>Ga0163149_10002926_pt1 | contig 19981 bp, 20 predicted proteins | sample OliLakLV19MP5G1_FD_148604 | JGI IMG/M metagenome (GOLD analysis project Ga0163149, IMG submission 148604) | Freshwater microbial mat bacterial communities from Lake Vanda, McMurdo Dry Valleys, Antarctica - Oligotrophic Lake LV.19.MP5.G1 | ecosystem: Environmental > Aquatic > Freshwater > Lake >...
AAGTAATAGCGTTTCGGTCAAAAAAAAATAAATTATGTGGGCAGTAGTCTGCGCATCCTCTTTCCTCCAATGACAGCGTTGTTCGTCGTAACTTCCTATTCGCAAACTTTGACGTGGTGGCTGGCGCATGCCAAAGGAAAGGACAAGGACGAGGGACAACAGCAAGGAGTGCATTGTTGGAAGTGCACTTAGCATTCCATAAGCAGCAGGTGTGCGCCTGTGGGCAGCTTGAAGCACAGTTGAGTCAACAGGATGGAAGACTCTGGAAGATTCAACAACAACATTAGCTGGCAGCACAACAGTGCTTGTTGTTTCTGGCAAACTGATCAGTTGAACCAAACTGGATCTTTTCATTTCACATGCATCACCCCCTTCAAGGAATGTTCATGGGAGACCTTGAACACTCCCCTTGAAACACTCCGCTGAATGGGGCAGCGGTTCACACTCTCCTCTGAGTCCAACCTCTAATTTGCATCAGAGGAGAGTTTCAATTGAGAGTTTGCTGAAGAAGAATGAATGCTGACAATTTCCAATGTCAGGGGACAGCTCAAAACATTGACATTTGTGAGCAACTCTCCAGTGGAGCAGTCTTGATGGTGAAACATGCAGATCCTGTGGGCAGTGAAACAAATGCAAATGCAAAAGGCATGTCAAATTGCAAAGACGTTGCTGATGTCAAGGAAATGCTTGGAACACAATGTGCTGCTAGCAGCAGCTAGCAAGAAATCATCGATTCATTCACAACATAAGTTTTTGTTGCCATCACCATGAAGCATTTGCTTCTGCCAATGCTTGCTCATGACAGACTGTGCATCAGCAAAAGTCACAGTGTTCACATGATGTTTCTTGCCGTGGTGCAACGGCGCAACACATGTCCCTCTGACTTTGTGTTGGGTGACAATGTCTTCTTCATCATCAGCAAAGAATGCATCAAAAAGGTTCATGAAGATCAAACACAAAATTGCCCCCCAAAAAACAGTCTGAGAGTGTGGGAAAAGGGACAATTCAAAAACACCAAAAGACAGAGACAGGAGAAGAAGATGTCAACGTGTTCGACACTGATGAAGTGCTCAACACTGTCAGTTGCATGCACAATGAGATTCAAACATGTCAAACCAGCCAGCTGCATCATGTTCCATCTTGCAAATCAAGTCATGCCAGGTTGAGCCATGCAATCCAAAACAAACAGCTGACATGCATTTCAGCATCACACTGCCTTGTTCATGTCATCAACAAGACAGCTGGAAATGACAGATTTCTGTTCACTCACACAGTCAACAATGAACAAGCATTGAATTGCATGGCACACATGCAATTTCTTTTTGCTGCGCAAAATCAGTTGCCAGCAACAATGACTGTCAACCACTTGGTTGACATTCCAATGTCCCAAGTTGGGTGTGAAACAGAGCATCCTCATGCGGGACTCATTCATCCAGGACTCATTCATGGAAGATGCGCTTCACAGTGTGTGGGAACAGATGTCACTCACAAGCAGTGAAGAAGGTTGCCCAGAGGAGCACTGAACATGTCACCACAACTGAGCGCCTCTGTGAGACACTGACTGCACATTTGAACCGTCACATGACGCCTTGAACACATTTTGTTCTGGATGGCATGACACAAGCTGTCGTTGTGCAAAAAATCACAACAAAGTGTGAAACTCGCACCCAGATCCTTCACGCAGGAGCATCGTTCATCTCAGCAGAGAGAGGATCACACCGATGGATCTTGAGCCAAATCTCTCTCAACCATCACATTCATTTTAGCTTCATTCTGAAGCTTGTAATTTTCATTTGCAAACAACTCCAAAGGCATGCAGCTTTCAGCGCAGTGCAACATGCAGATGCTCCATCAACTGGATTGTTCAAAGGCAGCCAAATCAGACATCCTTCTGTTGTGAAATGTTTCTTCAATGTTTTTTTGGAACAATGCACACAACCACTCATTGCACATGATCTAAACAGACAGGTCACAAAGCACGACACATTGTTTGTCTGTCTTTTGCAATTGTTTCCATCCACAAACTGCCCTGTTCTCACAATCAAACAAACATGCAAGATGGAACAAGTCCAAGAAGATTTTGAAATGGAAAGGTGAAAAGGAACATGAAATTGTTTGCAGGATGGAATGGATGGCTCCAGTCCAAAAGGAATTCCTTCCATAGATCTCTGGTGTTGTTGACATTGTTGAAAGGGGCAACATTGCCACAGCTGATGTGAATTCCAAAGGACTGTGTGCGCCCCACTCTGTTGTTAGCTTTGTACGAAAAAAGGGGCAAGTTTGCGTCAGGAGTTTTCCCTTCTACTAGGTTCGAGCGTTGGAAAATCTTTCTTCAAGCGGTGCATGGCCGACAGTGTTAGTGTGCACAAGCAGCCAAATAACAACAACCGACAACCACCACCACCACCATCACCACGGTTGCAACATCATGGACACCCCTCCGTCATTTGTACACACAAAGCTGCCTCTCTGTTCTGTCCATGGGCACAAGAGTGGTTTCATTGCGTTGGCTTGTCTGCTAGCTATCGTTATCTGAAATGTTAATTGTCAGCAACTTTATGTGTTTTCATCTCCTGCGCCTTGGATGGAACTCGCCTGCTCCCTTCCTTCATTGTGGACCGACAATGTCGACCAACGTCGCCAAAGGTTTCCTACTGTGCGGCTGATAGTCCCTTCGTGCATTGCTAGCTACACAGCTAGCTACTCGTTTTCGTTTTCTCTCCTACGAGAGACAAAGACGAGGCCTGTTCGCAATAAGTGGTGCCGTGATGAAGGGAGGGAGGGACACCGAGCTTTCATGGCCGTTGGCGACGGACACTCCGAGTCAGCCGTGTCCGTCTTCTGGCGGTAGAAAGTGCCGCAGTGATTGGATCGTGCTCCATGTAAGAATTCCACAGACGATGTTGTTGGCCAAGAATCCTTTGTACGGAAAACCCTACGATTTTGTTCGAACCACACATCTACGAATCGTCTGGAGGGAGCAACCTGTGTTTGAAAACAACAAGGAAGGAAACCACGAGCGGCTCTGTGCCTTTTGACAGACTGGAATTGGGCGTGTAGTGACTTTTTGGAAAACGTCACGAATTTATGTTTTCGTACGGAGGAATCAAGGTCGGCTGGAATACTGTACATACAAACTGTCCAGTGAATCTTTTTCGCATGGCTTTGCGTCAACAACAACATGGACTCCGCACTTTTTCTCGGTCGCACAAGCTGGCTGCGACGGGAGTGCCCAGGCAAGCATGTGTCCACACATCAAGGTAGCTGCGGCAGCTGGTACCGCTCACAACTACAAGAACAGCAGCGACAAGGAACTATTGCAGAATTAAGAAGCACCAAGGCAGCGGCATCCACAACCCCCAACGCCGCAGCGTCAACGAGGTGTCAGCAGCGGCGACGGCGTTAGCAGCAATCGCATTTTTATTTCGGCTACCAACAGTTATTTATGTATTTATTTCGGCTACCAAAATCTTTGATCCGGCGGTGGTTGCCCAACCCAAAAGCAAACCTTTTGCCAAATTTTCATTCTACTCCCCCGGCTACACTTGCTTCGAGGACAGCTGCTACGCATGCGACAAGTTGCCCAAAACGGAGTTCCCGAAAAATCACGACGGTTTTCAAATTGAATGACGACGACAGCAGCCGTAACAAAAACACCACCAACAACAACAGCAACAACAAGTGCGGAGAACGAGCTTCAGTCTTTATACCGACAGCTGATGCGGCTACGACAAGTGACCACAGAATCTGTCCGCAGGGTTGACGTTTTTTACATTCAAGTCTCAAGAAGAAGTCGCAGCAGTAGTAGCAAAAAGAAGAAGGAATAACCAACAACGACGACAATGTCATTATCAGCAGCAAGAGGAAATCCGCTACAATTCCACGAAAAAATCCAGCAACAATGAATGCCAGCAACAATGCATGCTGTTGCCGAACGATTCATCCATTCGACGCATGATAACAGCATTCTTCAAGTCCCTCCGAATCTCCCGGTCATACCTCTAGCACTGCTGGCAGATAGAACGAGGAGGAACCGTATAGTGTCAGTAGCCACAGAGCCCCACAATGTCTATCGACTGCCTTGTCTGCAAGCGCTTGATCCGCAGCAGCAGGGACAATGTAACAACAGTAACTACCACGTGTGATTGTGATCTCTCTTTCACAGAGAGCGATGGGCGTCTTGCTCCTGCCTTTTTGTGTACGATTTGGATTTGGCGAGTTCCAAAAGGCGAGGACAAGCAGCAACGATGGAAACGACTCTTCTCACAAGTCCCAATGGCCCTTTCCAGCAGCCAGCAACCTCTCACTTCTATACGAAGGATCGATGATGAAACAAACGACACACAACCGATTGGGTCGTCATCCAATAATGTTTCAAAAAAGACGTTTCCACAACGACAACACTATCCTTATGATGTCGTTGAAAGGGATGTAGGACCAACGGCCATTGTTGTCCCAACAATCATTGGCAAGTGACATTGCGGCCGTCGACCGCCACCACCGTCGTCCACAAAGATTGGCACGGCGCTATGCCAATGCCAGGGCCAGATTCTCAAGGAGAAGCACGACTGCTATAAGGAAAAGCCAACGAGAAAGCTGTGAATCAAGATGACGAAGGTTGCAACTACAACAGTGGCATTTAATATTATGACGGCGGGGGTGTTGTTGCTTCGAGTATAGCTAGCAGAAGGGATAGTCGCAACGAAAAAAAGCTACTTTCTTTAGCGAGCTGCTGTCACATGCGCGTCGTCACCATCATGTCCATCCATCGAATCGAATCGAATCGAATGGGTGCGTGAGCGGGAATTTCCCTCCCGTCGATCGTCTGTGGATCATTTTGCTGCTCAAGAAGAAGCACAGTAGAGGGAGCCTGAGGTGACGAAAGGGGGACGAGGGAGAGGCGTGCTCTTTGTTTTGGATTTTTTTACGACCGGGGCTGGGTCCATCACCAGGTTTTTCTGGGAGCACAACCACAGAAACAACCCAACCGTCGTGTCCTTTCATGACTACCATGTGTTAATAACACATCACTCACCGGGACCACCACTATCTTGACGGGTCGGTCCTGTCGCGTTGTTCCAATCATCGTTATCCGACAATTTTGGCTGGCTTTTGTAATTATCGAAAGCCTTGTCGTGCTTCTCATAACAACAACAACGATAACCTGTCGATCGACCGACCCTGCTGCAATCATCATTCCCCGGGTCCTTCATTGATTTTTCGGGCCGGCTCTTGTTTCTTTTGGGGGGAAATATTTTTCACCATCGGATATATACGAGCAAGTGAAATATTTTCAACGGGAGCAAACAGACGAACGAACGATCGGTTGATTGTCTTCAAAAAGGCAGCATCGCCCATGTCCATGCACTGCCGGTTGGCGTTGGAGCATGCTCCATTCCTCCAGTTGTATTCTACACATGCCGGCACCGTGGCATTTTGACGTCTTGGAGTGCATGTAGTAAGACCGCAGAATCTCCCGGGCCAAGCCCAATCACAGCAGCACCATAGCAACAATTGCTGGCCATTGACTGGGGCGTGGGTATTCTAGTGTTGTGCGAGCTTCCCAAGAGCAACTCGGAGTAGTAGGGGTTGTCAATTCCTTTCAAGCTCTTTCAGATCAGCAGCATCAAGCTATCGATTGCCGCAGTCGCAGCTGTATCTCCTGCCCCCTCTCCCGTGGCTGTTGGCTGCAGAAGCGTGTCGTTCGAATGAGCTGCTACAAACAATCGATTGGCTTTTCGCCGGTTTTGATTCTATTGTTACTCTGGTCGGTGACGGACAACTGCGCAGGAGAAACAAAGAAAAGTGTTTGTCTTGTGGTCCATTCGCCACTGAATGCATACTCCACCCGATCTGCCGAGAAAGTCCAATCACTTCTAGGCTTTGCAGATGAAATAGTTGGAAAGCATACAATGAGTCTTGGAGGAGAATGCTTACCGCAAGCCAAGTCTGCTGCATGACATTCTCACGGACATTGATAGTCATCATGCGCCATGCTTTGTGGTCGCAAGGAAGGGTCAATCGCCAGTGGCAAGCAATCGATAAACAGTATCAGATGGTGACAAAGTCGGACCAAAAACGAGCTTGCCTCCTCCAAACCACGTCTCGCTCGGCGTTATACCCTCGCTCCCAAGGCGCCAAGGACGAGGATGGCCGACGTGACCTGACCAGAACTTGCCGCAGCTGTCAAGCTATCCAATCCTTCTACTGCCGGATTGCCCAGACCAGGTTGAGGAAAATTCGCAATTTTGCCGAAGAAACCGACAACCTCCACTCATGACACTTCGCCCTCAGCGAATATGGTCGTGTGGCTAGAACAGATACGAAGCCTCTGCTAGAGCTTCGACTGTATCCGTGGAGAAAACGACATCATGGGAGAAACAATACTATCGGATATCGACTCGACTTTCGACCAAGGCTTCGGCAAAACCCATGTTATCAGAAGACAACGAACGCTTTCGATCATTCAAACCGATAGCTATTCTCCGCGTCTTGTTGCTCTGAAGCGCCCTTAGCTTTAAGCTTTGCAAGCAGCAGGTGCGTAGGTGCATTCCGAACAGCAAATTTTTGACCAGCTGTGAGAATGTCATGGTCCAGATGCTTGAGGGAGCTGATGCGGCAGCGAAATGTCGCAACATTTTGGGTGCAGCCATACCCATGCGCGGCCTCTCCCAGCCGCTGTTGCTGGCATACACCACACTGTGAACGGCCACACACGTTTGTCGATCAACGTTGGATAAAATTTTGCAGCCTCCCATGCTCTTTGCTGATAATTGGAGCACATTCGGTTTTTCTCTTCTACAAATTTAAAATAATGGATGCTGTGACCTGTTAACAGCTTTCAGCTATCCGCAATATCACCTGTGACTCCGCCAAAGCGGAGGGATGCGGCTTTTTCCGAGAACAGTCCGGCCTTCTCAATCTAAAAGCAACATTGAGGACCAGTCTGTGGTCGAAATGGTATATGCGGATGGGAGGTGGTGATGCGTAAGATTTTTCTTGAGCTGGTGCACAAACTCGCTGACCAGAGCGAACGGGTCCTGTCAGACGTTGTCTTTGATACCCTTCGAGACCGTGGGAAAGCTACCCGGAGATGTTCGTTGTCAAGGGTGCGTGCGCGGCCAATCCCGTATGGCAACACCAGCACTCCTTTCATCAGCAGCGGTGCTTTGGGAAAAGGTCGTTGTCAATGGCTTCATGCGAAAGCTGCCGCTGCGCTTCATTAAATAATTTCGCGGGTTCGAGTGTTCCGCTCTTGTTATCGAGTGGCCGGAATCTTATTTACATTCGCCTTTGGCCGGACTTTGGCTGGGTTATATTTCAAAGCCCGATTTCGGTATAAATCGACGCTTCGCAGGTAACCGCTGGGTTCGCCCTGGAGGAAGCAGTCGTAGCTGCAAATCTGCCGGCACGATGTGGCGGGACCTTACTTACTACATCTCAAACTCGGAGTTCCACGTGTGAAATGTTTTTCGCGAGAAAAATTATACTAGTGCGGAAGAAAACAGTGTGGGTCCTCAAATCAGCCATTTCTGGATCGTCCAGCAGAAGCTCAACTCAGCTTGACGCCCCGTAGATCGAAGTGATGCTGCATATCCTCACCAAACCTACCAAAGGCTGTAGTCTCAACTGTGCCTACAGGGCTGGCATCCTCCTGTTGGGGCACATCTATCCTTTCCTACGGCAGCATTTCCTGTATCATATGGTGTCGCCTCGGTAGTATCAATCCAACGAAGGGAGAACAAGGCTTATCACCGGTTGCTATTTGCGACAATCAGAAGTCAGATCGAGAGGTCAAAGCAGGGCAAGGTGTTTCGCATTAATTTATGACCACCGCGAGCTGGATGAACGTTTCGCAAAGTCATGCGAGTGGTGCCATTACTGCGCTTGTCGGACTGGCTATAACCTCGAGTCTATGGTGCCGTGGTCAATCAAGGGTCAGAATGTCATAGATATAGCGGATGGACAGGGAAACGTTTTTGAAAAATCGGCCCTGACCGGGTTTGCATTCGCCAATGTAACCCTCACCGCAAGAACAGTATGAATTCTGGAAAGCGTAGCCGTGGCTCAAGAGCATCCGTGGCAGCCAGAGATTTGATTCTCGTCCTACTATGCTGGAATTGCGTGCAGAGGGTCAGTCGCAGAATTCCGAAGCGACCTTATGGCATATCGACGAGGGGCTTGTCCCTACTGATAAGCTGAAACTCTACCCCTGGCCTTTCCCAGCGCTTCTATATTTCGTCAGATATGCAGGTTGTTCGCTTCTGGGTGGTTGCAATCCGGAATTGTTCAGCTTCTGGCGAGGCACGGCTGCCGATTATGTCTGGAACGATAAGGAACCCTGCTGATGCTGCACGTTATTTGTGAGGACACGAGATTGTCGCGTTCACTTTATTAATCAGGTTGCCGCTCCTTGTCCTGCAGCAGCGATCAGCCCTTGTTTGCCTTGGCAGTCACCGTTATTGGCGGTCCCAACTCTCCTCGGAAATATGACAATACACACTGCTTAATGCCCCTGATAGCGTTCATAATGGGCAAGATCGATGGCGCCTATCCAATTGCAGGCCTTGCTGGGTCGTAAACCGAAGCGGTCACGGTCGCGTTGCAGGGGAAAGCATTTTGAAGTGGGAAAGAAAAGAAACCGACATCTTGAGTTTTGTCTCGGACTGTATTCTGTCCACTAAAAATGCGACAGAACCCCCGCAATCATACTCCTCGATCCACTAGTACAAGCCCAGCGCCTCCTTCTCCAGTGATTCAAGCTCCTGACAGCTGCCGGGTGTCAGCTGAACAATATTGGCTTTTGGCTCATCCGCAGCTGCCCCATCCGTACTTGGCCCCTGGATCCGTAATCGCAAGCTCCCACAAGTGCTTTTCCCGTCATATCTTCCTGAGTCAATCGAATGGCTTCTGCTCCAGTGCTGGACCCATACCAGCCCACAACTCTACACTGTCCAGTCACACCACAATGGCCATTGTGACGGTTGGGCTGACAGTAGCTCCTGGTAGCTGCTTTGCTGGCCCCACTGCGGACTCCGCATCCCCATGTGACTGGTTTCTGTATTTCTTTTCCGAAATCCTCTGGAGCCTGGACTTGCAAATTGCGCTCTACCAGCCAGGTTATAGCAACATGTTGTCGGCGGTGTCCCGGGGAGGTCTCTTTTATGCATGGCTCAGGGCGACGTTGATCTTTGTTGATCGGGATATCAACGTTTTCTCTGTTAAAACCGGTCTGCCAGTTGCCGCGTACTTTCGGTTCAGTTCAAAGATTGGGCACTCAAAGCACGGGGCCCTTCAGTCATGAGAGCACGATGGGATTGCTCCTGGACGTTCGGAGCATGTTTGAGCCAGTCTGGCCTGCCAAAGCATACATCAACGTGTTCATCCACGTCTCAGTCATTTCACTTAAGCAGCTGCTGCTGCTGCAGAGCCCCACGAAGAGAAATGACGGCGACGCTAACTGTTCGTTTGAAGTGGAACGTCGCGATGTGCGGCGTGAAAATGGGTGCTATTATTTTTGCTTACTCTAGCAAATGCAAAACGATCGACAATCGACGATCGAACAATTTGCGTTTCAGTTTCCGCAAGTCACTGTGGTGTGGAACCCTGTTTCCCCTTTTTGCTTCTCCTCCTTCGGCAACATCCAGCACAATGCGTCTACTTGCTTTAGCTGAGAGCTTCATGGTGGGGACAGATGTGTGTCATGAATTTGACCATAAACCACTCAGTTGTTTGGCCATAACCCTTTTGGCCGCTGTTTCCGTCCCAAATCGCACGGCCAGAGTGAATCAATCGAGCCCCAAGCTCAGTACACTCGCCGGACTGCTCTAGCAATCCTGGCAATTCAAATAGGACAAGTAGGCAAGGCTTAGTGTGCGCGATGGAATATTCGCTGAGTCTCTATCCGGAGCCTTGCCTCCCTGGTGGCGAAAACGGCCGTTGGCTTCTTCGCGTGAGGTTGAAGTAGCAGCTGTCACCATACGCTTTCTGCCCCTTCTGTTCCAACTGGATTCAATTATTCACCGGGCAAGTATCTGTCCTTGGCAAGATATACGGGGATAGAGTGCTGCTCAAAGACCTGGTTGCTGGAGGGGATTCAGTGGCTGAGCGATCTATGAAGAACTAGATGCGACAGAAACGCAAGTTGGAATTTCATCGGTCAGTAGGTCCTGTTTAGTATGCATTCGAAATTTCTCGACGGCCTTCGTCTTGAGGGATTGGCTTGCGAGCCATCGAATATTTCATTCTCATCGAGCATCCAGTCCGCTCCCAAAACAATAGCTTGAGGAGGTTACCCAGCATCCTTTTCCTCCGCGGCGGTTGCGGTGTCGCTCTCGGCGCTCACCGTCGCTGATCAACCGCTCCCTAACCTCATCCAACAAAATCGCCCAGCGGCCTCCAGGTCATCTCTATTGCCACTGCCACAAAAAAGGGTCGCGCATGCTGTCTTTTACCAACCAGACCTTGCAACAGACAAAGAGTGCCATTTTCTTCCGGTTGTCCGACTGCCACGGGCGACTCAAGGGATGGCATTTATTTAGAACCACAAGTCTCAGAAACATATCTTCCTGACTCGTATCGGGGTTATGATCGTGCCTTAGACGAAAGCAGATAGGCACACATCCCAAGACGACAAACTCTTGCGGTTGCTGGTTGTTGTGGTTGTTGCTGCGCAATCATCCTTTTGTAATGACTCTATTCGCATCCAGAGCCAAGTAAACTGATGCCCATGCAGTCCATACCCATTTTGGCAGCACCAGAGTACGCCGCGGCCGTAAACGCTGCAGCGTGATTTTCGGAATGCCTGGATGCCAGGTGTTTTTGGCTGTTCCTTGCTGACGACGCCGGGCGTGCTATAGCCCACCATATGGTCATTCTCTTGCGAGGGAAAACGGTGACTGCGAATAGCTGTCCATCCCCATACACTGCACTTGAATGACAACCCGCGTCTCATTTCGACGCAACGGGCACCAAAAGATAGTAAGGCTTATAATCGAGCCACAATTGTTGCCCCGGCAGAGTAGTAACTAGGGACGAGCCTCCCCACACAGTTGGTTGAAGAGCGAAGGCCACATTTTAGGCCCGTAGCAAGATACAGATCAAGTGGGGTCGTGGCGGTGTTTGGATGAATGGATTGATTCTTCTGCCACCAACGTGGATAGGAATCAATGCGGTTCTCGGCGTCGTTTGTGAGGGCGATCTTCGCGGTTGTTACCCGATCTGGTAGCAGGTGAAAGAATAATCTAAACTGGACCACCCACAACGACAACAACAGCGACTCCAACGACGAAGACGACCCCGCAGTCGTTGGTGCTTCCTTGGACCTTTCACCAATGGAATTTACCAAAACATGGCGACGGAAAATATGTTTATTGGGAATTGGGGGAAATAGTCGGCACGAACAACTCCAGCTATAACCGCCAGCCTCCACGAAACCGACACGCAGTGTGTCCCATGATTGCAACTCGAGGATGTGACGCAAACAGTCATTTCCATCCCATATGTTTTGCGCCGATCCACACCCAATACCTCATGAATGATCCTGACGGGTGATCTCATTAGAGAAGCAATCGTTTCGTTGGACGGCTGATCATTCGTGGCCCAATCGCAGCAGCATTATTATTGCATGACAAATCAATGACGTGAGTTCCTCAAAAACGGAACATCCGGTCGGGCCTTCCGCAGTATAACGACGAAAAGGCCACTGCGGTGAACAGACATCGACCATATTATGGCATCTTGGAGTGCCTATAAGACCGGCTCCTCCGCTCGTTTGCGACAGAATTTCCCGGGCAAAGCCCAATCACAGCAGCAGTAGCAACAATCCAACTGCTGATGAACCCACAGCATTTGAAAAAACCTAAATGGCTCAATACTGACATAGCAGGACCTCCAAGGGCTGGTGCTGCTTCTAGTCCCACCGATCCATCAAATGTGTTGGCAAGGAATTGAAGCCGCAGGGTCTCCCACAACGAGCCCAATCGGAGCCGCATGATGCTGATGTGTCAATATTACTCGCAGCCCCGCCACTGTAGGACTCGCTGCCGCAACAACATCTCCTGCAAGAGGATCTCCACTCCAGCGCCAGCCCAACGACAGCAACAGCATCGCCAAGCAGCATCGCCAAGCAGCATCGCCAAGCGCTGATGCTACTTCCAGCTGATGCACCAGTATCGCCCTCTAACGAAACAACTAGAATCAGCTACTGCTGCGGAACAGTCTACCAGCGTTGCCGATACCACATTCGATCAGATAATTACCAACATGGGAGGGCAAGGGTTCATGTCGTTGTCTCTCTGTATGTGGTTTCGATTCTCTCTACGATCTGAACACCACCTAAAAGGGGGAAATATCTGAATCCAAGGAGACGGCCTGCTGCTGTGTTCTGTCAACAATTGATGGTTCGGGTGGATGACACGATCAAATCAATGGGCCGTTGAATAGTATTTCAACAAAATGGGGCTCACGAGATTCCAATCGATGATCATCCTCGATCACCAGCGTGGTTCCTACAGTATTTCCCACCAAAACACCAGCAGGAGGACACGCCCATGGCCTGTTTCGTGCTGTTATGCCGCTGATGGAAATGTTTCTGTGTCAGAAGTCCAGACCCCGGCCCCCTTTTTGGGCCAATTACGACAACATCTGTCCCGGATGAAATTGATGCAGCAACGGCTTATCGGCATCGCCTGCTTCTAATACCGGCTGCGTATTCCTGAGCATCTATCCGGACTGCGCCTGGGTTATCTATCCAAGCTGTGCAATGGAAAAGCTGCAAAACGTTTCCCCAAAACCAGTTTTGAAACGACCAATGCCTGTAATGCGCCTCTGCACTATCGAGCTGTGATGGCAGTATGCTCCCCAGTGAATTGGCACGTTCCTTCAGCGGGTCGGGTCGTGCATCGTTTTTTGTGATGATGGGACCTTCTATTGGAAATTCTATATCCACACCCAAGTTGGATAGGGGGTAACCCTGCTAGCTAGCTAGCTAGTAGTGATGATGTACTGGCTACTAGCTAGTAGAGGATCGCCTGTCTGAAAAATTGGAATGGGGAATCTGAGATGTTGCCATCGGTACCCTAACCCTAAGGCTTTTTTGTACGGGATTGGGATGTTTCACTAATTCAGCCAAACGACGACTCTACTACTATTAGTAGTACTAACTAGCTAGCTAGTCTATGTACCATCGTTCCTGTACGGTGCTATGGACTACTCCAAGAGTAGTAGATACTACGCTAGCTAGCTAGTAGCTACCTAGCTAGTACGTTAGTATTGGTAGAGCTGTCAGTAGGTACTATTTCCTTATCTTCATTTTCCCGTATGCAGTCATTATATTCGAGCCCGTATGCAGTCATTATACATTCTGGTCACCGGCATTGTCATTACTACCTGGTATCCTCATTGGCCAGCCGCAGTGACTACTGACTAGTCTAGTTGAAACACTTAATTCAATGGTTCTACGTCGTACCGCCCTTCTTGATGGTCATGCGTAATGAAATCAATATTGCCCGCAACTCTCTTGGTGGTAAGAAAGTAATAGTAAGCAGCCTGACAAAGGTTTCGGGTCTATTTGAATGGCCTTTTGTCATGCCTGACAAAACCGACCCATTTGTCATGGCTAATACTAGCTAGTAGGAACCTCATGGAGGTTCTTAATTGCAATTATTGGTTGTAGACTAGAGCGAACTTGACAAATTGAGCCACGTCATTTTCGAAAATTCACAACTTTTTACGTGTGCGAATGAATGTAGTCGTGATGTCATACATTATGATGTATGATGTTATTGATGTATGTATCGTGTCGAAGAACAGTATTGAAGTTGCTACGTGGCCGTTTCTTGCAAGTTGCAATGACCTTTGAAGTACCAGTATGGTCCCGTTACTGTTTATGACCGCCCAGGTATTTTTTTCGGATAACTCCAGCCCACTATTTTTGCCGTCTTCGCCGCTGGCTGGTAAAAGTTAAGCTGGTACTGGTTCGCCCTTTTCAGCACAACCTCACCTGACACTTCGACCGGACAAGTTTTGCTTTCCATATATTGCTTACCAAGTCATCATCAGTCCACAACCTATCTTTCGCTTACTGTCATAGAATCTCCCTCCGTCCAAACCGTTCGCCTTGCCTACAACATAAAGCCGGTCTCTCACCATACTCAGAAGACGAGCCGTTCTCATTGCAGACTAGATCCGTACAATCCAGCTACGATCATATCCTTGTGCATACCGCAACGAACTGCTGTCTTGAACTCTGTATCCAACGACGAAAACGTTTTCCTACCATCATACAGTATGAAATTCGGACAACAGCCTTTGTTGCTCTCCTTGTTGGTCGTGGGGCCGTTAGTGCTGCTCTTCTTGGTGGCGGCATGCTTCTTACCGACTGGTCGGGGTCCATCCGAAATCAGCAGCAACTACAACTCCGTGCTAATCAACAACGACTCAATCCTATCACCTGCGGTGGAAGGAATCAAGACGAATCCGGCACTACTAATTGCGGGCGCTGGTGATGGCAAGCAACAACAGCAGCAACGCCAATTACAAGGTAGTGGTCTATGGAGTGCCATGGGTCAGCAGATTGTTGGTGATGCTGTAGGAGATGCTTTTTCAACGGCCAGGGACATTTCCAGTGATGGGACTACCATTGTAGGTTGTGCTGAAGTTGGCGAGTACTGCAAAGTCTTTACCTACAATGGATCGGTTTATGTGCAAAAGGGAAACACAATCAATAGGCCTGTTGCTTCTGAAAAGTTTGGATCCACTGAAGTGGCCGTCTCCTCCAACGGCCAACGCATCGCTGTGGGGGCCCGTTCCGCTGATACTGGAGGTTTCACTAACAATGGCTGTGTTTATGTGTATGACTTTGATGGCACCACATGGCAGCTCACAGGCACTCTTAGCGGGAACGCCAGTAACCAAGCAACTGGAAAGGAGGTTGAGATGAGCTCAGATGGAACAGTGATAGCTGCTTCGCGTGGTCAGGCCGAAACTGCCCATGTTTTCAAGGAAGTTAACAGTGTCTGGACCAGGACCGCCACATTTACATTCAGTGGTGGAAATTATGGTACTTCTTTATCATTGAATGCTGCAGGAGACACTCTGGCTGTCGGCAGTCCCGCGCAAAACTCCAACCAAGGAGAGGTCTATGTCTACAAGAACACTGGTGGAACTTGGAGTTGGATTGGAACAATCCAAGGCCCACACACAGGAGCACTTTTTGGAGAAGACTTTGGCCTTTCTGCCAATGGGTTGACTTTGGTGGTAGGCGCTCCCTCTGCAAATGCAGGAGGAACTTTAAGAGGGTAAGAAAGCAGCTCCTTGTGCATTTGCCTACCAACCACATTCTTTCTCACAACATGATTCCACAATGCTCACGTCTTCTTTGTAAACTCAGAGCTGTTTATGAGTATGCCTATGGAGGAGGAACCACTTGGAATCTGCTTTCAACTACTGCAGGGCCAGTTGATAACGGCCAATTTGGGACGGGAGTCGCACTGTCTGATGATGGGAAGACCTTTTTTGCTGGGAGTCGAATAGGAGTGCCATTGGTGGCATTCGTCTATCACAAAGACACCTCTGGTAACTGGAATCAGATCGGGAACAATGCAGATCTTTCTGGGTCAGAAGTGGGTGATTTTGACAGCAGACTTACAGCGGATGGCACTGCTGTTTTGATGGGTGAAATGGTTTTCAACTCCAACAGAGGTCGGATGCAGGTCTGGCAGACAAGTGCTGCTCCAACTCCTGCGCCCACACATTCACCCACAAGTAAGCCAAGTGCAAGCCCAAGCATTGTTGCCAGCGCTGTTCCCAGCAGCTCTCCAAGCCTGGCACCTGTAAGTTCCGTCAGTGCTGGCGGTGATCCGCATTTCTACACGTTCCGCAATGAGCACTACGACTTCCATGGGCATTGCGACCTAGTCCTCCTCGAAGCCAGTCACTTTGCGAACGGCAAGGGACTCTCTGTGCACATCCGAAGCAGTCCGTTCAAGAAAATCTTTTCCTACATTTCGGATGCTGTGATTCGCATTGGCGATGACATCCTTGAGGTTGGTGGTGGTGGAAAATGCTTCTTCAATGGGAAGTCTCTACCGTCGCTGGCATCTGAGACGATTGGAGGCTACAAGATGGAGAACACAAGGACCAAGAAGGGACGGGCCGTGTACAAGATCTTCCTCGATGGAAATCAAGAGATTGACATTCGCGAATACAAGAACTGGATCACAGTTTATGTCATGCATCCTTCGAAGGATTTTGCCGGCACAGTTGGCTTGATGGGATCCTATGAGATTGGTGCTTGGCTCAGCCGCGATGGGAAGCGCACTCATCATGACATCAACGAATTTGGGCTTGACTGGCAAGTCCGTGAGTCCGATGGATTGCTCTTCCAGACTCCATCCCCCCATCCGGACAAGTGTGATTTGCCCATTGTGACTTCCCCTCGCCGCAAGCGTCGCTTGACCGAATCTTCCATTTCTCGTGAAGCTGCCGAGGAGGCTTGCGCCCACTGGACTCCCAAGGCGATGGAAGATTGTATCATGGATGTGATGATCTCAGAAGACGTTGGCATGGCCGATGGAGGTCCTTTGTAGAAGTGGTAACATCTTTAAACTCTGCTGTTACTGTCGTCCTCTATGCCTTGGAAATTTGCACTAGCTACTAGCGCATGTCCGGGATGTCAAAATTGCTATTTATTAAATTACTTGGTCGCTTTCCGGGAGCCATTTTCTGTATACAACTGGATAGCGGTGGCACCGCAATGCAATCATTGACCACCAGGGTTCTGTCTATGGAAATTCCTTTTGTGCCTTCCAGCGGCAAGCCGGCCAGGCAGGTCCGAACGCAAGATTCCAAGCCACTGTTGATTCCGGGTGGTTCCCTCAATCGAAGACCGGAGAAGCACGTACGAGGCCCTCACCGGGGCCATCTAAGTGCTATGTTTTGTGAAAAGAGATCGAACTGTTTTGATGACTGTTGATTTGAGGAAATTCTCACCCTAATCAGAGAGGATTTCGTTGAGATCCCGGTCACCTGCAAGTACCCAAATTCATACGGGTGAGGTTCTGGGACAAAACGATGTATTCTACGTCTTCCCTGAGATTTTCCCGACCCGATGGGTAACAACTCCAGGCTTCCGAAAGGTCGCACGAAAGCAGCTAAGGGTTGCGGCAAAGGCCGAATCTATTTTATTGGGATGGCGAAAAAGAAGCGCCCGGTTGATGAGTTACCTTCACGATGAGAATACCAAGGAGCCCAACCTTGGCTAGCTGGTTGACGATGGGTCTGGGATTCTGCAAAATCTTTACCAGAACATAGCATTTTTCCTACCACCCCCGAGTCTAATTGTAAACCAGCGACAATGGCAAGTGTGAATCCCATTTCCTTCTGCTACTGCGGCGCTATTGCCGAGCTTTGGCGCAGTTTGAATTTGCGCAGAATGGGTTTTCAGCAGGAGTTGAAGGAAGGTGGAAGCTTTTGCCCTTCCGCACTTGGAGGCAGAGCGGATGGATTGGGGTGTTGCTTTAGAGGAAGAGAACAGCATTCTTGGCCTGCACGATGTCGCTTTGATAATAAGGTCGAGGCGGGAAATATGTTTTTGAAGTGGCTTATGTTCGGTTGATTCAGCCTAGGACCTCTGTGACGTGTTTTCCCACCGGCACCTGGCTGTGATGAAGACAAAAACTCCAGCCGATGCTAGCAGCAGTTCTGCCAAAGCGGGCAGATGATCGTATGGCGTGGGGCCGCAGCTTAATATGGGATTTATCGTCTCATGCTGAATGAATTTTTACTGGTTCGAAATCACACCGCCTGCGAGAAAAAGACAGAGAGAGACCCGCATGGCCACAGCAGCGGCTAACAGCTGTTATGGAGCTGTTCCACAGACTGGGAATGATTATAACAGTTCCTTACTAGCTTACAGTATTCTGTCGGTACTTGATGGGCAATCCGCCCAGCTGCGGCGTCGACAGCTTGATGGTGGACATGTGATCTAGTGTTTCTCGAGAATGCATGTGTATGGTGTTCCCATACCCTCATTGCGAAAGCCTTAGGCCTGATTGGGTACATCTGTACCTGTTACATGTCCCTTTACCTGCTGGTTGATTCTACGAGCCAAGTCGGAGCTGAAACGTGTCTATCGTCAGAATGACCTGCTCTGTGGCCATCTGGGCAGTAAGTAAAAACATCGACCTGTGCGCTGCCACGAAGCCTGTCGATCGGTCGAATTGGCAAGAATGGATTCTCGAATGTTGGATCAGCGACATCCCGCCAAGGCACCAATCAACCGGCATAAGTACTACTGGAAGGCTGAATCTTCCGAAAAAAGTAGGGGGATGTCTATGATTTTTGGTGCCCAGTTAGAACGTTTTTCGAGTGATGAAAAGGTAGACTAAAGTGCTGTCTCGTGAGTGCCTTTTACGGTAATCATTGTTCCCCGGGCGCTGCCACCTCGTTGATATCTGTGGTTCACCAAAACCCAAATATTAGGGACACAAGATTCAGTGTTCCCGTCCTCGGAGGTGGTTGTTAAAAGGCGGGAGCTATTCGACTTTCAAACCCGCGACGGTGCTGCATCATTTGCAGCGCAAATACCTGTTGATGGGTTCAACAACTTCACCCATGTTCTGGCGCATCCTGTATGGCGATGGCCGTTACATGCTGTCTTGACCGCATCGTACCCAGTGCCTCAAAGAAGAGAAGTTGCTTCGCATCTCAAATCCCAGCGATGTAGCTTTGAGTTTATTGGCGGCGTGGGTTTGTGTGACGCGCATGATGATGCGCTGGACGTTTCGTCGAAACGCTGGCGATTCAGCCTCCTGCCGAGCGGAGTAAATGCCGCATTCTCGCTTGCTTGGTACCGGGCCATCAAGGCTGCTGTTCAGCCGGCGCTGCAGTGAGCTGTGGGCGCCCGCCAAGGCAGGTTGCATCATTCTTTCCACCCTGCACAAGTCAGCGCTAACATCGTCGCCACTGATGAAATCTTTCAAAGATTTTTGTGCACTGTGCTTCGGTGTATGACTGGCAGATGCTTCCTTGGAATCATTCTCATTGCTATCAGTTTTGTACAGCAATGGAGGCGGTAACCCTAGCTACCGCTTCCCAAGCAGAACTGAGTGAAGGGATCGAAGTCACTGACCCCTCTTCATCTGGAGAAACTCGTGGCTGCCTACGACGGGCTCTCTCAGTGCATTGTATCCTTTTTTTCATGAAGTTACGGGAGTTCGTGTATGGATTGAGCACCACTGCAAACGGTGTGGTTGCTCAAATCTGTTTGACTGCCGAAGTTGGCGTTCGATTCATGGCATCCTGCACATTGAAGTAAACATTGTTATCAGCTCGCTTGTAATTCAAAACCTATTAGCTAGTTGGACGCAAACGAGGAGAAGAAACTGTTATTAAGAATCAAATGGTCCCTCAGAATGTTTATCTATTCAAATTGTCATTGCCATGCAGATAGGCTTACTAGTGTGGAGGTTCCAACCCCAAAAATGACAGAAACCAGAAGCCTCCTTAGCCATGGGCGGGCCTGCAGGACAGGCAAAAATGGGTCAAATGTGTCCAAGACATGTTTCTAATTCAAAGAAAAGTTCATGGAAGATGCATCACAGTTGTGCCTAGAACAGAATTGTCCTTTTACCAGCTTGGTCACTTTCTCGTTTTGCAGGAGGCAGAAAAAATGACATTCCATTGTCACCTTTGTTCACAATGACAAATTGTGTGGTTCTAAAAATAAGTTGATTGTTGATGTGGTGATTGTTGACATGCATCATCATGGAATGTCATCAGCTGTCAATCCATTTTTTTGCAACATCTTGTCAAATGTGACAGAAGGTGTTACCAATGCTCACATGTTGTGGTGGTGTAAGTATAAGCATAAGCACAAAACTCTGCCCTCCAGTGTCCAACAGGGATATTGACCAATCCGTTCTCTTGCTTAACGGAGAGTATCCAAGTTGGATGCACCACAAAGTGGTGCAGGAGATTG
>Ga0163149_10002927_pt1 | contig 19979 bp, 16 predicted proteins | sample OliLakLV19MP5G1_FD_148604 | JGI IMG/M metagenome (GOLD analysis project Ga0163149, IMG submission 148604) | Freshwater microbial mat bacterial communities from Lake Vanda, McMurdo Dry Valleys, Antarctica - Oligotrophic Lake LV.19.MP5.G1 | ecosystem: Environmental > Aquatic > Freshwater > Lake >...
GATCATAGTACCCACGAATTCTGCGTTGATCATCCATCAGCACAGTGGTCCATGGTTTTTGCAGGAATAAATCACACGTGAAAATTTCATTTAGGTAGTCATTTTCTCCGGTCAGGAAAATAGTTTGAATCTCTGAACTCAGTTCTTCATCCAGACGCAGTAATCCTTTTTGCACGGATTGTGTAGAATCAGTAACGATTAATACATCTTTTCCACTCCATCCAAAGTTTATGAGCAGGGAATCTGACACCTGGTAAGGTGCTTGGTAATTCCTTATGCAATCCGTGGGCACTTCTTCAATTCCACTTTCATAATACACCGGAATTGTAAATTCATTTTTACCAAAAAACCTTAGAAACACGAACACCCCAATAGGAAACAAAAGGCCAATGATCAAAATGATTTTCTTCATACACTAACCTTCAACATAAAAAGAAGGCTAAAGTTCTTCACCTTAGCCTTCTTATGAATTAAATAATTTCAGAATCAAAATACCGGCATCTGCATGCCTTCGTATACAAAGGCAACCAGCATCCAGATAATAAATAAAGTAGGTATTAATATCGCCCAAAATAACACCTTTACTTCGTAGCGCAGGTGCATAAACTCGCCCACGATATATCCCGCTTTCACGATAGTGAGAATCACAAAGATCGCTGTCTTAGCAGGCCCGTGTGACATGGTAAAAGCAATAACAAATTCAACAGCCGTAACGGCACCCAAAATGCCAGCTACCGTCCATAGCTTCTTTATCTTTTCCTTATCGGGAGGAAGAACAGTTACCTGAGGTTCGTTTGAATGATGTGCCATAAAAATCGTTGTTATACGAGATAAAAGAATGTGAATACAAATACCCAAACTAAATCCACAAAGTGCCAGTACAAGCCAACCTTCTCAACCATTTCATAATGGCCTCTGCGCTCATATACTCCTGTAACTGTGTTGTAGTAGATCAGGAAATTGAACATCACACCACTGAAAACGTGGAAGCCGTGAAACCCGGTAATAAAAAAGAAGAAGTCAGCAAATGGCTGAGGTCCGTATTGATTGACATGAAGATTGGCTCCGGTTACTTTAACCTGGTCCCATATTCCTGTCTTCAAATTGAAGACATCCTTCATGGTCGCAGTATCAGTTCCCACAATAAAGTGTATCCACTCCCAGGCCTGGCAGCTCAAAAAAGCAATACCGCCCACAAGTGTCCACAGCATCCACTTTTCAACTGCCTTACGGTCCATACGATGGCCCGCTTCAACGGCAAGTACCATGGTAACACTACTCATGATCAGGATAAAAGTCATGATTCCCACAAACACCAACGGCAAGGAATACCCGTGGAGGAAGGGCACTGCTTCAAAAACCTTTTCAGGGATGGGCCAGTACTCTGTTGAGAATATGAAATCTGCCGGGAGTCCTTCAAAAATCGGATGAGACGCGCGAACCAACCCGTATGTAATTAATAGGCCTGAGAAAGTAAATGCATCAGATAGCAGGAAGAACCACATCATGAGTTTGCCATAACTGGCTCCCATCGGTGACGCTCCGCCATCCCAAACACTTTTTTCAGATACGGCTGCTGCTGAACTGTGTGACGACATAGTGTAGGTTTAAGATTTTATCGATACAATAATAGGAATACAAACAAATAAAGCCAAAGACCTCCTAAAAAATGCCAGTAAGTAGTACACATTTCTATCTGAAGAAGGCTTTTGGAGTGGACCCGAAACCGGAATACAGACACCAGCACAATTAGTAAAAAGACCAGGGCGCTGATGATATGTACCCCGTGAAGACCGGTAATTACATAGAGAAATGATCCGGATGGATTTCCAACCAGGTACACCTGATTTGCCACCAGCTCTTTCCATCCATTGAACTGGAGAACAAGAAATACCACCCCGAGCAGCGTGGTAACAGAAACTAACATTTTCACCATTTGCAAATTGTCCTTCTTTGCAGACCAATAAGCCCATTGCATGGTAACGCTGCTTAATAGAATTACCACGGTTGAGATGGTCAATATACCCGGCAGTTCAAAGTACAACCAGTTACCCTCTGCCTGCCGTACAATATATGCTGATGTCAACGAGGCGAACAGCATGACTACGCTGCCAATGAAGAGCCACATCGCAAATTTCTTTGGATTCATGGCCAGCGTTCTCCTGGGCTCTTCTACAATTTTAAACTCACTCGAAATCGACTTCTCCATATCTATCTATAGTTTAATTATATCCATCAAATAAGCGATCTGAACAATCGGCAAATACAGGAATGAACCAAACATGATTCTTAAAGCAGATTGCCTGCTTCCTGTTTTCATGAGTGAAAATGTCTGGGCCAGAAATGCTACACCACAAACGGTGGCAACGATCGCTGAATCCAAACCAGTTATTCCAAATTTGGCGGGCAATAATCCCAGCGGAATCAGAAATAAGGTATAGATCATAATCTGTATGGCCGTGTTGATATCTTTTCCTCCACCGGAAGGCAATAACTTGAATCCGGCTTTCTTATAATCGTCATCTGCCACCCAGGCAATCGCCCAGAAATGTGGAAACTGCCAGATAAATTGAATTCCGAAAATGATTAAAGCCTCATAGGTTATGGATCCCGTGGCGGCAACCCATCCTAAAAGTGGTGGCAATGCGCCCGGAATAGCACCAACAAATACAGCAATCGGTCCTACTCTCTTCAGGGGAGTGTAAACAAAACTATATAGCAGCATGGAAACCAAAGAAAGCATTACGGTAAGTGGATTGGTATAAATCCACAGAATGCCCATGCTGACTAAAAAGATACATGCGATGAATATGATTGTCTCAGGAATGTTGAGTCTTTCCGTTGGAAGCGGACGGTTTTTAGTTCGCGTCATCACCTTATCAAAATCCTTTTCCAGAATTTGATTTATCCCCACCGAAGCACCCGACAATAAAAATCCACCAAATGTTAGCATAATCAGAACTTCCCAATTAACACTTCCTTTGGTGGCCAGCGTATAACCGAAAGCACACGAGAATGCCACGAGCATTGACAGTCTCATCTTCAGCAATTCGATGAAAGCCCTGGTCTTTACAGCGATTATTTGAATGGTACCTATTTGTTGAATCTCTGGCGTCATACTCATTTACCTAACACAGTCCCTCTAGTAGTGTTCAATCGCAAAAACAATAAAAACTGAAGTCCGAACGTTGCGGTGGCAACCAATAAATGTATTGGCTGAAGGAATGCCGGCACTGAAAAATATCCCATTCCTGCCCCCGACAATATGGTCAGCAAAATTAACAGGACAAGGCTTAGGGATAAAGGATTATTGCCGGTAGTTTTCCTAAGTCTCAAAATAAAAAGCGCATGGACCGCCACTACTACCCAGGAAAATGACCTGTGAACAATAAACTCTGTCCAAATTAAGGAAATCCATTTCGCCCTGCCTTCCTGTAAGTCTGCCACACGATCGATGGCGCCCCTCACCTCAGTACCCAATACTATCTGAACTAATAATAAAATCATGCAGGCAACTAACAATACTTTCACCTGCCCGGGAACAAAAATTATCTGCTCAAGCGAGGATTTATGCATCAGCAGAATTAACATCGCCACAATAACTAAGGCCAGCAACATGTGGATGGTAATCGTCCATGAAGTGAGATTAGTGGATACCACAATAGACCCAAACCAGCCCTGTATAATAACCGCTATGAGCGTAGCCAGTGAAAGCCAGAAGAAGAGCGGATTTACTTTCAATAGAGGAATGGAACGAATGAACACTGCAATAATCAAAAACCCAATTACTACACCCACCAGGCGGTTCAAGTATTCAATCCATGTTTTCTGAGCATTGAAATCGGCCTCCACTAAAATGGACTTATCATTCAAAATCTTGTCGGCCGTTTCCTGCATACCAATGGCGGTGAGATAGCGGGCAAATTTTTGATTCTTCTTTTCACGAAGGGAAGCAAATTGATCCTTGTAATCAGCCGGCAACTGGTCCACTGATGTGGGTGGGACCCACTGACCAAAACATCTGGGCCAATCCGGGCAACCCATTCCCGATCCGGTGGTGCGCACCACGCCTCCTACCATGATCAAAAAATAAACAGCGACCAAAGTTGATAAGCATAGCTTATAGTATCCTTTAGTCGCTGAGTAATTCACTTATTTTTTGGAATGTCTCTATTAGTGCTTTTTGTCTTCTACAACAATGGCTGAACCGTTATTCATCTCCAGCTTCACGAGCTCATTCTCGTGGCGCAAGTTAGATTCCGGAGTTTCTGAATACGGAATATGTTGAGGAATAAAATCTTCCTTGGCGCCTGGCTTACTGTAATCATAGGGCCAGCGATACACCGTTGGTAATTCACCAGGCCAGTTACCATGACCAGGGCTACGAGGAGTTGTCCACTCAAGTGTATTCGAATTCCATGGATTAGCGGAAGCAACCTTACCTCTGAAAATACTGTATATAAAATTGAAAAGGAAAATAAACTGCGCGAATAGGGTTATGATCGCAGCGATACTTACCAACATATTCAGATCAGCAAATCCGCTGAAGGTTTCAAAGTTTGTCCAGCTATAATATCTTCTTGGAAAACCAGCAATACCAATGTAATGCATAGGGAAGAACACGAGATACACACCAACAATAGTTAACCAGAAGTGGAGGTAACCCAGGCGTTCATCCAGCATTCTGCCAAACATCTTAGGGAACCAATGATATACACCTGCCACCATGCCAAAGAAAGACGCACTTCCCATTACCAGGTGAAAATGAGCCACTACGAAGTAGGTGTCGTGCAATTGAATATCGATGGCCGAGTTGCCAAGGAATATACCTGTGATACCACCGGTTAAGAAGAATGAAACCAGACCAATAGAAAACAACATGGCTGTTGTAAACAGAATGTTACCTTTCCACAGCGTAGTTACATAGTTGAAGATCTTAACAGCAGAAGGCACGGCAATAATTAATGTTAATAAAGTGAATATGGATCCGAGGAAAGGATTCATACCCGTCACGAACATATGGTGGGCCCATACTACGAAAGAAAGAATAGCGATGAACAACATCGACCCAACCATCGCCTTATAACCAAAGATTGGCTTCCGCGAATTGGTGGCAATGATTTCAGAAGTTATACCTAATGCAGGCAATAACACGATATATACTTCAGGGTGACCCAAGAACCAGAATAAATGCTGGAACAAAATTGGGCTTCCCCCCTGATTAGGGAGAGCCTCCCCTCCTATATAAATATCGGAAAGATAAAAACTGGTGCCAAAACTACGATCGAATATCAATAATAATGCAGCGGCAAACAGAACCGGGAATGAAAGAACTCCGATGATAGCCGTAAAGAAAAATGCCCATATCGTGAGTGGTAACTTGGTGAATGACATGCCCTTCGTGCGAAGGTTAATTACGGTAGTGATGTAGTTGATACCACCCAACAATGAACTCACAATGAACAAAGCCATCGCTACCAACCAAAGTGTCATACCCAAACCGGACCCTTGCATGGCTTGTGGCAACGCGCTGAGTGGCGGATAAATAACCCATCCTCCTGAAGCAGGGCCTGTGGAAATAAATAAAGAGGTAAACATGACCACACTGGATAAGAAAAAGAACCAGTATGAAAGCATATTCATAAATCCGCTCGCCATATCACGCGCACCAATCTGTAACGGTATAAGGAAGTTACTAAATGTACCACTCAATCCGGCTGTCAACACGAAGAACACCATGATGGTACCATGCATCGTTACCAAAGCGAGATAAAACTCAGGATCAATTTTTCCCTCAGGAGTTAACCAACCACCCAAAAGAGGTTTCAACCACGATAAATTTGATTCAGGAAAGCCTAATTGAAGACGGAACAAAACAGAAAGAACGCCACCAATAAGCGCCCAGGCCATACCCGTTATTAGGAACTGCTTGGCGATTACCTTATGGTCTTCGCTGAACACATAATTGGTCCAGAAATTTCCATGATGATGTTCCTCATGCTCGTGTTCAGTATGAGAATGTGCTTCTGTTAGTGTCTGTAGATCAACTGTTGCCATGTTGCTTAAATTCTTAGTTTAACGTTACTGTTACCGGAGATGCAGCTATTGCCTCTTTACTATCTGCAGGAATACCGGCCTTAATCATTGCCGCCTCTCTTAGTTCAACAGGAACCCGCTGTAAATAATCGGGATTCTGTTTCAACCATGCTTCTTGCGAAGCCATCCATTTCTCGTAATCTTCTACGGTATCATGAACGAAAACAGGGAATTTCATCGAGAAATGTCCCTTACCGCAGACTTCAGTACATGCCATTTCGTAATTGAAATTCGGATTACCGGTTTCTTCACGCATGTCGGCTGTAGATTTGGTAGCAACAAATTTAAAAGTGGTCTGCATTCCTGGAACCGCATCCATTTTTAAACGAAAGTGAGGAAGAAACACAGAATGCAATACATCTTTTGCCCTAATCTTCAATTGTATCTCTTTGCCCTTAGGTAAATGAAGTTCCAATGATTTGAAATCATCAAAGGAATTTTTGTCACTAAGGTCCAAACCAAACTCATTGGAAGCATCAATCATTTTATAATTATGATTTCCCAACTGTTTATCTTTCACGCCTGGATAACGGGCTGTCCACAAAAATTGCTGACCGATTAATTCAATCACTACAGCATCTTTAGATGCCGGTGCGGTGATGTCATTCCACGCTTTTAAACCACTGAAAATCAGAAGCGCTAAAACGATTGCAGGAATCACTGTCCAAATAATTTCCAACTTATGATTATCGGCAATGTAAGAGGCTCTTCTACCCTCCTGATAACGATAAGCATAAGCAAACCAGAACATCACAATGAAAATAATCACGAATGCAATCACGGTTACCCACATGGTAACCCAGAATAAATTATCTGTTATGACTCCGTGCTCTGAGGCAACAGGCAATTTATAGCTATCAAAATGTGCAAATGAATACCAGAAGAATGCACCAAGGCCAGCGATCATGAATATCATCATCAAGTATGCATTGATATCATTCCATGAAGTTGACTCGTCTTTCTTTCCTTTCACCAATCCAACCAGGTTGCCAATTCTGAAGATCATATATAAAATGGCCAGAACCAAGACAACACCTAAACTGATTATCAAACTCATCATAATAGATTCTTTATTCGTGATTCAATTAAATGTGATGATTTAAACTTTCGGCCATCATAGGATGGTTCTTAGCAACTAATGGAACTTTCGACAACGCATTGAAAGATACATACAAGAAGGCAGCGAGAAATATTAGCCCTAATCCAATCTCCAACAGGCCTAACCCACCATTGTATTTCATCACGCCAGGGGTGATCATGTTGAAGAAATCCAACCAATGACCAAAAATGACTATAGGACAAACCACCTTCAACATAGACATATGTCTTTTTGCATCTCTCGTCATTAATAACAAGAAAGGAAGCACGAAGTTTAAAATAATGTTAGTATAAAATATCCATGAGTAAGGTGCATTCTTAATGCGCTGTAGAAAATACACCGTTTCCTCGGGGATGTTAGCGTAGTAAATCAGCATGTACTGACTAAACCAGATGTAGGTCCAGAAAATACTGAACGCGAAAATGAATTTACCAAGGTCATGCAAATGATTGGCATTCACCATTTTCAAATAGCCCGCATCTTTCAAATTAGCAACCACCAATGTGATCATGGCTAATCCTGCTACCCACCAGCTGGCAAATACATACCAACCCATCATCGTGCTAAACCAATGAGGATCAATGCTCATTACCCAATCCCAGGCGGCAACGGAAGAACTATAACCAAAGAAAACAAGAAATATAGCAGACACTTTTCTGGCTCCATACCAATTGGAAGTACCACCTTCAATATCCTCGGCAAGCATCTTCTTTTTGATCACGGTGAAAAACCAATACCACAAGCCAAAGAACAATACCATTCTCAGGATATAAAATGTAGGGAAACTGCCGGGCGTACTCAACCAGAAGAAATAGCCGCTCTTTGCATCTAGTATTTTATCGTAATCCGCTGATGCTTTATCATATAGATCGTGGTGCGTCCAGTGGAACAGATCGCCATTGGCAACAAACCATATTATTAGAGTAAGAACACCTGCAATTGGAATCCAGTGTCCGATCGCCAAGGGAATGCGTTTAATCGGTGCCGACCAACCAGCCTGCGCGGCATATTGAATGGCTACAAAGAACAACCCTATGAGGCCGAGGCCAGCAAAGAAAATATTGTTGTGCCACAAAGAAGTGTAAATTCTTTTCAACCAGATAGGACTTCCGTGATGCTCACCGGCTGCTTCTTCTGCCACCGCTGCAGATTCTGTGCTGGCAACCAGATTTCTGGAAACCTCTAAAGAGGCATGGCCACCTTCATGTTTCTGACCAGCATTCATAGCCATAAAGACACCGATCACAAAAAGAACCAAACCCGCTACAAACAGAATGGTTAAATTCTTCTTTGAAGCGGCTTTAAAAATGTACTGTTCGTCTGCTACCATTTCGAATTGTATCTAATGCGTATAAATTATTTCTGTAACTCCTTTACATACCGGGCAATCTTCCAGCGATCTTCCTCGCTTACCTGAGAACCATGAGATCCCATCAATCCCTTTCCATAGGTGATCACATGGAAAATATGGCCTTCGGTAACGCCTTTGATCGCGTCACTGTTCAGGTTAGCAACACCCGGATATTTATCAGCCACTTTTCCGTCACCGGCACCTTTTGCTCCGTGGCAATGCTTGCAATTACTCTCATATAAAACCTTGCCCTGAGCCAGAATAGCAGGGGACGCGTCAAGCGGATTCACCAGTTTGTTCGCCAAACGCAATCCAGTGGTGTCATTCGTGCCACGATAAGGCAACCATCCATGAGTATTTCTCCTTACCGTGTTTGGGGCAGGAAGACGCATATTCATTTTAAATGGATTGTATTCATTGGAGTTGTAATACTCTCCTCTTCCGTTATCCAACGAATTCACCCATGCACCGGCATCCTTATCGGTAATTTGGGACAGAGGTTCATACGCTACCGAATGATACATGTTTGGAGCATACTCCAGACCCTGATTATCACCACCCGCTTTACAACCCGCCAGAAATGACGCTGCTGATATTCCGACAATTAGTAAAAGTATATAACGCATACTCTGCATGGTATTAAAAGTTCTTTTCATTTACTTCAGATGCTCCGTTTTCCTTCAGGATACGGCTAATCTCCTCTTTGCTTAATTTATTTGAAGCCAGATTAACTGCCATAACATGCTTGTCATCGGTGCTTCTTATATCAAACTGACGAGGGGTTTTGTAGGGCTTCATGTCACTTACGATAAAGAAAGTGCCCACCATGCCCAAGGCGGAGAGCAGAACCGTCAATTCAAAAGTTACCGGAATAAAGGGAGGTAATGACACAAAGTTTTTACCACCGATAATCATCGGCCAATCGAATCCAAGCATCCATATCTGCATGGTCAATGCGAGAATGGTACCCAACATTCCGAAAAGGAAAGCCGCGATGGGTAGTCTTGAGCGCTTGTATCCAAGCACTTCATCAAGTCCGTGAACAGGAAAGGGAGTGTAAACCTCATGAATCTTCACTCCTTTTTCGCGGATGCCTTCCACACCATGAAGCAAAATGTCTTCATCGTCAAAAATGCCCACTAGAAATTTTTCACTTGTGTTACTCATAATCTATTAATGCTTCTTTTCGGAAGATGATTTAATAATACTTTTCACTTCCGCCATGTTAATCACAGGGAAGAATTTTGCAAACAGGAAGAAAGCCGTGAAGAAAAATCCAAAGGTTAAAATGTATTCACCCACGTCATACATGGTTGGGTAGAACATCGACCAGCTTGAAGGGAGATAATCGCGGTGAATAGAGGTCACGATGATTACAAATCGCTCGAACCACATTCCGATATTAACAATGATGGACAATATAAAGGTTGCCACGATGTTGGTGCGCAACTTCTTAAACCAGAATAGCTGCGGTGAAATCACGTTGCACGTCATCATCGACCAATATGCCCACCAGTAAGGACCCGTTGCACGATTGTAGAATGCATAATATTCAGCAGGCACTTGTCCGTACCAGGCCACAAAGAATTCAGTGATGTAAGCAATACCCACAATCGAACCGGTGATGATGATGACGATGTTCATCAACTCGATATGGTAGATGGTGATGTAATCTTCCAGTTTGAACACTTTACGGGTAACAATCAAGAGCGTTAACACCATCGCAAAACCAGAGAAGATAGCACCCGCAACGAAATAAGGCGGGAAAATGGTTGTGTGCCAGCCTGGAACGATAGACGTTGCAAAGTCAAAGGATACGATTGTGTGAACAGAAAGTACCAACGGTGTAGAAAGGCCCGCCAGGATCAAGGCTACTGACTCGTAACGCATCCAGGTTTTAGCTGCACCATCCCATCCAAAACTTAATGCATTATAGATGGTAGCGCGTGTGGTATTTCCCATGCGAGTTGCACGGTCACGTATTACAGCAAAATCAGGGATCAAACCGATATACCAGAACACCAATGAAACAATGAAATACGTAGTGATTGCGAAAACGTCCCAAAGAAGCGGTGAGTTGAAGTTTGCCCATAGAGAACCCCACGTATTCGGTAAGGGGAGCACCCAGTATAAACCAAGCCACAAACGCCCCATGTGAACGAGCGGGAAGGTAGCTGCACAAATTACCGCAAAGATGGTCATCGCTTCCGCTGCGCGGTTGATTGACATTCTCCACTTTTGACGGAACAACAAAAGGATTGCTGAGATCAATGTTCCTGCGTGACCAATACCAACCCACCATACGAAGTTGGTGATGTCCCAGGCCCAGCCAACAGTTTTGTTCAATCCCCACATGCCTATGCCTTCCCATAAAACGGTGGCAAGACAATACACACCGAACATTAAAAGTACCAGTGAAATACTGAAGGCTATCCACCATAGTCGTGTAGGTTTTCCTTCTACCTGACGACTGATGTCCTCGGATACATCCCGTACAGTCTTTCCTCCTGTTATGAGCGTTTCGCGTATCGATGAAGTTGCTTGCATACTTTAGTTGCGGATCAAATTCTATTAATAAACTTTTATGCGTTCTCTTTTGCTTTATCCTTATTTCTGATCTTGGTGAGATAGAAAATATTTGGTTTCACACCAATATCTTCCAGCACACGATAAGCTCTTGGATTTCCGATTTTCTTATCTATACCGTAATTGAAAACCTTTTCAGTCTTGCCGTCCTTTGTTACATCGATGTAATGGTCGATCTTCAACAACTTGCTGATTTTACTTTCCTTGTTATTCATATCGCCAAATAAAATGGCACCGGAAGCACAAGCTGCCTGGCAGGCCGTTACCACTTCGCCATCCTGAACAGGTCTGCGTTCTCTCTTCGCTGTCAATTTTCCATTTTGAATACGCTGTACACAGAATGAACATTTTTCCATCACTCCGCGTGAACGAACGGTCACATCAGGATTGAGAACCATTCTACCCAAATCCGTATTCATGGCAGGGTTAGATTGATAGAACTGCTGATTATCGTGATACTTGAACCAGTTAAATCTTCTTACTTTATATGGGCAGTTGTTGGCGCAATAACGTGTTCCGATGCAACGGTTATACGTCATCATGTTAAGACCTTCGGTGCTATGCGTAGTTGCCGCTACCGGACATACTGTTTCGCAAGGAGCATTATTGCAATGCTGGCACATCATCGGCTGGAATACTACTTCAGGATTTTCTGATGCAATCTCTGCCGCCTTATAATCCTCAGGGTCTGCATCGCTGCTATAATAGCGGTCAATTCGCAACCAATGCATTTCTCTTCTGTTGATTACTTCCTGCTTGCCAACGAGGGCAACGTTGTTCTCTACATTACAAGCCACCACGCAAGATCCACAACCTGTGCATGTGTTCAGGTCAATGGCCATTCCCCAATGATGATTATTGTATTCGTGGCCTTTCCACAAGCTTAATGTACTTGCATCAACTTTTTTATCCCAGTCGGTAACCATCGGGTTCTCACGACCGGCTGCAGCATCTTTCTTAAATTCACTCAACACAGACTCTTGAATCACGCTATGGCGACCCATGTACGTCTGGTGTATTTGTGTTTGAGCAACCTGAAATGCTACTTCCGTTTTGGCCAGTGTAACTCCACTGGTAACACGGAATGACAAGCTTTCACCTAAGGCACTAACCAATGGATACGCATTTGCGCCAATGCCCTCTCCTACTTTGCCTACATTGGTTCTTCCGTAACCGATGGCCACACCCAATGTGCCGGGAGCCTGACCCGGTTGAACCAAAGCTGCCACGCGAATCGTTTTTCCGTTGGCAGTAAGATCAACAAGTTGAGTTTTTCCTTCCGCATCGTTATCAATGCCCTTGGCCGCTGCATCTTTTGCAGAAATGGTGACATAATGATCCCAGGTCGCTTTCGTGATAGGATCTGGCAATTCCTGAAGAAGCGGATTATTGGCATGTGAGCCATTACCTATTCCCAGGCTTTCATAAATTACTAACTCAAATTCACCACCCGCCTTCACAGAAGTCAGGGCCGACAAGGCAGCCTCCACATTTCCTGTGAATGTAATTGCCCTTGCTTCACTTGTTAGTTCATATACGCCATCATACAAACACTTATCCCAGAATGATTGAAAATCGGTGATCGTATTTTGAGCAGCAAAGAAGCGGCTTCTCCAATACTCTTTTACAAAGCTGAAATATTCAGCATCCGTCTCACCTGACCATGTGAGGAAACTCTCCGGTGCCTGACGGGTTTTGAATAACGGTGTGATTGCAGGCTGTGACAGACTGAACGAGTTTACTTTTGGCTCTGCATCATTCCATGATTCCAGGTAATGATGATCCGGTGCCATATAAGCAGAAGCTGACGCTGTCTCATCCGGTGTTGTTGATGTTGAAACCGAAAGGGAAATATTTTTTAACGCACCTCCTAATACATCACCATTGGGATGATCGTATACAGGATTACAGTTATAGAAAATCACACCGTCTACTTTTCCGTCTTTAGCTTCCGCAATGAAGGCATTCATCTCCTCATCATTTCCCTGGCGGAAATTAACGGTAGCATTCGGTAATATGGTAGAACCATAGTTACCCAGCAGATTATTGATGGCATTCACCACAATCTGAATATTCTTGTCATTTGATCCGGCTACCACCAACGATGCTCCCTGGCTTGCTTTCAGATCTTGCGCTGCCTTGGCAAGATTTGCAATCTCACTCTTACCACCGTTGCCGGATAATAAATTATATAATTGAGTTGCCACGGCACCTTCCTGCGAAGGCTTGATCATGGAGCGATAGTCTGCGTTGGCACCCGTCAAAGAAAGGTTTGACTCGAATGAATATAGGCGCGACATGTCGCGATGTTCTTCGTTGATCTCACGGGTCTTCGCAAATTGTTTCGTGAATTCAATGGGGGAAATCCAGTTTCCTAAAAAGTCGGCTCCAATACTTACAATTACTTTTGCTTTGCTGAAGTCATACGAAGGGATGATCGCTGCACCCAATGATTCCTGATTGGCCTTCACTAAGCCATACGTAGAAACAGGATCGTATTGAACCACCTTAGTGGTAGGATACTTAGCCTTGAATTTTTCCAAAGCCGCCTTCGTGCTGGGGCTTAGAATGGTATTACTTACAATTCTGATTTGACCGCCTTTGGCAGTAATCTCATTCAGCTTTGCAATTACTTCTTTATCAACATTTTCCCAATCACTGGCCTCGCCTTTTACCTTCGGTCCGCGCAAGCGATAATTATCATATAACGAAAGTACAGAGGCTTCTACCTGGGCACTGGTTCCTCCGAGTGTAACTTTAGAGAGGCTGTTGCCATCAATTTTAATAGGACGTCCGTCTCTTACCTTCACTACTATACTGCAATAGTCGCCACCATTCATGTAGGTGGATGCATAGTAATTAGGGATACCCGCATCGGCATCCATGGGTTTATTTACATAAGGAATAGCCTTGCGGATAGGAGCTTCACACGCTGCCAACGAGGCCGCGGCTACGCTGAAACCCATCATCTTCAAAAAGTCTCTTCGCGAGTGACCGGGATCTTCCTGCACGGCCAAATCCACAAACTCCTTGTCGGCATGCTTAACAAAAGCAGGATCGTTCTTAAGTTGTGGTAATCCTTTCCAGTATGTCTTTTTTGTATTGCTCATAAATTCAAAATCCAGTCGAGATCAAAATGAAAAATATTAATAGTGACACTTAGCACATTCAAGGCCACCTATGTCTTCTACCTTCATAACCTTTTTACCATTGTGCAACTCCAGCAACTTATCATAATATGCGTTGCCTTTCGTGTTCACATCGGTCTTGCGATGGCAGTCAATACACCATCCCATTGTAAGTAGTGAGTACTGCTTCACCACATCCATTTCCTGAATAGGTCCGTGGCAAGTCTGGCAAGCAATGCCACCTACGTTTGCGTGTTGAGAGTGATTGAAGTAAGCCAGGTCAGGAAGGTTGTGAATACGCACCCATTCAATTGGCTTTTGCTTGCCGGTGTAAGAACCGGTTGCCACATCATAACCAATGGCAGAATAAATTTTAGCTATCTCTCCTTCACCGGTGTTGGTACCAGTGCGGATTTGCGTATGACAATTCATACAGATATTCGGAGAAGGAATATTCGCCTGTTTTCCTTTAAGAGCACCGGTGTGACAATAATTACATTCTATCTCATATTGCCCAGCGTGTATCTTATGAGAAAAAGCAATGGGTTGCTTAGGCTGATAATTTTGCTGAATACCAATCGAATACAAACCATCAATCACTGTTTTGAACGACACGGCTGCCACAATGAACACAACAAGAAAAACGAAACCTGTGCTTCTGAAAATAGTACCTATGGTGTAAGGTGAATTAACAATCTCTTTATCCTCATCACTCAAATCTTTCTGGTCAAGATATTTTTTGAGTGCATTTATAATAAGGCCAAGGATGATCAATAATAATAGGAGGATAACAATCATACCCACCAGTATTACATTCATGTAGGTAGCGGGAACACCTGTTTCACCAGTGCCAGCCGTTGTAGCAGTAGTGCCGGCTGCAGGCGCATCTGGTTTCTCAGCTTCTGCCTTCACATAAGCAAGGATACTAAGAATCTGGGCATCCGTATAATTATTGAAAGCCGTCATCGAGCTCTTGTTATACTCGTTATAGATTTTGATAGCATAGTCATCGCCACTGGCAATCACCTTGGCGGGATTGCGCACCCATGAATAAATCCAATTGATACTTGGAACTCGTTTCTCTACGCCAGCCAAAGCCGGGCCCACTAACTTCTGTTTAACTCTATGGCAAGACTTACAGTTGCCGTTAAACAACGCCTCACCGGCACTGATAATAGCAGGGTCGGTTGGAATTTCCTGAGCGAATGAGTTGAGACTTTGGGTAAGAGAGAATAATAATGCGAGTGCTATGAGTTTAACGGAATCAGATAATCGTTTCTTCATCATGACGCGTTTAGGTTACCGCTTTTTTACGGAATCGCACAAATCTACACTGTGAATGCATTATTTCAAATTAATTTTAATCCCTGTGGATAATATTTTATAGTTATTCTAAAATCCTGAAAAGGTCGATTTTATCATCGTTTGAGTAATGTATTAATAGTTCATACTCCCCACTTTTAAAGATATGATTTTATTTAGAATCAATTTAAATAATATATTCTACCACAACGCCAACTCAACCAGCTTAGCGACCCTACCCGTATGACTTCATTTGAATATCGAATCAGATCTACAAAATATTTTGTGTTGAAACTATGTTATTGAACCTTGAACCGATAGATCGTCTTCTGCTTATAAACTTCACCCGGTTTTAATATAGTGTTGGGGAAATCAGGTTGATTAGGCGAATCCGGAAAATGCTGAGTTTCCAGACAAAAGGCGGTGCGGTATTCATACTTCTTTCCTCCCTTTCCAACGTCTTTTCCATCCAGAAAATTTCCTGAATAAAATTGCAATCCTGGTTCAGTAGTCCACACCTCCATTACTCTGCCCGATGTGGGTTCAGAAACAATAGCCGCCAATGAAAGCGCAGTGTCTTTACGATTTAATACCCAGTTGTGATCATATCCTTTGCCATTTTTCAATTGCGCATCAATCGCGTCAATTCGTTCACCGATTTTTGTAGCCTTTGTAAAATCAAAGGGAGTTCCTTTTACTTCCTTTAATTCACCCGTGGGAATCAAGCCCTCATCCACGGGTGTAAACGTATCGGCATTAACATATAAAGAGTGATCGAGTATGGTACCGCTGCCTGCACCGGCTAAATTAAAAAATGAATGATGGGTTAGGTTCACTACAGTAGCCTGATCCGTGGTTGCCTCATAGTCAATCATCAATTCATTGTTATCGGTCAGAGAATAGGTGACTCTGACTTTCAGATTTCCGGGGTATCCCTCCTCGCCATCTTTACTTGTATAATAGAGTTCGGTTTTGTTCTGCGATGCAGATTTCTCCATTCGCCAGTTCACATTGTGAAATCCACCGGGCCCGCCATGGAGCGCATTGGCCCCATTATTAGTTTTCAATTGGTATTCTTTTCCTTCCAAGGTAAATTTTCCCTTTGCTATGCGATTGCCATACCTTCCTATCATAGCCCCAAAATAGGGATTGCCCTGAAGATATTGCCGCGCGGAATCGTAACCTAATACCACATCTTCCATATTCCCGTTTATGTCAGGAACCAACAACGAAATAATTTTACCACCATATGGATTAATGGTCACCATCATTCCATTTTTATTTGTGAGAGTATCTACGGTTTCACTCAGAGAGGATACGCTACTCGCATTACTGTCGTGCATAGGTTCTTGCTTTTTTTCAGTGGAACAACCTGCCGCCAAAAGGGCGCTAAGTATTACTATCGATGAAAGTTTTTTCATTGCATCAATATATAGAAAAAAATACGGGTTGATAGCAAGATTTCACACGAGTGGAAACTCCCTCCACCGGACGTAGCTTAATTATTACCTATTACAGGATTTGATTAAACTCTAATCGCTCGCTATCCGGACCAAGAATATTAAAGTACTTACAACCATTCTTCCAAAAAGGAGCAAGGTATACCGGGCTCTTTTCTGCCATAGTAAAGGATGCTTCCTTTACTATTGAAAAGGTTTTGTCAATATCATCCACATCAAATGCAATGTGATTGATGTGTCCATTTTTCCGGGCTCTGATTTCATGCAATTGTTTGTCGGGCATTTAATACAACTCAATAATTACTCCCTTGTTTTTCATCATGATGCAGGTGTCTGCCTCTCCATCAATCATAAAGTTGATTGCATCACATTTTTAAAATCTAAGCGAGAATAGAATGCTTCGTGTTTCAGGCTATAGATAATCCTGGCGATTTTATTTTTTGATTAATGATCACACAAGATCAAATAAAAAACCCTTTCCGGAAAATCGGAAAGGGTTAGTTTATCTGAGAGGTTCCGAGCGGATTCGAACCGCTGTAGGAGCTTTTGCAGAGCTCAGCCTAGCCACTCGGCCACGGAACCAATTAAGTATCGGGCACTCAAAGTTAATGTCAACTTCGGAATGCCCAATACCTTCACTATAAATTTTCAGATTTAGATTCGTCAGCAGGCTTTGCCTTTGCTGCACTCATCTTCTCTTTCAGCGCGCTCAGTGCTTCGATATCACCCAGTGTAGATTTCTCTGCTTCCTGATTGATCTTATCGATGCTCTTGCCTTTAGGAGCCACTTTCTTCTTGGCTACACCGGCAGCAGCCTGAAGCTGTGCAGTTGGCTTCTCTTCTTCAGCAGACCATGTAGCCTTCAGGCTTAATGCGATACGTCTGTCATCTTTAGAGAATTCAAGAACTTTAAACTCGTAGGCTTCTCCAACCTCTGCTTTGCTGTTGTCTTCTTTAACAAGATTCTTGGCAGCACAGAAACCTTCGATACCGTAAGGCAACTCTAACACTGCGCCTTTATCATTCTTGCTGATAATGGTACACTTATGCTCAGAGCCAACCGTGAAGATGGTTTCAAATGTATCCCAAGGATTTTCTTCCAATTGCTTGTGGCTCAACGCCAGCCTGCGGTTGGTAGCATCCAACTCAAGTACCTGAACATCCAATGACTCACCTACTTTAATGAATTCTGATGGATGCTTGATCTTTTTGGTCCAGCTCAAATCTGAAACGTGTACCAAGCCATCAATTCCTTCTTCCAATTCGATGAACAAACCGAAGTTGGTAAGATTGCGAACGATACCCTTATGACGGGTGCCTACTGCATACTTAGCCAATACATCCTGTCTTGTCCAAGGATCTTCGCTGAGTTGTTTTATGCCTAATGACATCTTGCGCTCATCGCGATCGATGGTCAATACAACGGCCCCTAACTCATCACCCACTTTTAAGAAGTCTTGTGGATTGCGTAAGTGTTGTGACCAGCTCATTTCTGAAACGTGGATCAACCCTTCTACGCCAGGTTGCAATTCAAGGAATGCGCCATAGTCAGCTACATTCACAATCTTGCCTTTTACTTTAGAACCAATTGCGATATCAGCAGTCAGCGACTCCCAAGGATGTGGAGTCAATTGCTTCATGCCTAATGAAATTCTCTTCTTATCTTCATCAAAGTCAAGAACCACCACTTTCACCACCTGGTCAAGTTTCAACAATTCTTCCGGATGGCTGATGCGACCCCATGAAATATCAGTGATGTGGAGTAATCCGTCAACACCACCCAGATCGATGAATACACCGAAGTTGGTCATGTTCTTGATCACACCTTCCAACACCTGACCTTTCTCAAGGTTGGTGAGGATCACTGCCTTCTGCTGCTCAAGATCTTTCTCGATCAACACCTTATGAGAAACCACTACGTTATCGTTCGTGTAGTTGATTTTCACTACTTTCACTTCGATGTTCTTATTTACATAGATATCGAAATCGCGGATTGGCTTCACATCAATTTGCGAACCTGGCAAGAATGCTTCGATGCCAAATACATCAACGATCAAACCACCTTTGGTTCTGCGCTTCACAAATCCTTCAATCACTTCGTCTTTGTCAAGAGCAGTTTGCACACGTTCCCAGCCTTTCAACAACTTCGCTTTTCTGCGTGACAACACTAACTGACCCATCGCGTTTTCACGCTCTTCAATAAACAGGTCAACTACATCACCAATTTTAAGGTTGGTCATGTCTTTGAATTCAGCCAATGGCACGAGACCATCTGACTTGAAACCAATATTTAAGATTACATCACGGTCGTTGATACCTACTACGGTTCCGGTTACCAGTTCGCTTTCATTCACAGAAGTAACGGTACCTTCATATTGCTTCAAAAGTGCCTCGCGGTCTTTTGAAGAATATCCTTCACCAAATCCTTTGCGGTCATACGCATCCCAATCGAAATTCTCGGTAGTGATGGTTGATTCCGTTGCCGCCATGCGGGTGGAAACATCGCGGATCATACGGCTTATGCCTTCTTCTTCTTCCGCTTTCTTTTCTTGCTTGAATTCTGTGAGTTCGTCTTTTTCAAAGAGATCTGCTGCTGCTGCGCCTTTCACGGCTTTCTTTACAGGAGCATCGTCCATGCTTGGCTTGTTAGCTTTTGATTTGGGCTCTTCTGACTTCTCTTTTTGATCTTTTTGCGCTTTCGCCATAAAAATTTGCCCGACTTTACATGCAACAGGTGGGCTACTGCTGCAAATTTGGTTTATGATTCTTCTCTCTGAACAACAAAAAGAAGCCACGCCAAACAGCGGGGGTGCAAATGTAGGTATTTTTTATAAAAAGTCTATTCCCAGCCTCAACGCTTTATTAGCTCAGGCTGAAGCGTTCCCAAGGCATATTCCAGGAGTACTTTCTGGAACAGAAGGGTGACCTCGGCCTGCACTTTGGCTGCAGCACTTAAT
>Ga0163149_10002934_pt1 | contig 19961 bp, 13 predicted proteins | sample OliLakLV19MP5G1_FD_148604 | JGI IMG/M metagenome (GOLD analysis project Ga0163149, IMG submission 148604) | Freshwater microbial mat bacterial communities from Lake Vanda, McMurdo Dry Valleys, Antarctica - Oligotrophic Lake LV.19.MP5.G1 | ecosystem: Environmental > Aquatic > Freshwater > Lake >...
GCATCGCGATCAAGCTGACCGTGACCGAGTTCAAGCTGCTCCGTCACCTCGTACTGAACCGCGGGCGAGCGTTCACGCGCAACGAGCTCCTCAACGCGGTGCTAGGGCAGGATGCGTACATCATCGATCGCAACGTCGACGTGCACGTCGCCACGCTCCGGAAGAAGCTCGGTGAGTACGGTGCACACATCCTCACGATCCGCGGCTTGGGCTACAAATTCCGCGAGTTGCCGACGTCGCCCGACTGATCGTCCCTCCCGTTGAAGCTCGACTCCTTTTCCACCCGGATCTTCCTGGCGCTCACCGGATTGGTCGCGGCGCTCATCGTGGCGGCCGCGATCTTCGGCGACATCCAGGTGAGCCGCTACCAGAAGGAGGTCTTGCGTGAGCAACTCCAAGGCACAGCCGAGGCTCTCGTGCCGGATTCGGCGGAGGTCCTGACGAAACGTGCGTCGGCGGAGTTGTTCGCGCAACGACTGCGTGACTTGGGACACTCGAACGGGATCCGCCTGACGCTCATCGGTGTGGACGGATCCGTGCTCTCGGACAGCGAGGCCGTCGGACCACTTGCGAACCATGCCGATCGTCCCGAGGTGCTCGAAGCGCGGCGGAACGGTGGTGGTGCGGCTCAGCGCAAGAGCGTGACGACGAGCAAGGAAACCTTCTACGTCACGCGTCGTGTCGACGACGCGGGCGCAGTCGTCGGCACCATTCGCGTCGCTTCCGAGGTCGAGCCGCTGCGCAACGAACGTTCTCGGTTCAACGCGAGCCTCGCGATCTTCGGACTCTTCGCGCTCGCCATTGGCGCTGGGGTGTCCCTGTGGATTTCCCGGTCGCTCGCTCGACCGCTCGAGAAGCTCGAGCGTGATGCGTCCGAATTGGCGGCCGGCCGCTTGGATCTTCGCGTGGATTCGGAAGGCCCGGCGGAAGTTCGGCGCTTGGCCGATGGGCTCAACTCCATGTCGCGCGATCTGCGTGATCGCCTCGATGGTATGCGGCGCGCGCGCATCGAGATCGAGACCATCCTCGCCAGCATGCAGGAAGGCGTCGTCGCCGTGGACGGGCGCGAGCGCGTGCTCCTGATGAACGAGGCGGCAGCGCGACTGCTCGGCCTCCCGACTCATCTCGAACCCGGCGCGGCGCTTTGGGAACATCTCCGCTTCCCCGAGCTCGAACGCGGCCTCCGGGCCGTCCTCAGCGGCAGTCCGTCGTGGCACGGGGACTCGACTTCTCCGAATCAGGACGGTCGCACGCTGGGGCTCTCGGTCGCGCGGGTCGCGCACAGCGAAGGTTCCGACAAGCCGCTGGCGGGAGCCGTCGCCCTTCTCTCGGACATCACCGCGATCCGTCGTCTCGAACAGGTCCGCATCGATTTCGTCGCGAACGTCAGCCACGAGCTGCGCACCCCACTCGCTGCGATCATGGGATCGCTCGAGACGCTGGCGGATCCCGAGCAGGAAGAGGCGACGCGCGCGCGGTTCCTCGACATCGGGAATCGCAACGCGGCGAGACTCCAAGCGATCGTTTCGGATCTCCTCGACCTCTCGTCGATCGAGGCCGAGGGCGATCGAATGCAGCTCGAGCCCGTGCGCGCGGACGGTCCGTTGCGCACGGCCGCCGGAGCGCTGGCCGGTGCGGCCGAGTCGAAGGGAGTTCGCCTCGAGCTCCCCGGGCCGCTGCCCGCGACGGCTTGGGTGCGCGGCAACGCGCAACGTCTCGAACAGGTCTTCACGAACCTGCTCGAGAACGCGATCAAGTACACGCAGAAGGATGGTCGCGTGCTCGCGCGTGTGCGGCTCACGCCGAAAGAAGTCCTGGTCGACGTCGAGGACTCCGGAATGGGGATACCGGCCGCCTCATTGCCACGAATCTTCGAACGTTTCTACCGTGTCGACCGCTCCAGGTCGCGGGACATGGGCGGCACGGGGCTCGGACTGGCTATCGTGAAGCATGTCGTGCGCGCGCACGGCGGTACCGTGTCCGTGAAGAGCGAAGAAGGTCAGGGCACGACGTTCACGGTGTGCCTGCCCCGCATCCAAGAGTCCCAGAAGTAGCGTGCGGCCCGAACATGTCGAAGCAGACCCAGGAAGAACTGACCGAGATCACGAAGAAGATCCTCCACATCGGCGGACTCGTCGAGAGCGCGGTAGATCGATCGCTGGTGTCGCTCCTCGATCGCGATGCGAAGCTCGCGCGCGAAGTCATCGAAGGCGACAGCGTCGTCGACAACCTCGAGAACGAGGTCGAGGAGAAGTGTCTCGAAGTCCTGGCGATGCGTCAGCCCGTCGCGCGCGACCTGCGCTACATCTGCGGCATCATGAAGATCAACTCGGACCTCGAGCGCATGGCGGACCTCGCCGTGAACATCGCCGAGCGCGCCGAAGTCCTGGCCGAAGTCCCACCGCTCCCCTTCCGGCCCGACGTGTCGCGCCTCGCCGCGGTCGCGAAGCGGATGACGCGCGAGTCTCTCGATGCGCTCATCCGTCGCGACGCTCAGCTCGCGCTACGTGTGTGGCAATCGGACTTGGAAGCCGACCGCCTCTACCGCGAGCTCATCGGCGAAGCGATCCAGTTCATGCGCGAGCACCCGGCGCGCATCGGCGACGTGATGCACTTGGTGGGCGCGCTGCGCAACCTCGAGCGCCTCGCAGACCACGCCACGAACATCGCCGAGGACGTGATCTTCGTCGTGCAGGGCCGGATCGTGCGGCACCACATGATCGAGTTCTCGGAATCGCACAAAGGGCTGCTGCCGCCCGCCGCAGACACCCTCGTTCCGGTGGTGCGCAAGCCGAGCTGAAGCCGGCGGAAGCGGGATTCAAGTCCCGGTCGCCAGGTAGACGATGGACCGACGGTGCTCCCCCCGCGCACCGAATCTGCAACTGATTCTTCGTGGCCGCAGCCTCTCCTCGCCTGCACTCTCGGGCTGCTCGTCGTAGTCGGCACGTTCGTGTACTTCGCGCGCCGAATCGACGCCGAGCGACGTGACTTCGTCGAGAGTCGCCTACGCGCGACTTCCGATCTCCTCTCCAACTCGGCGCGCGACATCTTCGCGGGTAGGTCCCCGCGTGACGGATTGACCGCGCGCATGCACGACCTCAGTCTCGCGACGGACGTGCGCATCACCTTGGTACTCCCGGACGGGGAGGTGCTCGCGGAGAGCGAAGTGCGGACCAAGATGCCGAACCTCGCGGATCGCGCGGAGGTCCGCGAAGCGCAGCTGCAAGGGCACGCGACCGCTTCGCGGAAAAGCTCGATGACCGGGAAGGAAACGCTCTACCTCGCGCTGGGAATCGAAGAGAACGGTGCGCATCTCGGCACGCTTCGCGTCGCCACGGACTCCAACGAAGTCCGCGATGTCCTCGGCTACCTCGAGTACGAACTCACGGCGATGGTCGCGGCAGCGTTGGCGTTCGGCGCGTGGATCGGCTCGCGGTTCCTGAAGCGCTCGTCGGCGCTCGGTAGTGTGGGCGATTCGATCGCGAAACCGGAACCGGTTCGCAGAGCCGCCTGAACGAAAGACGCTCGTCGCGCTTCAACGGCCCGGACGCGGGACGGGTCGCGCGTCGCCCAGGCGTGCTCGCAGACGAAGCGCCACGTCGATCGCCGCTTCGCCCGTTTGCGCAGGCTCTTCGAGCAACCTCGCAGCCTCGACGAACAGCGGCCAGGCCTCGGTCTCTCGTCCGCGCACGAGAAGCCGCTCCGCGTGCAGCGTGCGCGACTGAGCCTCGTATCGCCGCGACGTCGGGTCGTCCGACAGAGCGCGCGCGCGCGCGGCGATCTCGATCGACTCCGCGAACCAACGATCGCCGAGTTCCGTGGGCTCTTCCGTGTCCTCCGGATCCCCGGGAACGCGGAAGGCCGCGGGAATCCGCATCCTTTGAGTGGAGCGACCATCGGCGCGCAGCCCTTCGCGCAGGGCAGAATCGGCGATGGCGCGCAACCAGCGCGCTTCGCCCGGGACCGCACGCGAGAGTGCATCAGCGAACGCGATGGTGTTCACATGGCTGGAGCCCGACTCGGTCCACTCGAGCACGGCGTCGACGAGGTCGAGCGCTTCGCGGTCGAGTCCGTCGCGCGCATCGCCGATCGCGGGTCGAATCGCGATCGCGCGCGCGAGGCAATCCGCTGCATCCTGCCTGCGTCCGGCGAGACGGTGCGCGAATCCCCGACCGAGTTCCGACATCGCCAGGTAGTGACCGGCGGAGTCGCCGAATGCGGGCTCGAGTTGAATGCTCGCCGTGAACAGACGCGTCGCCTCGTCGTAGTCACGGATCGCCCCGTCTGCACGCTCGCCGCGTCGCGCCCACTCGGCACTCAGGACCCGCGCGTAGCCGGCGTACCAAGCGCAAGCCGCTGACTCGGGGTGAAGTCCTGCCAGCCAATCCGCCGTCTCGACGAGGATGTCGGGCCGTCCGTTCGCGATGATCACGTCCCGCAGCAAGTCGCGCAGGATGTTCGACTCGGGGAAGCGTTCGAGACCCGTGCGGACGGTCGCCAGGCACGGGCGCGTCAGCCCGCTCGCGCGCAAGTAAGTCGCGAGACCTTGGAAGTCCGTGTCCTTCGCGAAAACGCTCGCACAGATCGTCGCCATCGGCCGGCTGGCGCGCACCGCGGTCAGAGCTTCGAGAGGTCGGTCGTCGATGGATTGACCCATGAGCCGCGCATGCGCATCGGCGACCCAGCGCAACGCCTCGCACGAGATTTCGTCCGACACGAGCGGCACGGCGCGCTCGACCTCGGCGCGCCCGCTCGCCGTTCCGCTGCCCCACGCGTCGAACCGAGAAACAGCTCGCAGTGCGCTCTCAGGCGTTGGCCTGCGCGGCTTCGAACGCGCGAGCAGCTCAGCCGCGATGCGCGCCTGATCCTCGAAACGCGTGAGGTAGTACGCGGTCCGCGAACGCTCCAACGCGAGCAACGCGTCGTCGGGCCGCACGCGCGCCGCCCGCTCGAGCCACGACTCCGCGTCCTGCAGCAAGAGTCCGATGTCGGCCCCGCTCGACTCGATCCGCGCCCGCGCGAGCGCCAAGTTCGCGAGCCCGAACCGCTTCGCCGCGTCGGGATCCGACTCGTGCCCGTTGAGCGCGCGCTCGGCCGCCGCGAGCTCGTCGACGAGTTCGTCCTGAGTGCGGACGGGATCCACCGGGATCGTCGACGGCGGTGTGGGCTCGCGCGACATCTCGAGACCGAGTCGGAGCAGATCCGCGATCTCGACAGGCCCGCCTGCGTCCTCGATCGCGGCCTCGATGCGCGTGGTTTCCTCGGGTGAAACCGCGATTGCCAGGCTCGCAAGTGCACTCACCCGGTCGCGTTCGTCCCCCATCGCGGCGTACGAGCCCAACGCGAACCGCACAGGCCGATCCTGACCGATCGTGCGCGCGAGCAGCGGCAGGAACGCGCGATCGCCACCGAGCGTCGGGGAGCCGGGATGCGGACCCGCCGAGTTCTGGAGTTGGAACGCGAACCAGCCGAGCTCGCGCTCGAAACCGCGCGTCTGCGCGGCCTCGAGAGTTGCATCGAGAAGCTCCCGAGACGGAGGCGCGGCCTGCAGGATCACGCGAAGTGCTTCCACCGATCCCGCGTTCCCGACGCGACCGATCGCGCGAACGACATCGAGCGCCACGTCCCGAGTCTCCGGATCGCCGACGAAGGTCTCGAACATCTCGCGCTGCCAAGACGCACGCGCACCGGCGAGTTGGTCGTGCAACACGTTCGGCTCGCCGTGCACCGAGAACCACGCACTCGCGGTCGGATCGGGCGGAGCGTCGGCGGCTGACTTCTCGAGGGCCGTGTCGAGCTCCTCCATGTCGAAGAGCAGGAACAGATCGAACGACTTCGTTCCATCCGGAAGGATCAACGCATGTCGCGGAGAAACGCGGTCGCCGCCGAGGTACGCGTCGAAGAGTAACGGCTCCAGCGCCATGTGCTCGCCGCACGTGACGGACCCGAGCCGCGGGCAGGACGATCGACGACCGGAGTCGTCGTGGTCGCGCGGCGAGTGCCGCAGCGGATGCCCGACCACGCACACGAAGCGCCTCGTCCACGCGACGAACTCCGGATCGCGGTAACGCTCCTTCACGATGCGATCCGACGCCGATTCGCCGTCCATATTGATCGCGACGAGCATGGGCCGGTTATCGGCCGTCGAGAGTGCGCGGGCGTCCTCGAGGGTGCGCACCCAGGCGATCTGCTCCTGGTGAATGAACGGTTCGGACTCCTGCGCGAGGAGGAAGGCGGCGGCGACGAAGAGAAGGCTGTGCATGCGCGGAACCGATCGTTTCGTGTGGGGATCGAGCGGCACTTCGTAGCACGGCGCGCGACGCCGGTCACTTCGGGGCGTGAGCGTTGTGCGTGGGCGCCCGGGCCGACACGATGCGAGCTTGGACACGGAGATCATCGTGGACGCGACCTTCGCCGCATTCGGCGCAGGCTGGTTCTTACTGAACCTCTCGCTTCTCCGGGACGTTATGGCTGTGCGCCGATTGCCCGCCGCGATGACGAGCGGCCTTCCGAGCGTGACCGCGATCGTCCCCGCTCGCGACGAGGCCGAGCGCATCGAGGGCACGGTGCGCGGTCTCCTCGCATCACGCGGCGTCGCGCTCGAAGTGGTGGTCGTCGACGATCGTTCGACCGACGACACGAGCGCGATCGTCGGTCGGATCGCCGCCGAGGATTCGCGCGTTCGACTCGTTCGCATCGACGTCCTGCCCGACGGTTGGCTCGGGAAACCGCACGCGTGCCAGCGTGGGGCGGAGACGGCGCGAAGCGACTGGATCCTTTTCACCGACGGCGACATCCACATGACGCCGGATGTCGTCGCGCGCGCGGTCACCGCGGGAATGGCCGAGCGCGTCGAGCACGTCGTCCTCACTCCGGGCATCGAGGACCCGACGCTCGGTGCCCGTGCCGCAATCGCCACGTTCGCGTTGGGACTGATCGGTCCCCTCGCGCGCGCGAATCGCGACGAACGCTACGGATGGGCAGGCATCGGCGCGTTCAACTTGGTCGAGGCTCGCGCATGGCGCGCGATCGGCGGACACGAGCGCCTCGCGTACGAAGTCGTCGACGACATGAAGCTCGGACTGCTCTTGCGACGCGCCGGTTTCCGAACGCGCGGGTACCTCGCTGGGCGCGAGATCCAAGCCGCTTGGGGTCGCAGTGCGCGCGAGATCCTTCGCCTCCTCGAGAAGAACCAGTTCGCGTTCTTCGGCTTCGACACGCTGGCGACGAGCGCTTTCATCGCGTTCGGAATCGTGATGTGGCTCGCCGGTCCACTCGGTTTCGCGTGGGGCGGCCCGTTCGGGATCTTCGCCGGCGGCGCGTGGCTCGGGTTCACGATCCCAGCAGCATTCGGCGCGGTACGCGACGGACAGAACCCCCTCTTCGCCGTGCTGGCACCCTTCGGTCCTCCGCTCCTCCTGCTCGCCGTCGCGCGCTCGATGTGGACGACGTTGCGACGTGGTGGCGTCATGTGGCGCGGCACGCTCTATCCGCTGGAGCGCTTGCGCGCGCGTCGCATCCGGGGCTTCAACGGGCGGGCTTGATCCCGAGCGCGCTCTCGAATTCGCGTCCAGCGCCGAAGTTCTGGCACCAGTAAGGACCCGCGAGCCCCGACGCCATCTCGCGGTGGCTCGCATCGAGCAAGTTGCGATGGTGCCCGCTCGAATGCGTCCAGCCGAGGTGCGCGCCTTCCGCACCTGAATCGCCCGCGTGACAGTTCTCGGACCCGCCCAGCGTGTAACCCTCGAGCTTCAGCCGATCCCCGGGTGAGTAGCGTTTCGGATCGGGCTCGAAGTGCCCGAAGTCCCCCGTCAGCGACATGTAGTCGGCGTGCTTCTGCGCTGCCGCTTGGATGCGCGGATTCCATGCCAGCACGCGTCGACCGAGCATCGACCGGTACGCGTTGGTGACGGCGACTTGCGCGCGCTCCTCCGAGTTCGGAGCGGAGACTCCCTCGGTGGGCGCCTTCTTCCACGACGCTTCGTTGAAGGCGTGGACGGCGCGATCGCGTGCGAGGGCCGCGGCACCTGCAGCATCGGTCGCGAACGAGGCCAGATCGACGGCCTCGAGCGTCACATCGAGCGAGTCGACCCAAGCTGGAATCGCAGCATTCCAGGCGAATTCGAGCTTGCGCGCCTTCTGCGCCGCGCGGCTCCACGCAAGGCTCTCGAGCGCGGAACGGAACGCGGTGGGGAGCCGCACGCGCCGCGGAGCGTTCCAAACGTCCCGCACCGAGCCAACGAGTCGATCGACCTCTTGCTGGACGCCCGCGTAATCTTTCGCGCGCTCCGGCGGGCACTCCGGCGGGTTGTAGGGATAGAAGTAGCGCTCCTCGTCGAAGATCAGCGCGAGCGCCGCGACGCGTCGAACTCCGACTTCCTGGTGTTGTGCAGCGAGCTGTTCCAGTTGATCCAGCGTCGTCCCGCGCAGCAGCGCTTCCGACGCGAGTCTCCAGTGTGCTTCGAGCGCAACCGTCGCGCGTGCCATTCCGTCGGGACCGCGCGCCTCGAGCTTCGCGAGCATCGCATCGCGCGACTTCGCGTCTGCGTCCTCGAAGGCACTCGTCGCATCGTCGAGCGCCGCCGTCGCCGCGGCCGTGGCTTCGTCTGCCGCACGACGCCACTTGCCCTTCACGAGGACATACCCGCCGGCGGGCAGTTCCTCACCGCGTGCGCGCGCGACCGCGGCAAAAACGTCGGTCGCCGGCCACTCGGATTTCAGGTGGATCTTCGCCAGATCCTGCAGCGCCGCGATCTTCTCGGCGGGCGTGCCGCGCGAGAGTGCTTCTTGCACGAGGCCGCGTTTCGCGCTCGGAGAGACCTGTGCGATCTTCGCCGAGCGGCGCAGCACGTCGATGTCGAGCTCGACCCAGGGCATCTGTTCACCATGGAACTCGACGAGCTCCGGGTCCGCCGCTCCGATGCCGAGGTCGGTGAAGGCGCCCTGTACCGCAACTCCGTACGCCGCGAGCTCCGTGCGCAGCGCCAGTCGATCCTCGATCGCGCGCGCAGCTCCGACCGCCGCATCGCGCGCGGGCCCGAGCGGGAGTCGCGGCGCGACGGTGAGCCACGCCTCGCGCGCCGCCCCCAACTCACCGCGCGCTTCGCGTCGGCGTGCGATGGCGAGCTGGGTCTCGACGTCCTGGACTTCGATCACCGCCGCGGTCGGAGTGAACGGCGCCGGCGTCGCCGCGCAGAGCGCGACGAGCGCCAGGAACGGTGCAGCGCATGTCATCGACGACGAATCTACCCGCCCGCGGGCCGTCCGGGACGGTCGCCTCCCGCAAGAGCTTGCAGCTCGACCGCCGTCGAACGACCACCGCTCAGATCCGCCAGCTTCGCCCAAGCCGCCAGCTTCCCGCGGGGCGCGTCCACGAGCACGGAATCGAACGCGACGTTGCGGAATCGATTGCGCTCCAGGATCAGCGCGAACAAGAGCTCGAAATCGCCGTGCGGCCCGCCCGTCGGCACCCCATCCGTGAGAATCGTCACGGCGTCGAGATCCGGATCCGCGAGCGCCGCGTCGAGAGCAGCCCACACGTTCCCGCGACCGCTGCGCGTGCAGCGCTCGAAGTCGCCGATGGCACGCCGCACTTGGGCTGGATCGGCCGCTACGAGCCGTTTCTCCCAAGGAAACGCCTCGTTCGTGTAGGGGATCACGTTGAAACGCGAGGACTTCGGCAACGCGAGCAGCGCGCGCCCGAGTTCCCCATCGACGATCTCCTTGCGCGAACGCCCGGCGATCTTCGTTCCCCACATCGATCCCGAGAGGTCGATCAGGAACGCGACGCGATCCGACACGAGCGGCAGACCCGCCAGCGCTACGCCCGTATCGCCCGTCGCCCAGCCGCTCCGTCCATCGCCCGTCGACACCGGACCCTCGCGACGGCGCGCCCAATCGCGCCAACGTTCGGCGTCGAAGTCATGGTCCTCGCCCGAAAGCGCGCGAAGATGCGCCAGGATCCGCCAGCGAATGCGCGAACGCTCCTCGCGATCGAGTCGGTCGACGAGAGCGAGCGCGGCGTCGCGTCCGGTCGTTCGCGCGAGGAGTTCGACGGCTCCAGCGCGGACACCGACGTCGGAATCGCCGGCCAATGAGGCGCCGAATCGCGTGGCGGCGATCTCGGTCCAATCGCGCGCCGCGAGCAGCGCCGCGCAGCGCAAAGCAGGTTCCTTCGCACGCGCCGCGGCCTCGGTGCGCGACTCCGCGGCACGCCCGTCGAGGAAACGCAACGCGAGGAGCGCCGCACCGCGCACCTCGGGCGGTTCGCGGCCGTCGATGAGGTTCGTGAGGTCTTCGATGAGCGGTGCCAGGTCTCCGCCAAGCCGTTTCGCCGGCGCCAAACGCTCGATCGACCACAGGAGCATCCGCGACGTCTCCGGATCGGCCGCACGCAACGCGCGCTCGAACGCGCTGCCCTCGACGGGAACTGCGACGCGCCCCAACGCCTCGGCCGCGCGCAGCGTCACGCCCTCGTCCCGCGAGCGCAGGCCGAGCGGACCGAAGAGCTCCGCGACCTGTTTCGGGTCGCGAGCCAGGGCCGCTCGGACCTGCGCTTCGCTGGCGACCGTCCCGTCGGGATCGGATAGGGCTCCGACGACGAGCGCGTGGGCCTCGCGCGTGCCCAACTCGGCGAGTTGCTTCACAGCCGCGCGTCGGGTGTCCGGACGCGGTGACTCGAGCTCTTCGCGGAGTTCCGCCAGCGTCGGTGGCTTCTCGGGCTTCCCCTTGCGCAAAGGACCGTCGGCGGAGGCGAGCAGGAGGAAGACGAGCGCAGTGATCGGCGTCATGGCATTCGCACGACTGCACGGACCCTCTCACGGTCGCGGGAAATCCGGGAGATTTCTCGAGACGAGTCGTACGCGAGCTAACGCGCGCCTCGTTCCGGAGAATAGAAGAGTCCCCGCGACCGCAACACGGCCGCGAGCTCCCCCGTGTTCCAGAACCCGCTCGGACTCTTGGCGCTCGCCGCCGTGCCTGCGATCGTCGCGTTGCACCTGTTTCGACGCCGATTCCAGCCGCGAGTCGTCAGCGCGCTCTTCCTGTGGGCGGACGAGGACCGGACTCCGATCTCAGGTCGCAAGCGCGACCGATTGCGCGCGACGACGTCGCTCGTGTGCGAGATCCTGGCCGCGATCCTGCTCGCGCTCCTCCTGGCCGGCCCGCGCGGCTGCGTCGGTTCGAGCGGCGAGCACCTCGTCGTCGCACTGGACGGCTCGGCTTCCATGGAAGCGCGCGGCAGCGACGGCAGCAGCGCTCGTGAGGACGCCGTAGATATCGTCGCTACCCGCATCCGAGCTCTGCCGCGCGGTTCGCGCGTGACCCTCGTGGCGAGCGGGCCGCGACCGCGAACGATCGCTGGACCGGCGGCATTTCCCGAGGAAGCACTGGCCGCGTTGAGTACGTGGCGCCCCACTGCCGCGAGCCACGACTTCGCGCCGGCACTCGCGCTGTGCCTTCAACTCGCTGGCCAAGGTCGCGTGATGGCCGTCACGGATCGTCACTCGCCCGAGGACTCGCCCGTAGGAGTCGAGGTCCACGCCGTCGGCGAGGCGCTCGACAACTGGGCCATCGCGAGCGCCACGCGCACGGTCGGTCGCGTCGATGGCGAGCGGCGCGAGCGCGTGTTCGTCACGGTAGCGAGCTTCTCCACCGTCGCGCGCACGGCCGAGCTCCGTGTGCTCGATGAATCCGGTCGCGAGATCGGCGCCCGCCGCCCGATCACCTTGCAACCCGGCGCGAGAGAGGGAATCGCGCTGGAACTGCCGGCGAATAGCGGTCCAGTCGAAGTCCGGCTCGATGCGGACGCCCTCGCGATCGACGACGCAGCGTTCCTCAGCGTCCGGCCGCCGCGCATCGTCGGGATCGCCTCGGGGCTCGAGGACGAGACGCTCCGCGCGTTGGGACTCGACGGACCCGAGGACGCGATCCTCGCGCGCTGGCTCGAGCTCGTCGACGAAACCGTCCTCGCACCGGATCCAACCGCGGCGCACGTGTGGATCGGCCACGAACCTTCGCGCGGCAGCACGGCTTGGAGCCTCGTGATCGGGCCCGGTCGTTTCGACGGCACGCGCAAGGATTTCGTTGGACCTTTCCTGGCTGAACGCCGTCAACCGCTGCTCGAAGGGACGACGCTCGAAGGTCTCGTGTGGAGCGCCGATCCGGAAATGCGCCTCGCGGGAACGCCGCTCGTCTCCGCCGGGAACTTGATGCTCCTCACGGAGGACCGCGACGGCCCGCGGCGAATCTTCGCGCTGAACTTCGATCCGTTCCGCAGTTCGCTCCAGCGCTCGCCCGACTGGCCGATCCTGCTCACGAACCTCGTCGAGGAGCGACGACGCGAACTGCCGGGCGCCGTGGCGACGAACCTCGTGGTCGGCGCGACTTTCACGTGGCGCGCGACGCTCTCCGTGGACGACGACGGCGCTCCGTTCGTGTTGCGCGGCCCGGGGCCGAGGCGTGACCATCCTGCGCGCGACGTCGTGATGTTCGACGAGGCGATGCACCGGGTTTCCATCGCCTCGAGCGACGCGGTTCGACGCTCGCGACCGCGGGCGTTTCGTTCCAGGATGCGTCGGAGTCCGATCTGCGCACGCGGTCGTCGGGAACGCGCGCGTCGGAAGCTGCGGTCGGGGCAGGCGCCGAGGGCGCGTCGCGTCTCGACCTCGCACTGTTGCTCGGCATCGCAGCGTTGGCACTGCTCGACTGGTTCGTCCTCGCACGACTCGCCGGTCAGTTCACGACCACGCGCGTGGAGGCGGCCTGATGGGTTTCCTCCGGCCGGAGCTGCTCCTTCTCGCGATCCCGGCGCTGTTCGCGGCCTGGAAACTGCGAGCGACCGACGCAGGAACGACGGTGTTGCGAGTGCTGCTCCTCGCGACCATCGTGCTCGCGCTCGCGGGCCCATACCTGAAGACGGCCGACCGCGGGCGCGACCTCGTCCTCGTCGTCGATCGATCGCGATCGATGCCCGCGGGTTCGAACGACATCGCGATCGAGCTCGCGCGCCTGGCCGAATCTGCTCGCGAGGACGGTGATCGCGTCGCCATCGTCGCGTTCGGTGCCGACGCGGCCGTCGAGAGGCTGCCGTCCACGGACGCGTCATTCGCTCGCTTCGAGCGGTCGCTCGATCTCGATGGATCGGACCTCGGTCGCGCCTTGGATGTCGCGCTCGACCTGATCCCGCCCGACCGACAAGGGGCGGTACTCGTCGTGTCCGACGGAGAAGGCAACGGGCGCGATCCGATCCCCGCCGCGCGCCGCGCGTTCGCGCGCGGTGTGCGCATCGACGCGCGACCGATTCCGCGTCCCGCTGTCGCGGATCTCTCGGTCGAGCGCATCGATTCCCCCGAGGAAGTGGGCCCGGGCGAGCCGTTCCAATTCAGCGCGTGGATCCGTTCCGACCGACGTGTCGAGGCCGGCTACGTGCTCGAGCGAGGCGGCACGATCGTCGCACGAGGTCGGCGCGTGTTCGAACCCGGACTCTCGCGCCTCATCCTCCGCGACGTGCTCGTCGACGCCGGCGTCGCCGACTACCGGCTCCTCCTCGAAGCAGCCGAGGATCGCGTTCCCGAGAACGACGCCGCGATCGCGGCGGTTCGCGTCGGCTCGCCGCGCTCGATCCTCGTGCTGAACGACGACGGCGCGGAGGATCCGCTGGTCCGCGCGCTGCGTGCTGCCGCGATCCCGGTCGTCGTCGCGACGCCGGAGAGTGCGCGACTCGACGCCGTCGGACTCGTGGCGCACCGCGCAGTCGTGCTCGAAAACATCGCCGCGAGCCGCATCGGCACTCGCCTGCGCACCCTGGCCGCGTTCGTGACCGATCTCGGCGGCGGATTGCTCGTGACGGGTGGCAAGGCTTCGTTCGGAACCGGCGGCTACTTCAAATCACTGCTCGACCCCGTCCTGCCCGTCTCGATGGAGATGCGGCAGGAGCATCGCAAACAGGCGATCGCGCTGGGTATCACGATGGATCGTTCGGGATCCATGGCGGCGCCGGCGGGCGCGGGCCTCACGAAGATGGACCTCGCGAACCTCGGCGCCGTGGCCGCGATCGAGCTCCTTTCGCCGCTCGATTCCGTCGCCGTGCACGCCGTCGATTCGTCGCACCACGTCGTCCAAGAGATGACGCACGTCGAGGACGTGCAGTCGATCACGGACCGCGTGCGACGCGTGCGGTCGGAGGGCGGCGGCATCTTCACGTACACGGCGCTGCTCGCGATCGGTCGTGAGATGGAGAAAGCGGAGCAATCGACGCGACACATCATCCTGTTCGCGGACGCTGCGGACGCCGAAGAGCCGGAGAAGTGCCTCGAACTGCTGGCGCAGATGGTCCGCGCCGGAATGACGGTGTCCGTGATCGCACTCGGGAACGAGACCGATGTCGATGCGGACTTCTTGAAGACCGTGGCCGAAGCGGGGCAGGGAACGGCCTACTTCACGACGGATCCGGACGAGCTGCCGCGGCTGTTCGCGATGGACACGATGACGGTCGCGCGCGCGACGTTCGTCGAGGAGCCGGCGGCGACGCGCGTGCTGCCCGATCTCTTCGGACTAGGGCCCATCGGCGGAACGGAGTTCGCCGGGCTCGACGGCTACAACTTGACGTATCTCCGTGGCGGCGCCGTCGCGGGCGTCATCACGGCCGACGATCAAGCGGCGCCGGTCTTCGCGTTCCAGCAATCGGGCCTCGGACGTTCCGCCGCTTTCACGGGCCAGATCGGTGGCACGTACGGCGCGAGCGTCGTCGCGTGGCCTGGCTTCGCCGAGTTCTTCGCGACGGTCGGACGCTGGCTCGTCGGTCAAGAAGAACCGAGCGAAGTTTTCGCGACCGTGCGACGCGACGGCAAGGAAGCGATCGTCGCTCTCGACGTCGATCCGGAGCGAGCGGCGAAGCTCGATCTGTCGAAGCTCGAAGGCCGACTGCGCGGCGGCGACGGGACGACGCGTCCCCTCGTCTTCGAACGCGTCGGAGAACACCGCTACGAAGCGCGCGCGAAGCTCGGCGCGGAAGGCATCGCTCTCGGTACGGTCGCGATCGGTGACGGTCGCACGATCCGCTTGCCGCCGGTGGCGTTGCCGTACAGCCCCGAGTTCGAGCGCGGCGCGGACGCCTCGCGCGGCGAGCGTTTGTTGCGACGAATCACCAGCGAATCGGGCGGCGTGGTGAACCCGGCTGCGACCGAACTCTTCCGCGGCGAACGCGACAGTTTGGGTTGGCGACCGATCGGTCGCGAGTTGGCGTTGCTCGCTCTCGTGCTGCTCCTGCTCGAGATCGCAGTGAGACGGCTGGAGCTCGCCAGTCTCGTGCGCGTGCCCGCTTTCGTCCAGCGCGCGTGGAATCGCGTCACGACGCGACGCACGAGCCGAACGCAAGCCGATGCGACTCCGACGGGTGCCGCTGCCTTGGTCAGAGTGTCGAACACGACAGCCGAGATGGCGGAGAAGAAGGTGGTCGAACCCACCGAGCCTGCGCAGACCGTCGAATCCGCGCTCGCGCGCGCGCGCAAGGCAGCCGGCAAGCGTCTCGACCGCTGACGGCATTTTCCAGGACTCACGCGCGACCGGCGGACCGTCCGCGCGTCATGACTCTGGAGGCGATGCGAGAATGACCCCCATGGAGACGACTCGACCCTGGCCGACACCGGCCCCGGCGCACGGGACCGCGGAGTTCCGCTCGCACGTCGAGCGCTTCGAGGAGTGTCCGTGGAACGCGTCCGGTACGGACAAGGCTTGGGTCGAGGCGATCCAGCCGTCGCGCGACGATCCGTGGACGGAGGTGGTCTGCGACCGGCCGGCCAAGGGAGCTCGGGCGCGGCTCTTCGGCGCTCTCGCGAGCGCACGCGTCCGCTACGTCGTCATCGGGGTCGGAGGTGCAGACCTGCACGCGAGGCGGAAGAAGAAGGAGCCCTTCCAGACCCTGGACCTCGATCTGTTCCTACCGCGCGACGCGGCGAACCTCGTGCGCGCGTGGGACGCGTGCGAGCGGGCCGGATGGACGCTGTGGGTCGGCCGCGAGCCGTTGGACCAGCCGCACGACGAGCTGATCGCGCGAAACGTCGTCGAGCAACGCGCACGGACGATCGCTCGCGTCGACGGGGCCTTGCCGACGGATCTGACGCTCGTGATGGGCGCGCTCGACTTCGAGGACGTGTGGTTGCGGCGGACGGACATGTACGAAGAGGGCGAGCCCGTCGAACTCGCGCGGCTAGCGGACATCGTCGCGGCGAAGGAGCAAGCGAACCGCGAGAAGGACCATCGGTTCATCGCAGAGAACCGCGCAGTCCTCGACGAGCTTCTCGCCGCGGAAGGTCCGCCCGGACTGGAGCTCTGACGCATGCGACCTCAGCACGAAGTCCTCGATGCGCTGTTCCGCGCGAACGTGCGCCACCTGCTCGTCGGCATCGCCGGCGCGAACTGCTGGGCGCACGACGGCTCGCTCGTCGTCGCGACGTCCACCCACGAGATCCTCGTCGAGCCCGAGCCGCGCGCGCTCCGTGCGGCGTGGACCGCGCTGCGCGAACTCGGCTACACCTTGCGCGAGAACGCGGAGCGCATCCCGGATCCGTTCGCGCCCTACTACGCGGAATCCGTCGCCCGCGAGGGCCGCTCGACGACGGCCTACCGCATGCGCGACCGCACGCTCGTCGAGGTGCACACGGCGTTGCACGGTCATTCGTTCGACGAAGCGTGGTCCGCGCGCCGCACGTTTCGCGCGGGCGAGATCCAGCTCGACGTCGCGCGGCTCGCGCACATCCTCGACGCGGCCTGGGCTCGCGATCGGAGGTTCGACCGCCTGCTCGTCGCGACGTGGTCGCAGGGCATGCACGACCTGCTCGAGCCCGATCCGGAGTGGACGAAGTTCCTGCTGGAGCGACGCGCGCGGCTGCATGCCGGCTTCGTCGGCCCCCCTGGCTAGACGCCCGCCAACATCCGCGGCACCGCGCGCTTCGCGATCGGCTCACCGATCCCGAGCGGCGTGTCGAGCGGAACGGTGCGCGGGTCGACCCACGTGCCGAACAATCGGTCCCACAAGCTGAACGTCGGCGCTAGGTTCTTGAGCGGCCGATCCGTGATCGAGTGGTGCACGCGGTGATAATCCGGCGTCACCATCACGCGGTCGAGCTTGCCGAGATCGACGCGCCAGTTCACGTGCTCCCAGAACTGGATGACCATGCCGATCGCGAAGCAGATCGCGGTCTCGAACGTGCCCATGCCGAGAAGCAGCACGGGGATCGCGACCTGCGGCACGTTGTAGACGAGCGAGTGCAGGAAGCTCGTGCGGAACCCCGAGAACCAGTACAGCTCCTCGACCGAGTGGTGCCACGCGTGCGTGCGCCAAGCCCAATTCCAAGAGTGCTGCGCGCGGTGGATCCAATAGAGGCAGAAATCCGCCAGCACGACCGCGATCAAGATCTTCGACCAGAGCGGCAGGTCGCGCAGTCCGCCGAGCACACCGGCGAGCGAGTCCGGCGCGTGGGCGGCCACGACGGGCGCGAACAGTTTGTCGATGGAGCGGTTGAGCAACACCGCGAAGCCGAACGAGCCCAGATCGGTCAGGACGTGCCGCAATCGATCGACGCGACGCGCCGGACGCCAGCGCTCGAGCGCCTCGCACGCGAGGGCCAGCACGACGAAGATCCCGACCGACGAAGTGATCCACGTTTCCATGGGAGCCCCGGGATTCTATGCCGCGACCCCCGACGCCCGTCCAGCGTCCGAAACGCGATCTCCCGATTGCGTCAGAACGTGTGAGGAATTCGAACGCTCACCGCTGCGGAGCGGCGCAGATGGTGTTCGAGAGCGTCAGCTCACGATTCCGCGCACGGTGGGCGTGAAGCCCGGGAACACGCTCGGCAGGGACGTGCAGCCCATCCGCTCGGACAGGATCTCCGCCAGGATGTCCCGGTAGTCCATCGTGATGGCGAGGTCGCCGTTGTCGAGCGCGTTCGCGTTCAAGGTCGGCCAGAGTGACAGGACCTGGCCGCCGTTCACGCTGCCGCCCAGGACGAGCATGCAGTTGCCGTGACCGTGGTCCGTGCCCGCGCTGGCGTTCTCGGACGCACGACGGCCGAACTCCGACATGACGACGACCGTCGTACGACGGATCGCGTGCGTCCCGTCGGACATATCGAGGTCGAACGCGGCGAGCGATCGTGACAGCTCGTCCATGAGCGTCGCCATCTGTCCATTGAGGGGCCCGAGCTGGTTGTGGTGGTCCCAGCCGCCGAGGTCGGCCTCGACGAGCTCGACCCCGATGTCGGCCTTGATCAGCGCCGCGGCGCTCTCGAGCTTCGCGCCGAACGACGTCGTCGGATACACGGCACCGTTCGACGGAACGTAGTTCGTGAAATCGATCGTCGCGAGCAGGTCCATCGTCGCGAACGTGTTGAGTGCCGCCGGCCCGAGCGGGAACGGTTCGCCCGTGTGCATCGTCGTGATCGTCGCCCGTCGCGCGGTTGCGGTGGAAGCGGCCCCAGGCATCACGAACGAGCCCGGCGTGGGAGCCGCGGTGCATGCTGGTCCTCCGGCCATCGACCTCGGAATCGTCTTCTCGATCGCGAGGCCGCGCAGTTGTCCGGCTCCGACCGGTGCAATCGTCTGGAGGTAGCGCCCGCCCCACCCGCTGAAGACGCCGTTGGAGCCGACGCCGTCGACGCCGAACTCCATCCAGCGCTGCATGTCGAAGTGCGAGCGCGAGGGATCCTGCAGACCCGTCGCGTGCACGACGGCGAGTCGACCGGCCTGGTAGGCCGGGAGCAGCGGCGCCATCGCCGGCGCGAAGCCGAAGAAACCATCCAGATCGACAGCGCCGTTCGGCGCGCCCGGTGGCTGGATCGCGAGCGTGGGCCGCAACGCGTAGAGCCGCGGATCGGCGTATGGCGCGCACATCGTGAGCCCGTCGCTCCCTCCGCGCAGGAAGACGATGACGACCGTGTCGCGGCCGGTGCTCGCCGTGCCCGCACGCGCTACACGCGGCAACCAAGCCGGCGCCGTGAAAGTCGCCGCAGCGCCCAGCGCGCTGGATCCGAGGAATCGGCGGCGATCGATGCGGATGGACTCGTTCGTTTCGTTCGTCATGGGAGGATCCGCTCAGTGGTACTGGTAGCTCGGGGACTGAGCGACGAGGGCCATCACCTCGCGTCGCAGCGCGTCGTTCAACACGGGCGCGGCGTCGGCGTAGGCCTGCGCAGCAGCCAAGTCCTCGGGGGCGATGACTCCGCCGAGCAGGACCTCGGCTGCGCGCGTCGCCAACGCGGACTTCGGTGTCGCGCCGAAGATCACGCCCGGGCTCCACGGCGCACCAGGGATCGAACCAGCTGTGAAGCTCGAAACGAACGTCCACCGGCCGAGAACACTCTGCCCCCAGACTTCGTTCGAATCCGGGTATCCGTTCGGGGCCGGCCAACGCATCGGCCTGTGCCCCATCGTGTCGAGCTGACTCAAGTAGTTCTGCAGCGTGACGATCGTCGGAGTCGTCGCGCGCAAGATCGACGCCGCGAGGTGGAACGGTCGGCGGATCTTCGGCCGGGTCGAGACCGGGACGTCCAGCAAGGTCGCAGGATCGAAGATCGCGCGGATCACGGAGCGGATGTCGCCGCCGCTCGCGAGGAACACTCCGGCGACCCGATCGATGACGACTTGCGGCGGGTTCGGAGCGATGAACCAGCGCAGCAGCTTCTTGGAAATGAACTGAGCGGCTGCGGGATGCGTGGCGAGGATCGTGAGGACCGTTTCGCCGTCTTGCTGACCGCCGTTCGCCGGGATGAACGTTCCGAGCACCGTTTTCGAGCCGTTGTCGTGCTGAGCCGGATTGAAGCGGAAATCGCCGTGATTCGCCTGGTTCGTCGGCCAGTACTGCCAACCCGTGAAGCAGCGCGCGACCTCGCGCACATCGTTCTCGGTGTAGCTGCCGACACCGAGCGCATGGAGCTCCATGAGCTCACGCGCGTAGTTCTCGT
>Ga0163149_10002935_pt1 | contig 19960 bp, 30 predicted proteins | sample OliLakLV19MP5G1_FD_148604 | JGI IMG/M metagenome (GOLD analysis project Ga0163149, IMG submission 148604) | Freshwater microbial mat bacterial communities from Lake Vanda, McMurdo Dry Valleys, Antarctica - Oligotrophic Lake LV.19.MP5.G1 | ecosystem: Environmental > Aquatic > Freshwater > Lake >...
ATCGGGGGTAAAACGGGTGTCAACCATCCCCAAGGCAAGAATCTCATCGGAGCCTTTCATCAGCCGCGTCTAGTGTTAATTGATCCGCAAGTCTTGCAGACGCTGCCTGTGCGAGAATTTCGTGCCGCGATCGCAGAGGTGATCAAATACGGCGTGATTTGGGATGGTGAGCTCTTTGCTCAATTAGAAGCCGCTCCCCAACTCGATCAGCTTGCCAACCTGAGTGCAGAACTGCTGCAAGTAATCCTCACGCATTCCTGTCAGGCAAAAGCACACGTTGTGAGCAAAGACGAAAAAGAAGCTGGACTACGGGCAATTTTGAACTATGGACACACGATTGGTCACGCTGTCGAAAGTCTTACAGGCTATCAGGTTGTCAATCATGGCGAAGCGGTGGCGATCGGCATGGTTGCTGCCGCTCAAATTGCTGTAGCGCTCCAGCTATGGCACGAAACCAATGCCCAGCGCCAGCTTACATTGCTGCAAAACGCTCACTTGCCCACTCGCTTACCGCCTGACATTGACCTTGATGCCATCCTCACGTCGCTGCAAGCCGATAAAAAAGTAGAAGCAGGACAGGTACGTTTCGTGTTGCCCACTCAAATCGGAGCAGCGATCGTCACCGATCAAGTACCCACAGCCGTCATCCGGCAAGTTCTCCAGCGAATGCAGACTGGTTAGAGCATTGAAAAGACGATCGCGCCCCAAGGCTACGACTGACGCAGCGCGATCGCCCTGCTAATGACGGTCAAGCAAGGTGCGATCGACCTCTGCCTCCCTAGATAATTTGGTCAGAGCGCTGCGTGGGTTAGACAGGCTATGCCGACGCGGGTTTAGTTCGGAGGGGCGATCAATCCGACTCTAGTTGCCCTCGATCGCGGCGAATTAAATAGTCAAGAAGCTGCTCTGTCCGCTCATCACTGGCTGTAAGGCGTTCAATCGCTGCATCAGTGCGCCCAATGCTTGCATCAATGCGCCCAATACTTGCATCAATGCGCCCAATACTTGCGTCAAGGCGTTCGATGGCTGCATCCGTATGCTGTTGAAACACCTGCAAAGCAGCCTCGGTTCGCAGTTGAGCCATCTGCAAGGCTGCTGTGCCATCTCGTAGAGCTGCAATGCCTTCGCTGTTGCGGCGACTGACTTCGATCAAAACAGCAATGTCTTCTGAGTTTTTGCCGACTGCCTGAAGGATCAGGTTGGCGGTTAGTTGAAGGTCAACAATCTGACCTTCGGTACGATCGACTCTTTGAGACAAGTCGTTGGATTGAGTCATGGCGTTAGTTCTGCAACTACTTACAGTTTAAGCGTTGGCGGAGCCTGTGCAAAGCACGTATCGCACCCTCTCCTCCCAATCACAACCGCCCTTGCTTGCAAAAATGCTCTTTCCACCCACAAAACGCGATCGCCCCTCAACAGTGAACAGATGAAGAGCGATGCCCTGCTAATGACAGCCAAGCCAGGTGCGATCGCATAATCACAGATGAAGAGCGATCGCCGTTTAGGTGGTCTCGCTGGCAGCTTGGGCGGTAGTGGGTGCGATCGCATAATCACTGCTGAAGAGCGATCGCCCTTCAGCAGTGAACAGATTGTGGAGCGATCGTGCTTCCAATGGCAGGTAAGCAAGTTGCGATCGCGCCTCGACAAGCTAACTGGCATTAAGCAACGATGATTGCAGGCAATGCTAAGTGCTGACTGTTCTTGTACTCTGAGAGCATAGTAGAAAGGAACGACAGTGACCGTAACGGTTCAGGCAGTTTATGAGCATGGAGCCCTTCGACTCGCGCAGCCCATTTCGCTGGCAGAAGGAACGCAGGTTGAGGTCGTTGTGATGACTCGCGAATCGAAACTCGAACAACCGACACCTGCGGCAATCCTCAGTGCGATCGCTGCCCTACCCCTTCAAGGAAACGGCGATGTGTTTTCTGGGGCAGATCACGATCGCATTCTTTATCCTTAGCGGAGTTCAGAGTGATTTTATAGACACCAGTGAATGGTTTGCAAGTGTGGCTCTTTCAGGTTCTGATACATCTATTTTCGAGAAGAAATTTTAGTGGAGTTCAAGCGCAAATGCGATCAGAAAGTGATGAGTAAAAGGTGACATAAAGTTGAGGCAAATATACGATTTTCTAGAAGATGCACCTAATTACCCTAACGATTTTTATCCAATTCAAGATGGAACTCAAAGATTAAAGGTGAAAAATCAATTTTTACTAGCAGAACTGAGAAGTGTAGAGTCTGGCGAGTGGCGAAAAGTCTATCAGGATGGCTATAGCGCTGGTGAACCCGTTTCAATTCACTATTTTGAGAGTCGGTCTGGCAAGGTTTTTGATGTTAAAGTCAAATCTGGATGGAGTAATCAATAATATGACACCCTCTTTGTCGATTGTTTTAAGGCTGGAAGATAAAACAGAAATTGAACAATGGGTGGCGACAATGAGTTTGGGCATTTGCGCTGCGATCGTGGGGGGAAGTCTCACGATCGCGGAGGCTGAAACGCGCCTGTTTAACCCTCATACGCTGGAGCAGTTGGAGACATTAGGATTGGCTCAAGATTTGCTTGAGATTGTCCATCTGGGCACTGAGTTGGAAGATGTGCAAAGCCTAATTCCTGAGCGATTGTCTCAGAGTCTGACCGAAATTGAAGCAAAAGTACTGGCGTTCTTGAACGGTATCGATCGCTCAGCACAAGTTACTTACCGGGCTAAAAGTTGGATCTAGTCATTGTCAAGAGGCGATCGCCCAAGCCAACGATGAAAAGCGATCGCCCATCAGTAGTCAGCAGATTATGGAGCGATCGCCCCCTCAATGACAGCCAAGCAAGGGGCGATCGCTCAGTCCAACGATGGAAAGCGAGCGCACCTCAGCAGTCAACAGGTGTGGAGCGATCGCCCCTTTGATGACAGTCAAGCAAGGTACGATTGCCTGTCATCAAAAAAGGCGATTGCTAATATACATCATCGTGGTCACCGAGATTCAGCAGTAAGATTGCTTCTTCTTCACTTGCTTCTGGGTTAGCCACAAATTCAAAGAGAATGCGACAACTGTAGTTAATTGAGCAAGCCCAAATGCCAGCAAACTCACCTGAGAGCTTATGAGTTTTCAACGTGGGATGAAACGGATCTTCGACAAGTTGTTCCAGGGTTTCCTCAATCAGGGGACGCAGTTGAGGGTTTTGGCGCACCATACGCTTAAAAGCACGCAAAGATTTTGGACTCCATGCGAGCTGTCTCAAGCGTCCAACTCCACTAGAAAGTCTTTTACAGAGCCGTACTTAATGCTACCTTTTGCAATGTCCTGGCGAACCTCTTGAACTTCGTCCAGCAGTTTTTGTCTCTGCTGCCTTTGCAGCCGCTTCGCCAAAATTTCTAGCAGCAATTGACGCTCTTCTGGAGACAACGCTTCTGCGACATCGATCGCCTGCTGAAGTCGAGAGGTTCGTAGGGCATCTGTCATGGACTTAGCTCAATTGAATGCAGATGGTTACTTCAATCATAATGGCTGATGCTGGCGATCGCCCCTCAGCTCTAATAAAACATGGAGCGATCGCCCTTCTAACGACATTCAAGCAAGGGGCGATCGCCCAAGCCAACGCTGAAAAGCGATCGCCCATCAGCAGTCAACAGATGTGGAGCGATCGCCCTTCTCATGACAGCCAAGCAAGGGGCGATTGCCCAAGCCAATGATGAAAAGCGATCGCATCTCAGTAGGAGCAGATATGGAGCGATCGCTACAAACTTGCCTTACCTGGTTCCTTTGAGCAACAATTGAGAAAGTATGAGAAACAGTAGCGATGCTATCAATTAAAGGTACGTTTCAAGATGGAGTTGTCAGGCTGGACGAGCCTGTGGAAGCGCACGAGGGTCAGTCTGTGATCATCACCTTTCTAGACGATGGCAGTGACTCAACGCCTCCTTCAGCTTGGGATGATCTTGCGCAGTTAGTGAAAAGCTGTCAGGTGAAGACAGGTGTGGGGGATTTAGCGCACCAGCATGACCACTACCTCTACGGTACGCCAAAGCGAGAGGATTAGCGTTGTTGAAGGTGTTTGTCGATACGGCGGCTTGGATTGCGCTGCTGGATGCAGATGATGCGCTTCATGCTGCGGCTGAACGGGTGTGGCATCAGTTGTTGCAGCAGCGATCGCTACTATTAACCAGTGATTTTGTCCTGCTGGAGCTTGCAGATGCGTTTTCAACTCCTGGCAGTCGTAAGCAGGCGATTGCGTTTATCAACGACCTGTGGCGATCGCCTGCTGTTAAAGTTGTGCCTGTGAGCCGCAACCTGTTGGATGAAGGTTGGGCACTTTACAGTCAGCGCTTAGATAAAGGCTGGGGTTTAACCGACTGCACAAGTTTTGTGGTGATGACTCAAGAACGTATCACTCAAGTATTCACCTCTGACCGACACTTTGAGCAAGCAGGATTTAAAAAGCTGTTATGAGGGTGAGGCGCGATTGCCCTTCTAATGACAACTAAGCAAAGTGCGATCGCCCAAGCCAACGATGAAACGCGATCGCCCTCAGTAGTCAACAGATGTAGAGCAATCGCCCTGCTAATGCCAGCGAATCAAGGGCGACAGCTCAATTCGACGATGGAAAGCAAGCGCGTAGCAGCGTTTCAACTTCTATTATTTTACTGAGCAATCCTGTACGCTCTGACCTGAAAATAGCCTCTAGTTCCACTTGGGTTGGCGATATAGATAGAGCGTCCTGGAAAAATATTCTTCGTTGTGGCTCCGTGATACAGTCCTCTTGCAAGGACGGGATCTCGTCTTCCTGCGCGATCCTGCATTATATTGAAACGGATATTGGGGTTCGGAGACTGACCGTCAAGAACTACCCATAGCAGCCTCTCAGCAGTACCTTGCACATTGAAATTTCCACTTGATCGATTCTTTTGACCACCTTGGGGACGGGAGTCAGAAGTCACAGAACCCATCAATAAATAATCAGGTGGTAACTGAGCCAATAGTTGCCTACCTCTTTCACTGGGAAGGTTCTTGAACTGATTAGGTTGGGCAAACTGAGCCGCCAGAGGAGAATTGTTTGTGGTGAGGAGAGCAGAGACAGTAGCAATGGTAGGTAAAAGAAGTGCTACTGAACATCTTAGGTTTTTACGAATTGAGTTAAACATCTAGGTCTTCATCTATTAAGAGGATCGTTTTCCCTCTGACCTTAGTTTTCCTCTTAGCTTATGTCGAATATCTGCTTGCGATCGCGAACACAATCTTGCTGCATTTCGCGAAATTGCCTCGGTGAAACTCCGGTATAACGGTTATGGCAAAAACAAGCCGTGTTTTATAATCGAGAGACTCGGCACCAGATTTTGTACCGATCGGAGCGATCGCCCCTCCAGCTAAAACCATGAAAACAGCCTGAACCCATAGCAGATCCCCATGCCGTCCCCCTTCCCTGGAATGGACCCCTATCTAGAGCGCCCCAGCGCCTGGTCTAACGTGCACCATCGCCTGATAACCGCGATCGCCGATGACCTCGCTCCGCAATTGCTACCGAAGTATCAGGTTTTGGTCGAAGAACGCATCTATCAAGTCGAAGCCCAGAATTCTATCCTTGTGGGTGCGCCGGATGTTCTGGTGCAGCAACTGCGGACTGATACGGAAGCCAGTGTTGTTGCGGTTGCGCCCCCTTCCGCTGAACCACTATCCGTCACCCTCACCATTCCAGAAACCGTGCGCCAGGGGTATCTAGAAGTGCGTGAAATTGCCACGGGACAGGTGGTTACAGTGATCGAAGTACTCTTTCCGGTGAACAAACGGGCTGGGAAAGGACGGCTAGACTACGAAAACAAACGAGCCATGATCTTGAGCAGCTCCAGCAATTTCGTGGAAATTGATTTGCTGTGTCAGGGTCAACCGATGCCGATTCAGGAGAAGTTTGCCCGATCGCAGTATCGGCTTCTGGTGAGTCCTGAGGAGAAACGCCCCCAGGCTGACCTTTATGCGTTTAACTTGGCTGATCCCATTCCCTGCTTTCCCTTACCGCTGCGATCGAGCGATCGCCTCCCAACCATCAACCTGCGACAGTTATTGGATGGAATTTACGATCGCTCCGGCTATGGCTTCGTGATTGACTATACTCAACCTGCCGTGCCTCCGTTGTCAGAAGGCGATGCCGCCTGGGTCAACGAATGGATGAGAACCCATCGCACGGACTAGGCGCGGAGTCAGACAGGTTCTTGCTGAGTGGATCAGATTGTTGTAGACACGATCGCACGCGACGTTACAACCGCCATCATTGCCCAGCTTCATCTCAGAAATTCTTCCGCTCTCATCGTCTTAACGAAGCCGCGATCGCAAACTATTGCACGTTTCTCAAGCGTTCGATCGGGTAGCGAAAACACGCCACGATTCAGGGTAATGGGCTGCCAGAGCGATACGATAGAGTCATGGAGAGGCTGCATCCGTACAGGAGGAATCGCCATGACAACCACTACGCGCCGCATGACCCTGGAAGAATATCTGGACTATGACGATGGGACAGATACTCGCTATGAATTAGTGAACGGGGAGTTAGCTGAAGTGCCTTCTGAGAGCGACTTGAACAACGAGATTGCGATTATCCTACTCTTTGCGATCGGTCAATTTATCAATCCCAAGCTCCTGCGACGTGGCACTGAAGTTGTGGTCAATGGCTATCGAACTACGACGCGGATTCCTGACCTGATGGCGCTAACCGAAGACCTTGCTGCTGCTCTCTCTGGCTCAAAGCGGAGCGTTGTCATGCCGGATATGCCACCGCCTGCCCTCGTGGTCGAAATCGTTTCTCCGGGCACCACTAACGAAGCACGAGACTACCGTTACAAGCGTTCCGAATATGCAGCACGCAGCATTGCCGACTATTGGATTGTCGATCCACAGCAGGCACAGATTACGGTTTTGACGCTGGTTGCAGGTTTGTATGAGGAAGCTGTTTTCAAAGGAAACGATCGCCTCCTTTCTGCTACACTGCCAAACTTAGATCTGACTCCGGCACAGGTGCTACAAGCAGGCGACAGTGAGTAACCGATGTCGATCGCAGTAGAAGGATTATGGCTCATCGCCCCCCTTCTCAGTTGTATAAACAAGCAAAAACCCAACATCACGATCGATGCTGGGTTTCGCTGCGGACGATCGACAAGCGGTGAAGCTATGCACCGTCAAACACATTCCAATCAATGCCTAACTGGCGAATGGCAGCCCGCACGGTGCCGAGTTTGAGATCACGGCTGCCCCAATCTGGCAGTACAGTAGCTTGCTGTGTCTCTGGATTGAACCATTTACGATGAGAACCGCCACCACGTCGAGGCAACTCCTGACAGCCCAGTGCTTTTAGCTTGCGAGTAACATCGCGGTACTTCATGGGGCAGTCACAACCGTTTCTAGCCACAGCGAATTTTCAGCGTCTGCAACCTGCATATTAAGCGGCAAGTGTCGCCCCATATCTTCATACGCTTCCACGACAGCCGCTAGCGCATCACGGACATTTGCCAGCGCTTCCTCGACGGTCTCGCCTTCTGTAACCAATTCTGGTAGCAGTGGTGATGTCACCGTGAAACCACCTTCAGGCTGGGGTGAGAGCATTAAGGGCACTTTGTAAAGCAACGAACTCTCTCCTCTTATGGATGTTAAAGAACGATTCTGACTATCTGTAAGTCATCATGATCGCAATACACTGATGGTACTCAATATGAGCGGCATCCGCAGCCGTTCTAAGAAGCGTCGGCGATCGCCCATCTCGAAAGCTGAATCAACAATAAAAAACCACACTACTATGGGTATTGGTTTTGCGTACTCAAGACAACGAATAAGAGCCACAAGCGCACTATCTTAAACACCACCATGCTTGAGCTTTCAGAATTTCGGGTCTGCAAAAAGCTGAGTGCTTTGTTCCTACAAAGATCATCAGTAGAATGATGACCAGCGCAATAATGGAGCCGAAGTGAAGAAATAAAATATTTCCCAAGCCTGAAGTGTAACCTCTCATTAAATTAAATCTAAGTAATATACAAGACCCAATGATTTTACCCAGGAAGGCAACAATTTCAAACGGAAAATGAATACTTAAAATTGCGTAATGACTTGCAAACCAATAGATTGTGCCTATCCATAGAAGGAACAGTAGTGTAAAAACGTCATTAATGTTACTCATGTAAATCAATTGTTTTTATGAGGATAGCGCGATCGCCCACTTCATAGATCGACCAGACAAGCAAAAACCCAACACCACGATCGATGTTGGGTTTCTTGTATTCAAGGCGATCGATCAAAGGGGCAATCGTTCATCAAAAATACTGATCAACGAATATTATCAATGCCGAGGCAGCGATGGTGGTGACTTATCGCACGTTCAGACCGCCGATTTCTTTAAAGAAATCGGCGTTTTTTGGATTGGGTTGCATACTACTCGATCGGAAACACATCCTTAAACAGCCGTCGAATGGTTTCTCTAGCTGCACTGAAGCCACCATCAAAGTAGATGCCGCCGATCACTGCTTCCAGGCTTTCGGCAAGTACGTAGGGTTGGTCATAGGCACGCTGCTGCTTTTCGCCAATGCCCAGTTTCAGCACATAGCCGATGCCTAATTCTAGACTGATTTTCGCTAGATTTTCTTCGCGCTCCAGCTCAATTTTTCTTACAGTAATGTCCTGTCTCGTAGCAGAACCTGCCCGAATTAAAAGTTCTGTCAGCACGGTTTTGAGGACAGCATCACCGAGCGTACGATAAATTTCTTGATCCTCGCACTCCTGATTTTTTTGGCGTTGCTCTAACGCATACGCTTTGCGAGTCAGCGCTCGTATCAAAATGCGTTTATCAAAAAAGAAGTAGCCGAGTTGTTCTTCGAGGGCGGTGGACATGTTGGTGGAAAGGCTAAAGTATGAAGGCTAAAAGATGTGGTCGGTGGTCGGTGGTCAAAATTAACTCAAAACTCTCTGCCGATATCTCTTATCCTTTAGCCTACTGCTTTGCAGAAGCGAGCTACATACTTTATCCTTTCCCGTCATGCTTCACGGCTTTATTCCACCCGATCGCTTCTTTGCGTACCTGACGTGGACAGACATTCAGGCGATGCCAGATAAGGACAATGTGGTGATGATCCAACCAGTGGGGGCGATCGAGCAGCATGGACCGCATTTGCCATTGGCTGTGGATGCAGCGATCGGGCAGGCAGTCATTGGCAAAGCGCTGCAACAACTACCCGCTAGTGTTCCTGCCTATGCGTTGCCGTCGCTCTACTATGGCAAATCAAATGAACACTGGCATTTTCCGGGGACGGTGACGCTGAGTGTCCAGACGCTGAGTGCCACGTTGATGGAGGTGGGCGAGAGCATCTATCGGGCAGGCTTCCGTAAACTGGCGTTTGTCAACTCGCACGGTGGGCAGCCGCAGGTGATTGAAATGGTGGCAAGGGATTTGCACCAGCGCTATGAGGATTTTGTTGTTTTGCCGTTGTTTACGTGGCGGGTGCCCAATGTTGCAAATGAGTTGCTCACTGCTAAAGAACAGGCGTTGGGGATTCACGCGGGGGATGCAGAAACGAGTCTGTTGCTGTCGATTTTGCCGGAGCAGGTGAAGATGGAACGGGCGATCGCAGAGTATCCCCAAGGCTTACCAGACGATAGTTTGTTGAGTATGGAAGGGAACCTGCCGTTTGCCTGGATGACACGGGATCTTAGCAAAAGTGGCGTTTTGGGCGATCCGACGACAGCGACCAAGGAAAAGGGCGATCGGATCCTGGCATCACTTGCAGATGGTTGGGTACAGACCATTCAGGATATCTATCGCTTTCAACAACCACAGACCTGGAAGGAATAATTTTGTAGGGACGTTACATGTAACGTCCCTACAAAATTATTCAAACAGCCGGAAGTACGGGTACTGGACTGGTGCGCCTGGTTCTTTGTCTAAATCAAAGTTGATCACATCCCAGCAGGGATTGTCTTTAGGATCGGGGCTAAATTCAACGGGTAGACCATACAGACGGGGACGCTGAGAGTCTGCTGGCCCGCGCCAAGGGGTGCTGCGCTCCAGATAGGTGCTCACAAGGTCTTTATAGCGTTGGGCGATAATGACACGAGTTGCCCGATAGCCCTGCGTGTAGAGGCGATCGAGTGCCTCGTGAATTTCAAACCGAATGCCATCGGGATGCGTGTGTTGGCGGTACCACTCGTCTTCCCATCGTCGCCAGTGTCGCCCCGACTGAAGATGTACCAGTTCGCCTGTTTTGGGATCTGATTCAAAGGCACCATGTCGCTGGCACAGGTAGGTATCCGTAAGCGTCAATGCCGGGATTGCTTGGCGGCAGTGAGGGCACTGAATCTCCGGACCAAAGATTGGGTATTGCAAGCCAAGGTTAGTCATCAAGAGCGGGTATGCCTGTTCGTATGCGTCACTGCCAGTGGGTTTATTATACTCGTTAGGCAATTGCCTCCCTATGGCAATTGCACGTTATTTATTTGTGATTTACTGTGACTAACGAACTTCAGCACCATCCCCCTTTTTGGGCACCGCCAGACTGTTCGCAAGCAGCGTTTGTGGCAGCGAATGCCACCGTGATTGGACGAGTGACGATCGCCGCCGGAGCGAGTATCTGGTACGGAGCGGTCGTGCGTGGTGATGTGGAACCGATTGTGATTGGCGAAGGCACGAATGTTCAGGATGGCGCAATTTTGCATGGCGATCCCGGTCAACCAACGGTGCTGGAGGATTATGTGACGATCGGGCATCGTGCTGTCGTCCATAGTGCCTACATTGAGCGAGGTTGCTTAATCGGCATTGGCGCGGTGGTGCTGGATGGCGTGCGGGTTGGCACAGGTAGCATTGTGGGCGCTGGAGCAGTAGTGACAAAAGATGTGCCCGTGCGATCGCTCGTCGTCGGCATTCCTGGCAAAGTTTTGCGGCAGTTGTCGGACGCTGAGGCAGAAGATCTCATTGACCACGCTAAACGTTACGAAATGTTAGCACTGGTTCATGCTGGGAAAGGCACTGATCTGGGATTTGTGCCTAAGGGCTAGGAAAACGCGGCTCTTTGCGTGAAAATAGAAGATGAGAATCATTCAAAAATCTTTAAACGAGGGACTCCGGACATGGAAATTGATATGCGCATCGTCGTCGTTCTGCTTCCCCTTGTGGCGGCTGGTGGTTGGGCACTATTCAACATTGGTCAGGCTGCCCTCAAGCAGTTTCAGACGTTCAATTCTAAGTAGCTTTGTTTTCTAAGCGAGCATGTGACGCGATCGCCGTTCGTTAAGAGGGCGATCGCGTTTGTGGAAAAGCAACTAGAAAGCAAAGCCATCCCGCCCGTAATTGGAAAGCCGGACTAGTGGTGCGAAACCCGTTGTAGGCTTTGCCTTCCCGCAGGGTAACGGGTTGAAGGTTTGTCCAATCAGGCTTCAAGTCCTCTGACTAGGTTTTGCCCGGTGAAACCGTGGTTTTTAATCACGGGCGGCTGATGCCATTCAAACACCCTCTTGGTGATCGGGCTGCAAAGGCTCGAAAAAGGTTGTCCAATGAACGGAGCCGTCCGATGCCTCGGCTTTCACTTCAAAGGTGACGTTGCAGGCTGATGGTTGTTCGATCGCGTGGATGCAAATTGCCGCTACATCATCACGGCTGATGGCACCGCGCATGTTATCGCCCTGATCAACGATTAATTGTTTGCCTCCTGGGGCTTCGGTCAATGCACAGGGACGAACAATTGTGTAAGGAACGCCGCTTTCACGAACAGCCTCTTCGCCACGTCGTTTCCAGGTGAGGATGCCGCCGAGCTGGTCGTTCAGGCGCACGGCTGGCGGTTCGTCGTCGAGGTTGAGTCCGGGGCGATCGATGCGGGTCACGCCTGCGGAACTCACCAGCACAAACTGCGGCAGGGTCGGCTTGCCATACGCGCTGATGGACTGAAGCTCCAGCGCAAACTCCCCGGCTGTAAAGTGCGGATTTAAGCCACCGTCGTACTCAAACTTACTGAGCATCAGTTGCAGCGAACAAATGCGACTGGCATTGAGCGGTGCCGCATTGGTCAACGTTTTGGCACGAAACACTGGCATCAGCGTGTGGAAAGGAATATGCAGGTCGAGCCATTCACCCGCTGTAGTGTCGAAGGAGTGAGAGTACGCGATGCTGTCCCACTTGTCGTCGTCTCGTATGAGAAATTTGTACCGTTGACCGTCGCCTTTCACTCGTAGTTTGATGCCCTCATAGCCGGGCAGATGCAGCGCTGGCTCCAAATTGCGGGTGCGAACGGAGGCAAATCCACCAGCATTGGCTGTGGAAACATTGCCTGCAAAGATCGCGGTGTGGTCGCTTTGGCGGATCGTACTGGCACTAACGCCGCCCATGACGACATCATCCAGTGCGCCCCAAAGAGCAGGGAGTGGAGATTGGGGAGTGGGGAGTGGGGTTATGACTGGTTTGTTTGTGAAGTCAAAGAGGATTTTTTCGTTCGTTTGAGCGGCTTTGAGTGGTTCTGAAAGGGCTTGAAGCAGGTTCTTGATGCCTTGATAATCGATGCTTTCGGGTGTGTCGCCGACGATTTCGGGCAGATAGAATTTAATGCCCTGGTAATACTTGGCGCGATCGGCTGTATCGCCCTCTTTTGGCTGCACACGCGGACCTGTACAGCAAATCACCGCGCAGATGTCCTTCACCACAGCAGGCGTGAGGGTTTCGGCAATGGTGATGTCGGCATCAATGCTCTCTACGTCGCCTAGCATTGCCTTACCGCGCTCTAAGTCTCGCACTAGAGCACGAACAGGATAGCCTCGATCGCGCAACTGCTGTACAACCCGTTTGCCAACGCCACCCGTTGCACCCACAACGAGGATGGTCTTTGCGGTTGAGGTGTGTGTCATCATCGGTTGCGGCGCTGTAGAACCCCGCAATAAACGCTGAAACCAGTTTAGAACTGGAAGTACTTCAAAGTAGGTAAGGGTTTGCAGAAACCGGCTGAATTCCCAGGAAGAGTTTGTCGCTTTCATGGCTTATCTTAGCTGTAGCGCATTAGGAAGACGGTAGCACGTTGCCTTTAAATTGAGTGTTTTATGGCGCGATTGCCCTGTCATGCTCCTAGAGGAGGGACTCGATCGCCAACAGCACTCCGTGATCAGTGGCAGATGTAATCAGTGGCAGATGTGATCAGTGGCAGATGTGATCAGTGGCAGGCGCAATCCCAACGTAACTGTGGCAAGATAAAACACTTGTAGGGTGAGAACCCTGAAGCACGTATCGAAACCATTGGCTAATGCTGCAATTTCATCCTTCTGGAATGGGTCAAAAAGTAGTGGACACCTCATTAGGGGCGATGGTTTACTACGTACCCGTCGGTCAGCCGTGGGCAATGCCAGCCCTTGACGCACCGCCGCTACTGTTTCTGCATAGCTTTGGGGGAGGAGCCTCGGCGTATGAATGGTCGAAGGTTTACCCCGCGTTTTTGGACTCGCATTGCGTCTTGGCTCCCGACTTGATTGGCTGGGGACAGTCGCACCATCCTGTGCGGGATTATCAGGTAACGGATTATCTGACGACGCTGACCGAGTTTATGCAGAAAACCTGTACCGCCCCAGTGACGATCGTCGCCTCGTCTTTAACTGGGGCGATCGCCATTCGGCTCGCCCTTCAACAGCCAGAGTTAATTAAAGCGCTGTTTCTCATCTCCCCTTCTGGCTTTGCCGATTTTGGACAAGATGCTGGACGTAGGCTGCCTCTGCAAGTCATCAATACACCGCTGCTTGATCAACTGATCTACACGCTAGGCGCAACTACTGAGGTTTCTGTTCGCAACTTTTTAGAGCGCTTTCTCTTCGCCCAGCCCGATCGCGTCTCGCCAGAAATGGTGGCTGCCTACCTAGGGTCGGCTCGACAACCGAATGCTGAGTACGCAGCACTGGCATTTCTGCGGGGCGACCTTTACTTTGATCTTGCCCGCTACCTGCCGCAACTCCATGTGCCAACGGTTATTTTGTGGGGCGATAAGGCACAGTTTATTGACGCGGATGCTGGTCAACGGCTGGCAAGCTTAAATCCATCCAGTGTGAAAGCTTTTGTGCGCTTAGCGGATGCCGGGGTTTTGGCACATCTGGAGCAGCCCGCGATCGTCACTGGGCTGCTGCGAAACTTTCTACCAGCATTGGAGACACAGGACGGGAGCGAGACGTAGGGTGATCAAAGCTCTTCTCATCCCTCACGTCCCAACGCTTCCCCTTCACGCTGCTTGTGGCAAATGCTGTGCGATCGCCTCACCACAGTCCTCCACTGACGCGCCTTGAGTCATGGCGATCATCAGCGCTTCGTAGGCAGAGGTGTTGTCTTGGAGCAAGGTTTTAGCGCGGAGGAGTGACCAGCGTTCTTTTTGCTCTAATTCCGCCGGGGGGAGACCCAGTTGCGCCAGCAAACCTCGCAGCTTTTGGCGATCGTCCGCTCCCCCTTCAACGTTGCCGTAGATCAGCATCTCGGCGGCGATGCCTGCCATCCAGATCGTGCAGTAGCGGTCTAACAGTTGACCCGCTAGCTGCCCTTGCTTGATCGCTGCCTCTAGTTCCTCAGAGTCAAACCGCACACCGCCCTGACCCGGATAGCCTTGCTTCAGGGCATCCCAGGCGTTTAGCGTATAGCCCGTAGTGGGAATGCCGAGCTGATGAGCAACGAGGAAATGACCTGCTTCGTGACGAATGACGCGATCGCGATGTCCTGACGAAAACCCAGCCAGCCAGTCTAGCAGTAGGGTGGAACCTTGCCCCCGCCAGCTTAAAGTATCCAACGTTGCCAGTCCCAAGATGCCTGCGGTCGCGATCGCAGGCACCAGCGGCGACACGCTAATCATCGGTCCCAGCAAGCTCGTCATCGTGATGGTAAAAATGCCGATCGCCACGAGATTCAGCGACAGTTGATTCATATACGTAAATTGTTAATATTCATTGCTAACCTTTAGCCTAACAATGATCTGGCAGGGGCGATCGCTGCCTGTATCTATCAATCCACCAGTAAAATGCTTACTCTGGTAAAAAATTAGCGTCAAGCACCTGCTCAGACGTGTAAGGACAATCTACAGGAAAGGTCTGCAATGCCAAGCCTGTTTCATCCGCTGCCTGTTCGCAAGCACTTGTGTAGCAGCCAGACAGGACTGCTTGTAAATAGGAAAGCAAGCTCGGTGAATCACTCAAATCATCGTTGATACGCCGACGATGCTCCCGAATGCTGCTGCGCCAACTGCCACTACGCTGCTCCGGTTGATATTGCCACTTGAGAAGATGCAGCAGCAGCACGATAAGATTGCTCTTCAGGCTTTTGCGCTCTCGTCTCGACATATCTTCGATTTCTTCAATCACGTTTGCCCAATCCACATCGGCGTAGCTTTGAGTTCGCAACTGTTCGGCGGTGGTTTCGACCCAACGTACAAAATCGCGATCGTAAAGATTTTTTTGACTAGCTTGGAGGTCGGTTGCCACTGCTGTCTCTCCTATTTGAGCGTTACCTCATTGTAAGAATACCCGCAGCTATGGTCAGAGAGCGATTATAGCTGTGCTAACGAGTATTTCTGTTACCTTATTCTCTTTGAAGACAACAGCTACTTGCCACCGACGTTGAAAGATGAATCCATCATGACGATCGCCATACAGATAGTCGAGATTTCTCCTCACTTTTCCTTCTTCCGTAAATGCTTGACCGAACTCTAAAGACACCTCAAATCTTTTGGATTGAAGAATCTGACGCGCTACATTCACTGGCGTTCCCACTGGAATCTTCTGATTCAGATAGTGCTTCATTTGTTCTACCCGCTCAAATCCTGTAATTGAGGAGCACGAACTGAGCAGAATAAAGCAGGAAGCTAGATAATGAATGGGCGTGAATCTCACAAGCAAGCCTAAGAAAATATTGGAGGAACATCTCCATCCATACAACAATTTGATGCTTAATGCTGGCAAAAACTTTTGCACAGTATGTCATTAGTAAGTTGAGCGCCGCAACAACCCACAACTACTTCTGTCCTCGCGCTTTGTAGAACGTCTTTAGGCTTTGGATATCGCCGACGTAGCGCCAGTGCCAGGGTTCGTAGCTCACGCCCTGACGGTTGTTTTTAGGGAAGGACAGTTCAAAGCTGTAGCGGTTGGCGTTTGCTTTGAGCCAGCGGTAGGCGGCGGTTTTATCGAAGTCGGGGTTTAGGTTTAGGGCAGGGGTATTGCCATCGCCGATGTCTACTGCATAGCCTGTGTGATGTTCACTGTAGCCAGGAGGGGCGCTGACTTTGGCACGTTCGGCGGCATCCTGGTTGCGATCGGCTTTCACGTCAAAGTACAAATATTTTTGGTCTGCCAGTGAGCGAAAGCCGGAAATAGGCACCAAACTCACGCCCTCTTGCTGAGCGGCAGCGGTCATCTCCCGATAGGCTTTAGCGGCAGCTTGACGCATCTTGATGCTGCCATCGTTAACGATCGGTGCCAGTTCTGCTTGCGGTGCTTCTATATAAGGGAAATGATTAAGCAGCGTATCGGCAGGAGAGGCAGACGGTAAATTTGTGGGCGAGGTTTGGGCAACTGAAGTTGGGTTTTCAGTGGCTAGGGTTGCGGTTTGCGATCGCTGCATTCGCAGCGCTACAAAACTGCCAGTCGCTAGCGCCACAAGCCCTAATGCAGTCAAGCTGCCCACCAGCAATGCTACGTTTGTCCGGGGTTTGGAAGGCAGGTCAGGGGTTTCGCGCAATGCAACGGGAATATCGTCCACGGTTGGGGGAGAGTTTGACCCGTCTGAAGGCTTTTCGGGTGTACCAGCGTTATCCAATCGTTCGACTCCTACACACAAGCGACTGCTATTACTAGGAATTGTAAACTGAGTCAGATCTCCTGGGGCTGTCTTCATCGGTCAGTTCAAACGATGAGGGAACGGCTTTATTGTTGTACAACCGTTTCAAGTTGCTGAGCCAAAACTTTTACGTGTAGCCATGATGACCCTTACCAGCCTACTGACAATTTATGTGCCCCTCTTGGGCTGGACGTTCTGCGGGTGGGTTTTGGGTCGCCTGCTGCCTGCAACGATGCCTGCCTACTTGGGCAAGTTTTTATTCTGGGTCGGTGTGCCGATCAGCATCGTGGCGTTCCTGCGTCATGCCCATCTTTCGGCATCGCTGTGGTTGGCTCCGGCTGTGTCATGGGTAGCCATGCTATTGGGGGTGGGCATCGCGTGGTGGCTGAGCCAGACGCAAGGAAAGTTGCTGGCACGCCTGCTACCTCTTAGCCAGCCAACCCGAGGGAGTTTTCTGCTGGCATCCATGCTCGGCAACACGGGTTACATTGGCTATCCTGTGGCGCTGGCGCTCGTAGAACCCCGCGACTTTGCCTGGACGCTGTTTTACGATTTGTTGGGATCAACGCCCGGAGCGTATGGGCTGGGAGTGGCGATCGCCGCTCGTTTTGGTGAAGCAAGTCACCTTAAGCATGGGCAGTCACTACAGGTCATGCTCAAAAATCCGGCACTATGGAGCTTTGGCATAGGGTTAGTCTGCCGCGATCGACCGCTGCCGCTGCTGCTGGAAACTGGATTGCGAAGCGTTGCCTGGGTTATCGTCGCGCTATCGCTTGTCCTGATTGGAATGCGGCTCAGCCAACTGTCTTCCCTGGCAAACCTCAAACTTGCCGCACTCAGCATCGCGATTAAAATGCTGCTCGTCCCGCTGCTGCTAGGGCTGGGGCTATGGGCTGTAGGCATAACAGGCTCAGCGTATCGAGCGATCTTACTGCAAATGGCAATGCCACCCGCCTTTGCAACGCTGGTCATTGCCGAAGCGTATGACCTAGACCAGGAACTGACGGTGACTACGCTACTTCTCGGTTGTCTGGCGCTGGTGCTGCTGCTGCCTCTTTGGCTATGGTTATGCGGAGCGCTAGGAACGCCTAGCCCGCCCAGCTAATGTCGCCATCAGGCTTGCCAGAGGATGGTAGTGGTTTAGCAATGGGCATGTCCCGGCGAATGAGCTGTTTGCTTGCTTCAGCTTCAGGTGCGCCTGATTTTAGAGCCTCGCTGGAACTCATTGCGCCTGTGACATCATGACGCTGCTTTGTTGCAGTCGTTCGCCCGTTCGATTGCTTCACTGCCTGCTGTTCAGGCATAACAACTTTGTGCATCAGATACTCGATCGTCTGCTGCTTGACCCAACCTCGCGCGGCTAAAATCTCACCAAAGCGCATCCCAGTCAGCTTTTGGTCGTTTAGCGCCACATCAATCTGGGCAGTCGTCAGTAAACCGGCTTCGACTAGATAACCGCCTAAACGCTTCTTTGAGTACGACGCATCGGCTGTGGTTGGTGTCGATCGGCGATCGGTGGAATCTCGCATTGCAAACCTCGAAAAAACTTGGCAGGTATAATGCCCTCAACACGTAAGAGATTGACCGCAATTGGCTTAACGACTAAACCAAACATTTGCGGCAGTAGTTTTGCACCCAATGCACTCAGTATATCAACAGAATTACGGAAACTTCATCTCTAAAGCATCCCCTAACTCTGCCTGGTGAGTATTGTTACTTAGAGCTTGCCGCTTAACCGACAGCACTCTTGCGACTGGCGGTTAAAAGCGCGTCCACTTAGTCAAGTCTGCGGAATTAGGTTTAGTTATGAGTGACTTATACCAAAGCTCGCCATAAACGCTACAGATGCTCCCTCACCCTCATTCCTCTCCCAACGGGCGAGGGACTTCAATCCGGCTCCCTTCTCCTTGGGGAGAAGGGTTGGGATGAGGGAAATTAGTTGCCCATCGCGTTACTTTTACCTTTTACCCTTTGCCTTTTACCTTCCCCACGCTCCTCTCTAGCTCTTCATACTCCCCAGCACACCTTCTGCTAACCAATCCATCTTTTCCAACTCAGTGTCTTTCTGCTTAAACTCTTTTCCGGCTGGAATGACCACTTTGCCTGTGTTGTCTTTTAGCGGACCTTTGTAGATGATGAGCGTTTCTGCTTCCAGCTTTGCTTTAGCAGCATCTGCATCCTTCTTGGCGGCAGCGGTTACAGCAGGCCCGTAATCAGAAACTTTGACGTATCCTTCCTTATAGCCACCCCGCACCAGATGGGGAATACCACCATCTGTCACCGATTTGCCTTCCTGGATGAGCTGGGCATATTCGCCGTAGATTTTTGACCAGTCCCACTCTGCCCCAGTGAGATACCCTTTGGGAGCCAATTTGGACTGATTGGTGTGGTACCCCGTGCAGTATAGCCCTCGTTTTTCAGCCGTTTCCATAATGACTTTGGGGCTATCCACATGGCAGGTAAGCACTTCAATGCCCTGGTCTGCCATGCTGTTTGCGGCTTCCGCTTCTTTAACGGGCAACGACCAGTCACCCGTAAATATCACTTGCGTGGTGGCTTTAGGGTTAACGCTCCGTGCGCCCAGCGTATAGCTATTGATGTTACGCACGACTTGTGGAATAGGCTTGGCGGCAATAAAGCCAAGCTTGCCGTTCTTTGCCATATGCGCGGCGACGATGCCTGCCACATACTGGGCTTCATCGATATAGGCAAAGTAGCTGCCCACATTTTTGGGATGCTTGCCCTCAACATACAGCCCACCCGCATGGAAAAACTGTACGTTTGGGTTACTAGGTGCCACCTTCAAAATGTGCGGATCGAAGTAGCCAAAGGATGTGGGGAAAACGACGGTGGCTTTGTCCTGGTTAATCATATTGAGCATGGCTTCCTGGACTTCGTTCGTTTCGGGGACGCTTGCCTGTTCAACCGCTTTGACACCAGGCAGTTTGGCAACCCCTTCTTTGCCTTCAAAGTGTGCCTGGTTCCAGCCATAGTCGTCTTTCGGTCCCACGTAGATAAAGCCCATGACGACTTCTTTGCCTAGGGTGGCTGAACCGCTAGCGGTAGGACTGCCAGAGTTGGCTTCGGGTGTAGGTGTAGGGCTACAGCCAACCCAAAGCCGAGAGGTTGCACCAAAGGCACCAGCGGCAAGCAGTCCGCGAATAATCT
>Ga0163149_10002947_pt1 | contig 19913 bp, 13 predicted proteins | sample OliLakLV19MP5G1_FD_148604 | JGI IMG/M metagenome (GOLD analysis project Ga0163149, IMG submission 148604) | Freshwater microbial mat bacterial communities from Lake Vanda, McMurdo Dry Valleys, Antarctica - Oligotrophic Lake LV.19.MP5.G1 | ecosystem: Environmental > Aquatic > Freshwater > Lake >...
AAACAGTGCCAAAACAAATTGTCGAACATGGCGTTCTCGCACAATTCCTCGCGACGCATCGTGTCAAAATCACACGACACAAGATTGATGGTCGAAAACTGAACACCTGCAAATGACAAGTGGAATCATTTGGGACTGACATGCGCTAAGCACAAATGCTGTCAGACACAGGGAATGCCCCCCCCCCCTCCATTTGTGTTGCAAGGCAACCTTCAGAATTTAATCGACAGTCATGTCAAGGTTCAGTGTGACTCACTGTGCAACACTCTGCAACAAAACCATCTTTTCTTGCAGTGATGTGGCAAACCATGTGAAAAACATGTTTCGCTGAATTGGTTGGATTCACCAGAGGCATTAAAGAAACAATGCATAAATGCCAGCAAAGAGCATCTGGTTTCAGGCAGAACCAAAGGTTTCTTGTCCATGCACATGAGCTTCAACAACTTGACATTTTTTGTGTTCCTCTTGACTTAGTTTTGCTTTGGAACATTTGCAGCTGAAATGCTGCACAAATGTCTATTTTAACAATTGGTAGTGTGTGAAGCAAATGCACAAAAAATTCAACAAGTTGACTTTTCTGTTGCTCCTTTTGTCTAAGTTTGCTTTCTAGTGCATCTGACAACAACACAACTGTCTGTGTTTCAATGGGCAATGTGTGAATGGACGGTGGGACCACCATGTTGGTTCATTCAATGAATGAACAGCACCAAAGACCAGAGGCCACAAGCTTGCGACTGAGCCTCCAGAACCCACTTGAAGAGGCCATGCAGTTGGGGCCGGGATGCCGATGCCAGTGCGGTCTAGGAGCATGACTGCAACACCCAATGGAGAAGATTTACGAAACCAACCAGCAGTTGCATGCTTGATTGCATGTCCATTTAGCTTGTGGGTTCATTGGATGGGCCAAATGCATGCTTCCTTTTTCAGTGTGAACTTCTTGGTGGTTGCATCTGTGGGACATGCAACACTTTTTCTTGTGATTGTTTTGGTCAAAGTTCCAAGTTGCAGCAAGACACACATCATCCGATAATCAATGACAATCTCACTTTGACACCAAGTCCCTAATTGAATGTCCTTAATTGTGTTGATTGGAGATTGAACATTGTTGCATTTCATCTGACGCATCAGGTTTTGGTGAGTTCGACATCATCCAACCACAGTTCCTTTGGTTTCAGTGTTTCATTGTCCGCTTCTTCTTTGGACTGTTTTCAACGCTGCTGTCGATTGAGATTTTGCAAGTCTTCAAATCAGTTTTTGAAGCAAGTGGACAAACGAATGTTCAAATGAAATGATGTCACATCGTTTGAGGGAAATTAATCAGAATTTCAGCCCCTGCATCTGACTTCATTAGACTTTGACAAGACCCAGTGAACACTTGCTATCATTAATCTGCCACAGGTAGCTACTAGCTAGTAGCTACATCTGATGTTGTGGGTGTCAGTAGAAAAAGAAGACTCCCGGAAAATTCATTTGGTTGGGTGCTATTACTGATATCCATCTACTAGCTAGCTAGCTAGTAGCTAGGTAGCTACTTACTATGATGTACTAGAGTAGTCGTAGAGCATGTACTGGTACTAGTACTAGTACCCTTGCTTGTAGCAACTGAACATGACACCATGTACATATGTCATTGCTTTGGTTCACGTTGTTTGCTTGGTCGTGATGGACAGTTCTTTTCATCACCCCCAGCGTTGCGGTGCTCGCGGTGCGACCTCCTATCGACTGCGTAATACTACTAATTTTCTCAACGGTAGCAGAACCCTTGGCCTGGTGGTGTCATGGCATTAGTGATTGTATGGCTTATTCACGGAAGAAAGCGGATCCTTTGACGTCACAGTCACCCACCGAAGGTGGATGGTCTACGTCTACATACACGTTCATCTTCGTTGGCAGGCTGGCTGGCTGTCTTACTACTTTTAGTACGGTAGCCACTACTTCGTACCTACTGCTGGTAGGTAGGTACTAGTACTAGTAGCTAGCTAGCTATTAGGTAGTTCTGCGCGTCAGTCAATGAGAATTCGTCTTCTCATCAAACGAAATTCTGGAGCAGCAATACGGAAGCGAGAATTCACGGAAGCCTCCGAGATGTTAGCAAACTGCCTCGTTTGTCAAGAGAACCTAACCGTAGCACTGTTGTAATATAATATTAGCCAAAGGTATCTTTTGATTACTCCTCTTGCTTCCGTACAAGCATTGGCTTTTTTCTTATCGCCCACTTCGCAAATCTTTCTATTAGCCTCCAATTACTGTAGCTTGGACGACACTAGCACGTATTATTATTATTAATCTTGTCAAAATCTCTTCTGCATTCTCCAATTGTTTGCACCTCTTCGCTTGTGTTTGAAACGATGAACGCTCTCCTCCAAAAGACCACTAGGCACTTGACGACGACGACGGCGGCCAATTACTATGTTCGACAGCACGGATTCGCAGCTGCTTCGTCCCATCAGCAACGCTCCATGAGTAGCAACAGCAATTTCAACGATCATGAAATCCCCTCCTCCTCTTCTTCTCTGCGTGACGATAAACCCTACTTGTCGGTCGTTTACGTCCATCACGTGTCCAAGCTCGTCTTGCAACATTTGCAAAATGCCCGAGGCGGATGGTTGGTCGAACAAGGATTGGACAAGGGATTGCACATTAAACCCAATGGAACCTTTGTCTTGCATTTTCCGGCGAATGGAACAGACGATGGTGGAAAAATTTGGTACGTATTTATCAAGGATTTTCGTTTTATTTGTTGTATTTTCTAGCCTTTTGTGTTTGTTGTTTTGGGAGTGGTGCATATAATTATTTATTGCTTGAATGATTCAACCGTTTTTGTGGAGTGGGTTTGTCATGACGTGGGATTTGTTTTCGTGGTGATGGCATGGCATCCATGGTCCATTTTCGGAGGAGTTTCACTATCTATCTTGTCACAAGGCACGATAATAATTGTCCTTCTTCTTGGGTTTGTGTCATTTTTGATGGGGTTTCATTCCTTCCTTTATTTTGTGTGTTTAAAATTTTCACTGGCTTATTTCAGTGCACATCGTGTGACATTTTGTTCTTTGTTGGCTTTGCGTCATTTTTAAAGTTTTATGGCTGGTCTTCTCATTTTTGTATGTTCCTATTCCCATCTCTTTATCTTTCCCTTCTGTTTTTCTATTTTTTGGGCTGGTTTGGAAATGAACAGGACTGGCTACGACGCAGCGACGCGCCAGCACTGGCTATCCGCCACTCGTCCCGATTACCAGGGACGATTCTTGTTGCATCAAAGCGACAACGCCAACACCACAAACAAAACGCCAACAATTGACACCATCGTCCACAAGTTCAACAATCCTACCACCGAAAGGTGCCTTTCACCAGAAGAGGACGAAATTCGCAAGGCTGTGGATGACATGATTTGTGTCATGCCACCACCACCTCGACCCACTGCTGGCAAGATGGTGTCTTCCCGACGCTAAAACAAATATGCATTGGCCAAGAGACTCAAAAAAGAAAGACTGGAGTGGCTCATCATTGGCCTTTTTTGGGGCTTCTGATGCAGCCAGCACCTTCTTCTTCTTTTTTGTTGGTTGCCAGCTCCCTCTCCTTTGCTTCCTTTCCTTGGTGGTGGTGGCGAAACCATCCTCCCAATGAGTTTTCCAATTTTTCTGAGTGGATTGCCTTCTCCTACATGCCTACCTACCGACATGATGGACAGCTTGCTGCTGTTCCTCTATGTCTATGGTTGGCGTGTTTGTATGTGATGGAATCCCTCTTGCTATCTCTGTACATTTTGTTGCAAACAAAATGTATGGAATGAATGAATTCATCAATTATAAAATACTAGTACTCCTACATCTCATAAAATTATCCTTCTCTTGTCTACTTCTTGCTGCGTCTGTCTTGGGAGCGGGATAGTACCACAGAGGAAGTCTGCTTGTTTGCTGCCAGCTCTTGTCTTGTTTTGTTGGATGCCAAAATAATTGCTTCCTTTGTGGAAGCAAAACCGCCAACACATTCGATAAAAATTGCTATATCTTGGGGCGGATTCCCCCACTCAGGTACGGCCGAAGCTGTCATGCCTGTCGGTGGCATCGGGTTTGTGCGGCAAAATCCACCTGCGATACACTCATTTACAGCTATTAGCTAGCTTCCGTGTCGGTTGTTTCTATGTCTATCTGCCCTCAGTAGCATTGGGTGTGTGTGGAATCCCCATAGCCTTGGCATCTATCCGTTATGGGCTATACTAAAATGCTAGCTGTTTTTCAAAACTTTATATCTGCCATGAGCTTACTGCTGTTCTAAACTGGATTATAGCGCGGCAACTCTACTAGCTAGACTAGTAGGCAATGCTAACTGTAAAACTCTACTTGGATTATTATTCTACATGGATCTATCAAGGCTTTTGCAGCTTCAAATACTAAAAGTGGGCTGCGTGAGGTTTTTTTGGATCCAGCAGACACCTTCAGGATCGAGTGTGGGTCTCTTGCTTTTTAGTCTTGTTTGATCGAATCACGCTTTCACTTCATGGGACGCACATTAGTAGTGAATGTCACTAACACATAACTTTAAGCTAGCTTACTGTATCATTCTTTTTCACTGAAGTACACTAGCTAGGTCTAGAACACAGTCAGTAAAGGATCAGAACCACTGCTATAATCCGCCACAACGATACTGATCTTACCTGCTGTGCTGTACTGTACGGTACGGCTTTATTGGTCTAGTGTTAACCCGCTTTAGCAGTCACAGCGTCCGTCCGTGCGCTGAATCGTCACGCCACAATCCCATTCGAGGAGACTTGTTGAATAGCATTAGGACATGTACTATACTGAATATTCATGTGTCGACTTTTTTGGGGCTCCGAAGCAAAGCTAAAAGACACAGAAGATGGACTCCGTCGCGGATCATGCCTGCATGCATGGTAGTACGAGCCCAGCTATGGCACGGACGATGACACAAAAAAAGGGGACAGCCTCCTAATATTCAAAAAAAAGAAAAGGTGGGGTATACGCAAGGAAGCACAGAACGTCCTTGGGAGATTTAGTCATCAGATTCACAACCAGAAGAGGATGGATGGATGCCATTGCTGACTGGCCGAGGAGTGAGTTAGAGGACGTTTGCGGGTGTCCGGACTTCTACTTGACTGTCCATGTTTTTCCAATGCAATGTGTCCCACTTGATAGAAATTCTGATTATAAAGTAAACATTATCCGAACAATATAGACCGGATGGTTCGAACCTTCTTTTCTTCTACAAACTACACAGTTTTGGTAAATATAATAATTTGAAATAAAACTATAGACATGAGAATAATTTATCTGTCTGCTTGTACTCGGCAAATTGGGTGGCGTAAGTGGATCTCTAGCAGAACAGTTTGTCAAAATTTACTTTCCCTTGCTCAAGCACAATGTTGCAAATAACTGGGAATTTCCGGTGCCGGCATTTGTTTGGCTTTGGTTTGGGCACCAGCAGATGCGACGGCTTTTTCAATGCGTTCTTCGCGTTGTTTCAAAATACGATCCCGAATTACAATCGCCTGTTTGTATTGTTGGATCATGCGGGAGACATCTTCTTCTTCTTCGCCATGTTCATAACACGAGAATGATTCGCAGGTATCATAATCCCCATTGTGATGATGATGATGGCAACGACGACTGGAACGAGAAGACTTGCGACGACTGGATGATGTACTGGGTGCCGACGATCGTCGTTGACGCCGTTGTGCCGCCTTGACTTGATCTTCTTGATCCCATTCCCATTCAATAATTTCCAATTGCAATTCGTGATCAATTTGAAAATTGGAGGGATGCAATGGTTTGCGCGTCAAGGGGCAGGTAGGATTTTCACCATGCCAAATCCATTCCAAAATGGCGTGTCGCTCAAAGACTTGTCCAGTGGTGGAATCACGAAAGGGAACCTTCATGACTTCCAAGGTCAAGGGACAAAAAAAATGATCCGGGGTAACCGCGGTGGCGGTGGTAGAGGCGGAGGCATCATTCATTGTAGACGAAGAAGATGAGGAGGAAGTAGTAGTCTTCATTGTCATTGTAACGTATGTTTGAGTTGATTGTGTTTTGTGCTTGTGTTTTGTGTTTTATGTTTTGGTTCGTTGTGTTTTGTTTTATGTAAAGAGGATTGTCTACTACTAGTAGCTAGCCAGTAAGCTAACAGATACAGTACGATGAGTGAAGAAGAATGAGCCTTACGTAGCGGAGAATCTCACTGACTACCAGCAAGTGAGCGGAGGTTGCCAGTACTTACCGAACCGCGGTTAGCAATTCCACAGCCTGTTCGGTTTGATTCATTCTTTGGTTGGACCCGAATTCGGTCAAGATTTTTTGCTGATTAAGTCAGTGGTCAGGGACGTGCTGTACTACTTAGTATATGTTGTAGTAAGTAGGACTCCTCCAGAGGCTCCAGTAGCATGTACAGTACACTTACGTAAAAGTAGCGCCACCATTGACATTGCCATCTAATTCCTTCGTACCCTTACTCGTACGAGCTCTCGTACGTGTACCCTCCCTTAATCAAATGATTTATTAACAGTTCTTATTTCAATGGTTTCACACTTTCACTTGCAGCCGATATGATTTTTCAATGCCCCCGACATTCTATGCTATGAATATTTTGTACACAATTTCGCAACCATTTGTTCCTCCGTGGGTGCTGTACCAAAAAGCCATAGCGTATTCGCTTACGTATTTATACGGCTTCTCCGCTGACTAATAGTAGACAGTAGTCATACTTAGCTGGCAGGATTCGCTTTAAAAGAGAAGTGTTCGTGGTTGCGAGAAGAGGCTTTTATCTACTGAAACCTTTGTGAGGGAGTACCGGTACTCGTTAAATTTAAATACACGTGGTGTAGCTCACCGGTTCATGCCACACCGGAGGCCGGAGCCATTACCAGCACTAGCTACTTCGAAGTAGCTACGTAGCTAGCGAGCTACTATGATAGTACTAGTACTCTACTACAAATTCATTGCTCTGGCTTCTCGGCAGTATGTATGTTCTTTATAGTTCATTTTCGGGCCTCATGTTCACTTTTTTGCAGAACAGGCTAATAGGAGAATGCTGAAGAAGAGGAGGTGGTTACAGCTGACCGTAAACTAACAGTAATCGGATTCTTTGACCACCACGAAAGCCATTACGAGTAGACTGGCTACTGGTATCTACTGACCGGATCATGCCGCTATGGACCTATGGTGCCACTGGCACTGACTGAAACCCCTACGTTGGGATTCATGTCGGTTCGGGTTTTTGCTTTGCAGGAGTAGTGGTTTAGCAAAATACTAAATCCGCTTGGCTAACTACTGAGCAGATGTGGTTTTGTTCTGTTGCTCCTCATCCGTCATGACTAACTGAATAGCTAGATGCTAGTGCACCACACTGGAAGATTCGCAAACACACAGACCAAAGATTCAACAGGGAGAGATTGGCTTGTTCTTTGGCCCTCTTATTCATGACAAAGTAGTACAGAAAGGATTCGCAAGTGACTTGCTCTGTTTTTCTCCATAAGTCTAAACCTTTGAGTTCGGATCCACTCTTGTGAAGTAGTCAATTTTTAAATCCAGACTTGTCTACGGACTACGGGCAAGGTGTGGTTTGTTCTTCAACGATCACCACTGCTGCCTGCACGGACTGTGCGCTAAACTCACCGATTCAGCCCAAAGATCAAAAGAACGCCCCGCATGTCCAAGTGCCAGTGTGTATCAATCTGTTCGGATTTTTTCATGATCAACGTTCAAGTAATGAAGTCCACACTTGCGACTGAGAAATATTTGCTCGTCCATCAGCAAAGAACAAAAACCGCGCAGGCCAATGAGAAAGTTGATTCGCAAGCCAAAACCCCAGTACAATGATTTGATATGCTCGCATCATCCATCTGTCTGCAAGGATTCGCAAGCCACCTAGCTAGAGCTATGGCTAGTACCATACAAAACCCTGGAAAGGGGGACTGAGTATCAGGAGTCCGGCAAGGGAGTATGAGGGCAGTCACTGGCACTCTCATCAGTATTCAGGCGAAGGACGTTTTCTTTAGCAAGAACATCTACGGGATTAGGAGCCTGATATGTAACTAAAACACGGCGATACGCAGTAGCGCTGTGGCAGCAGCAAGAGTTGCTGCTAGCTTGATACTAATATCGTTTGTTCAAATTGAGTTGGTACTCGTTTCCGTACTTGACCTTGCCAAACGTCAAAGGGTTTAGTTTCCTTGAACCGTATTTCAATATGGACGTCAAAATTGACTTTGGTTAAATCTATTCGATCAATGCAATCCAGTGCGACGTTGGCCGCTATTTCCGTAGGATATCCATTGTATCCACATCCAATGGCTGGAAGACATGCCGATATACTTCTCTTTTTCGATCCTTGTCTTTGTTTTGGCATAGAAGCAACTGGTGGAAAGTATGCAAGCATGGATTTCCAAAGACTTGTAGTTTCTTCCTCTTGTTGTTGAGACCTAATCTGGAGGATGCTATCAAAAACATTTTGGTAACAAGCTTGGAGGAGATGGAGAGCTTCCATTTCGGTTTCCACCCGTGCATGTGGCAAGGTCGTTGTATTGTTGGCTTGTGGATACCGTGGCACACACATGTGAATAACGTTTCTGGCCTTCAGCCTAGGACCAGCGTCTGTGACAAGGCATTGGGCAAATGGTAACATCCTTTCGTGGTTTGATTTTCGCAGCGCCTTTTGGGATTCCCGTACCAAAAACCGTCGATCATGATCCGAGGATTCGTACAATTCATGAAGGGATGCATCACAACTCGATCGACCCGCAAATCCCCGCCAATTTCGTTTATGGATTCCTTCCAATCTTCGATTTGTCGATGTCACGATTATATCTCCTTCAAACTCTTGAATGGGAGCCTGATGAAGTTGAAGAAGGAGCCTAGGATTATCTGAACATGCAACTCTCTGGAATACCAAGGAGCAAGCTTTTCTTTTCATGCCGTCAACTCCTCACAACAAACACCTGCTGGGACGATATCTCAAGCAAACCCAGATGCAGTAAAGGTACTAGGGGCTAGCTAGTTGGAGAGAGGAAAAGCCGAAAGCAATCCTGTACATCAAGGTCATTATTTTTCTTGTTCATCATGTACTGTTGTGGTGGTCGCATCTTTTCAAAATTCTTACATGACTCATTTCGAGCAAGTGTCCGTACTCAAGACTTCTTTTGGAATTTCTTCATTCAGGCAGAAGAAGCGACGTAAAACTGGCACAACTGAAAGAAGGATTGCGAACTCAACACGATGACCGCACAGCGCTAAAACCACCACCGGAAGGCCAATCAAATGTTAACCTCCAACAGGCAAGTGCTGCTGGTATCTTCGTCTTCCCGGGAAAACCTTAGGTAGTAGCAACAAAAAGTTAAGAGAGGCAGCCACAAAAGGATAGCCATCACGATCAAGAGATAGCCCACTACTACTTAACTACTCTCCTATCAAGAATTTAGTTGCAATAACATTATTCTTCAAACATTATGGGTGATCGAGAATGGAAAGAGTTTTCCCTGGATCCAGTACCGGAAAAGTGCAGTACCACCACCAACAACCACAAGGCGGCCAGTTTCAACAAGACGGCTGGGTCCTTGAAAAAGCGACCCAATGCTGCCAAATTCAATAACGCTACGGCGGCTACCTTTGAGCAAGTCGTGTCGGCCGAAAACAATATCAACAACATTGCGCAAACACCGCAAGAGGAATACGAATCACACGAAAAGCCGCCGCACCAGCAAGAAACAAAGGATAAAAAGAAGAGCAAAGTGAGTCTCCCCGACAAACCCGTCTCGGTCGAGCAGCCTACCGGTGGGGATGGAATCCACCCACCCGGTTACAACAAACGAAAACGGGACATTGTCAAATTGGTCCTCGTGGTCGTGGCGCTTAGTTTGTTGCGGGGAGATCCCAAAGTGGCGACCATTTTAAGCATTGTGGCGGTCTTGTGTCTCAAGGAAGGAACCTTTTGGTCGACGCGCAACTTGAAATGGATGGCACTCTGTATCATGAGTTTCTTCATGGGACTGGCGAGTTGGTCCTTGGAACGAGCCAGTGATGATATTAGCGAGGCCAAAGAATACACGCTCAACTCAACTTTGTGGGTCAGTTCCAAAATCATTCAAGCCTGTTGGGGCATGACCTTGACCGTCTTTTTGGCCAGTGCCTATGCGCATGGACACAATTCCTTTTTGGAATTTGAGTTCCTCCACGAGGGCGCGGCCAAGGCGGCGGCCCTTCCGGGAGGACCCCGAAGAAATCCACCGCCCAAAACGTATCTTTTGTATTAATATTAATTTAATGCATACATATTTTCAAGGAATGATCGTTTCCTTTTGGCAAGGAAATGAGTAGGAATGTGGTTGGGCAACCGAGTAAGAGAAGTGCCAGGTACAAAAGGAATTTGGAATTTGCAAAGAAGAATTGGCGCAAGTCAGGATATCGGATATTTATTACGTTGAAATTGAGAAAGCGCGTAAGAAGTGTCAGGTGCAAGGATTTTGGATCTACTTTGGAGTTGGCTCAAGAAGAAGAAAAAGAAATACAAACGAAGACAGCCGATGGTGGTTTGGTTGAAACGAACGACCATCTCTCCTTTGGCTGTCCCAGCAATTCATTGCGTCAGGAGTGGACAGACATCAAGTCGATAATCTACGTTCCCCTTGCTTCATAAAAAAGCATTGGGGAAAGAATGACAACCTCCATTGTAAAATCAAATGTTCATGTTAAAAAACAAAAAGCTGTGCTATTACGTCCCGTCGATCAAGATTGTCTACTCGTAGTAGGAATAGCAATCAGCCTTGGCTTTTGCATCCAACTTGCATCAATCTTTAGTCCAGCTTGAAGGAAACAGCTGACCAGTCGAAACGACTTCTCTCACACCTGCCAGGGTTGGCCTTGTCTTCACTGTCTAAAAAAGGAAGAAACAAAACTTTCCCCCCCTTGTCTACACAGTTGGTCCATGCGAGCTATCACTCGTAACTAGTAGTAGCACGGTAAAAGGTGTGTTTTGATTCAAACAAAAAATTCTCTATAACTTTACACTTTTTAAAAGCAAAAAACTGCAAAACAGTACATATAAGCTACACCATTTTTCCATGCAGAGTCAGTCATTACGTTCAACAATGATTTTTCTTCTCTCAAGGAACCAAGTTTTTGCTGACAAAACAAGGCGGACGACCGACTTATCCAAAACTGATACGAATGGAAGTCGCTCGTTCCAAACCGCCCCCTTGGCCTTGAAGGTCACTGAGGAGCGAGTTCCAGCTCACACCATCCAACGCAGATCGTACATCACCAACGGATGGTAAGGGGGTACCGAAACTACCCGAGATGAGGATATCCACGCCAAGGAAGGTCGCGTCGCCGCTGCAAGTGGATCCTCTCACACTGGTGCTGGTACTACGGTAGCGACCACCGAATTTACTGGACAATGCTCTGGTTGCCTCTCGGGAGACCGCAGATGCCACACCCTACACAAAAAGAAATGCGATGAGAAAAAAGTGTTAGGTCCAAGGAAACACTAGGAGAGAGAGAGAAAGCAAAACATAGAACATGACAGCATGACAGCCCGCCGATAGATCAACATACCGATGGACTTGGGCAATACACCACGGTACCGCGTGTTGCACCACCGAGTGCCTTGTAGAGATCCGAACCGCTGCTGCCAACCCCAAGGTCCCAAACATCTCCCGTTGGTGGAGGTTCGTCTTGCTCATCAGGATTCGCCGGTACATCCGCGGGAGCTGTGCCCTCCTCCTCCGTCTCTTTCGGTTTGTCGTCCAAGACAACCGAGGCATCTACAGTCTGTGCATCAGCATCACCGTTGTTCTTGGATTGATCTGCAGGTAAGATGCCAAGGGGGTCATTGGTTGGTTTTGGTGTGACAACTGCGGTGGGCTTATTAGTGGGACCACCTGTTGGCCTCCTGGTAGGGGCATTACTGGGACCAAGTGTAGGCCTCCTTGTGGGGGCAGTGGATGGACCAAGTGTAGGCCTCCTTGTGGGGGCAGTGGATGGACCAAGTGTGGGAGCATGAGTTGGGCCAGTGGTAGGCCTCCTGGTAGGGGCATTAGTAGGACCAGTGGTGGGTCTCTTTGTTGGTGCAGTGGATGGACCAAGTGTGGGCCTCCCTGTGGGTGCAGGGGATGGACCAAGTGTGGGTCTCCCTGTGGGTGCAGGGGATGGGCCAAGTGTAGGCTTCCTTGTGGGTGCCATGGATGGACCAAGTGTAGGAGGGAAGGTAATGAAACTATCACCAGGAGTTAGTGACACATCTACATAAACACGCACGGAAACTACCCCAGTAGCAGTACTTTCGGTAGGACCTGGGGTAGGACCAAGTGTTGGTTTCCTGGTGGGTGCATTAGTAGGGCCACCTGTTGGCTTCCTGGTAGGGGCATGAGTAGGACCTGTGGTGGGTTTCCTTGTGGGTGCATTAGTAGGACCTGTGGTGGGTTTCCTTGTGGGAGCAGTGGATGGACCAAGTGTAGGCTTCCTTGTAGGGCTTCCAGTGGGCTTCCTTGTGGGTGCATTAGTAGGACCTGTGGTGGGTTTCCTTGTGGGAGCAGTGGATGGACCAAGTGTAGGCTTCCTGGTGGGTGCATTAGTGGGACCAATGGTTGGCTTCCTTGTAGGGCTTCCAGTGGGCTTTCTTGTGGGAGCAGCAGTTGGTTTAGGACTAACACCTCGTGCAGCGTCTTTCTCGTTATCATAATAGAAAAACGGAATGTCTTTCTTTTCTTTCAAGTCTCTATTGTCATGGTTGTCAAGCAAAGAAGAAGCTCGGAGGCCGGCAGCTTCCTCACCGCGAACCGCAACAAGACCCAAAAGGGCGAAATTAATGCAAGTGCAAAGCTTCATTTTCAATTACCAATCAAAGCTTTCTTATGGCTTTCTTGGGTTTACGAATGAATCTTCGTTCGGACAAGTCGAAAGATCGAATTGTCGAAATTATGAAATGGTTTTTGAAACGAAATAGATGGTTTTCAAAGGAGCCAGAGCCCAAGAAAATGGCCAACTCCTTGAAACAAAATTTGTCCTGAACAATAATCAGCTGAACGGGTCCTACTCGATGTTTTCTGGTGATGAGTCGATTCATTTTATAGGTTTTTTTGGTTTAGCCTCGCACCCGTGGACTACTTTTGTGGCGTGCCGACAGATTACAGCATCACATGGAAAGGAAGAGGACACTTTTCTTGGCCGCAAAAGGAAAAAATGAAAAATGTGGTGTCACCAAAGCTTACAGGGCCTTCCATTTGGATGGGACGTTAAATACTCGCGCCACAAAATTGGTGAGGACGAATTGTTTTACGGTACTAGTACCAGGTACAATTGTACGTACCAGTAGTTGCAACGCTGTGGCAACTGTGGTGCGCCGGACGCGACACAGGCGGTCACGAATTAATAATTATAACTGTAATGCTGTATCTTGTAGGATGGACGAAAAGGAAGAATTTTTATAGTGAAATAAAGGGATGTATGATCACTTCAATAATTCAAGTCGGAAGATACACGAATAACTACTGAGTAGGTCATCTTGCTACTCAGGTAGAGTTTAAGATGAAGGTTAATAATGCAAAAGATGGAAAACTAGCTACCGTGCTTCGATTGGAGTTAATTAAGGGATGACACTTCGAACACAGTAAAGATGCCAATGACATCACAACAAGACTGTTGGATTATAGTCTCAAAAGAATTGCTGATACAATAACCGATATTCTATTCGCTGGTTAAAACAAAGATCGTGGTTCAACTCACAAGTTGCGGCGGTGATACAAGAATGCCAACAAACCAAGGAAAAGATAATCTGTTGATCGAGTTGCGGAGGTCTTTCACATACTATTGAATTAGTAGGCCAGAGCATGATGCGTGAAGTGACCTTTGAAGAAGCTTAACGGTATGCGTAGTAGCGCGGCGACCGTAACAGAAGTAACCGACATGATACTGCAAACAACGGAAATAGCCAGGGTGTTGCTGTTGGTTTGGCTTGGATTGGGTATTTTTCAAGAATAGAACGGACTACCGAGACAGGTCAACTAATTAAAGATCGCGACGGGACCAGTAATCCCCTTCTTAAGCATCATAATCAGCATAGTATCAGCATCCTTTAATAAAAGACCATGGTATAATTATACGCACTACTTACGAGTGTCGCGCCGTTCTTTCTTTCCGTCAGTCAGGGAGTCGAAACAAGCAGCGATGGACCGGTGTACCCGCATGTTCCATGGCAACCTCTGTTTCCGTCATGGCTGGCAAAAGGGGGATGGACGACCACACGCTACCAGCTGCTCGCCGAATTGGCCCGTCCGGTTGTTGTCGTTTTTGCTCTTCTAACCAAGCTTTTGTGCGGGCACTTTCGTCTCGTTTCGGCTGGGTATCATTGCTTAGACTGTTGTTTGCATTGTTGCCACATGAACTAGCATCTGTTACTGGCAGAACCACGTAGTGTGCCAATTCGACAGCGATCAAGCCCAGTTCCAACAGCGTATCATGGATATAGAGAGCGACGTCTTCGCAGTTGGATTGTACCAGCAAGTGACAAATAGGATGCCTCCCCTCTTTGTTTTCTTCTGACACGTCCATCGCATGTTGTTGTCGTTGCCGCTTCATTAGATTGACAATTTCCATCAGCATTGTTTTGTTGGCCATGAACTTTTCATCTTCAGGACTAGATGGTAAATAAATGTTTCCTGTATCCTTGTCCTCCTGGAGACGGTAGGGCGTGGGAAATTGCAACACCAACAGACCAATATTGATTACAGACTTGATTCTTGTTGTTTCGGTTTGTTGCGCCTGAGACTCTGACAACGGCTGCTGTGATTGGTCTGGGGCTTCTTGGGGTAGTAACGATTCCGATATTGTTCGCGCTTGCAAATACTTCAACAGTACTTGGGCAGTGGCATGACAAAATTGCAATCTTCCATGGAGATTCCAACGAGTAGAAATGGATCGAGCCCATGCAATGGCCCGTGGATTGACATCGCCACCCAAATAGTTGCACTTGGACCAATCCAGGTCGAGAACAGCTCCTGCCATCGACGACGATGGCTGCGAGTTGGTATCAAAATCGGCAAGACCCAACAGGGACGTGCCGAGTCCACAGCCAATGTCGACCACCCAAGGTCGATGAATTTCATCGTCAAAGTGAATGATGGGTAGTGGTGGTGGTGGCGGCTGTGTCAACAAATCTTGTAGCTGGACCGAGCAAGCGACATCCTCCTCTGTCATTCGTGGATACAGTGTTGAGAATCGTCGAAAGACGCAGAGCAATGCTCTAGGACTTGTCGTCAATCCAAAGGATTGTCCATTCGTTTGTGCTAATTGTTGCAACGTCGTACCATGCGTATGTCGGTCAAACCCTTGAGATCCCACCAAGGATTCTGCTGCTACGCGATATAAAGCATTCGCATATGTTCCCTTGACACCTGCTGCTGCGATGCGTTCGACCACGTACAATATATCCGCTGCTTTGCGAGACGGTCGAATCGATTTCCGTTGCAATTCCAGGGCCGCAACATGTGCCAAAAGGTTCAAGATAATAGTGGTGGTGGTATTGTCTGTTGTTGTGGCTGTTGTGTCGGCCACCTCATCATCCTGTGTCGTAGTAGTAATCCTATTGGCCAAGGACAAGGAAAGAGCGACATCACTGGCGGCCCGATCCCGCAAATCCGTCCCCAATGTGAGTTGCAAATGATCCTGTAGGAGCAGCAAATCTTTGTGAAATGCTCTTGCAGATTGTTGTTGGCGTCTGGGTTCTTGGGACGGATGACTTTGTTGAACGGTCTTGACCATGCGATCCACTAGGGTCCTGGAAGATACGACTCCTGCACCTGTTATTGCAGCTGACAATAATGCCTTTGTGAGTGGTTTCCATCCAGCGTCAGCAAGAGCGGTGGTAGGGCTGGAATGGCTTTTGCTGTCGTTCGGGTCCTTTCCTTGTTTCTGTAACAGAAACAAGACGCCCGGTTGGAGGAGTTGGAGTGGGATAGTATTGCAATGATAAGGCTTTTGGTGGTGGGTGGTTCCAGGAGTGTTGTTTTCTTCTGGGAACAATGGAGGGTTATTATTGTCTTCCCTTGCCGTCAACATAGGGACTATACAGAGTGTCATGGGATGGTCTCGAACCCAATATTCAAATCCTGGTTTGAGCAAATGACGACAGTGCCACAAGGCCGTTGCTATTAGGGCTTGCATGGTGGTATCACCATGTTCATTGTTTGTATTGTCTTTGATGATGATTGGACATTGTGTTTGAGGCGATTGTGCAGGTTCTGGTCCTTGAAATAGCCGTAATTTTAATTTTAATTGCATGGCAAGAGCATGCTGAAGGACAAAAAAGGATTGGTGAGCCGGTGCTTGAAGCGCTGCCAAAGATTCATCCATCCAACGGCCTGGCAGGGTATTGACAGAGTAACTTGTGGATTGATACAAATCTTCCAAGGCATTATGGATCATGATGACTGCTGCTGCTGCGTCTACTACGGGTGTTTCTCCCTCGTTGTTGTCGCCTGTTGTTGTTGTATCGTCTGTGGTGTTGGCGTCCCCGAAATCATCACCCTCCACGCTGTTCTGCTGCTGTTGTGGTTGTGGTTGTGGTTGTGGACTGGAAGCAGCATGGTTCATCTTTGTCTACTTTAAGGCTACTACTCTTTCCTTGGGCTGCCGCTAGCTCCAGCTAGCTACCTGCTTATAGTTAGTGACAAATCAAAGTGAATTGCGACATCTACAGGAGAGCTAGCTACTACGTACTAGCTATTAGCTGCCTTGAGCAGATCTTCATTGTCGATAAAAGTTATCTAAAAAATAATTGCTTGCATTGATGATTGATTCATCGATTCATGTTGATGCCACGGCAAACGAGCTAATGAGCGTCTGAGTCAAGACTCGGACGCACAATGGCGCATTCGAGATTGTTATGGCAAATAAAGCAACATGCGCGAAACCGACACCGCAACAACGACAAACAATAATAGCATGCACCGGTCTTCCTTGCTTCCATTCCATTGTTGATTGCATTCTTCTAGTAATCAAACAATTTGTTGTTTGTCTAGCTAGTACCTGCGCCCCGTGCTAGCAGAGTAAAGTAAAGTACAGAACAGTGCTAGTGGAACCCTTCCATCGGCGCCGCAAAAGACACAGTCCTATTGTTATTCATCGAATAAAAAAGATGTGGTTGCCTTTTCTGCCGCAGCATCCTCACAACCACAGCCACAACGGCCATCACCATCATCACACAACAACAACCACGACGAGTCGTGTGCAGCAGATCCAGCTCTTAGTCATTGGCTTGTGTCTCATTTGTATTCTTCCGACACGCTTGTTTCTAAAGTCTCAAAAATGGCGGTTTTCTTCCTTGGGTCTTCCTTTGGAAGAAGCCGAAGCTGCCTTGAAAAAGAATAGTAAAACCGCGAAGAAATTGCCCATCATCAACAATACTGCGGAATGTCGTTACTTTCCCGAAGCTCTCTTTCAATTGACCAATTCCTTGCATGACAATCCCGAACAATACGCCTTGCGGCCCTGGAAACTACTCCATGCCGGACCCAAGTATCCGGCGTGGCATTTTCCAGGATTGTCTTCCCAATTACTACAAACCACCTTTGGTGGAAAACACGTAGTTTTGACGGGAGATTCGACCTTGTTTTATTTGGTGAGGTGGATGCAAACCTTGTATCACAATGTCACGTTGGACTCCACAAACAAACTGGACGACATGTGGGTAGATACCGACATGACCGTAGCCAATTATGCCCTCAATCCCGACATGGATTGGCAAGTTGGATGGGCCGATGATACCTTGCCGCAAGTAGGACCTCTCAAGGATGGGACCCATATTGCGTGGTTTGGTCATCGCGGGGATTCCACAACGCCGGGCAAAGATGCCTGCACCTTCGAGCCTCTTTGGGATCATGTCCGCGTCATTCAACCGCACATTTGGATGGTCAATTTTGGCTTGCATTGGTTGCATTTGGAGGGGGAAGGACGGGACGTTCCACTTTGTTATGTCCAGGCGTGGTTACAATACGAAGACTTTTTGGAACAAGTCGTTCGTGTGGCCCAAGAGTCCAACGTGAAACTTCTCTTGTTTAAAACCACCAACAAAATTTGTACCGATCATTTTCGGGGGGATTATGCCGACGGTGTGGCCCGGTATCAACGACCGGATACGTCGGGGGATGCCCTCACCAAGTGTCACCATTTGATTCGCGACCTCATCCCGTCGTATGCGCAAATCCCGACGGAAATCTTTTCCGCCAAAAATGTAAAGCGGTATTGTCAAAAAGCCGTCATGGATGAATTTGGCGTCAAGGATCTCAATCATCGCTTGTTGGAATTTGTACAACACAAACAAAGACAACTTGTTCAGGAAGACGCAACTAATAATTTGACCATTGCCATTTACAATGATCACGACCTTCAATCGTGTACCTATTCTGCTCCGGAAGATGGACGGCACTATCATCCACTGAATTTGATGCGCATTCGATTGCTTGGGAATATGATACAGTGTTTGTATCCTCACGATGATGACGCCAATGACAAGGACCACCACAACAATTAACTACGGGCAACAATGGCAAGGACCACCACAACAATTAACTACATATGGCGAAAGCAAACTTGCGACAAAGCGTTCATCCGTTATGTTTAGCCAGGAGGAGAATAGTAGGAATAGGCTATTGGGTAGGATTGAATCCAAGACGTCATTCTTTTTCGGCCGTCCTCTTTATGCGTAACAATCGCAATTGCAGTCACAAGATACTTCACGACAGTCAACAGCCAACGTGTTCAATTCCAGGTCGCAAACTTCTTGAGGCATAGTGCCGATCAAGTCGGTACCATTGAGGTATAAGACCTTCAACCGTGTCAGTGACCCCAACTCGGATGGAATCGTCGATTCCAATGTAGTCAAATTGAGACTCAAATGCGTCAAACGCGTAAGGAGACCGATCGTTGATGGAATGGATCCGGTCAATGGGTTTCCACCCAACAAGAGCATGTCCAGAGAAGTCATTCTTCCAATATTGACAGGGATTTGCCCCGTCAAGGAGTAGCCTCGAGCCGCCAACGTTCGCAAACTTGTGAGCAAACCCACTTGGGTTGGCAACGTGCTGGAAAGTAAATTCCAATCCAAAGTCAATTCCAACAAGGAATCGCCCAATTCCCCAATTTCCGATGGCACAGCTCCGTCAATGCGATTGAGTTCCAAGTCCAGGTACTGCAAGGACTTGAGCTGCCCCACCTGCGATGGTAGGAATCCCGAAAGATCATTCGATTTCAAGGACAGAAAGTAGAGATTGGTCATCAACCCGAGCTGTGTGGCGATGGGTCCTGTCAAGTTGTTCCACCCGGCATCCACATATGTCAATTCGGTAGAAAATGTGCCAAATTCGTACCAAGGAATGGTTCCCGTGAGAGCATTTCGCTGCAAATCCAGCGTAGAAAGACGTGTCAATTGACCCAATGCTGTCGGTATAATTCCTGTAAAGGCGTTGTTTTTGAGATGCAAATCCTCCAGGTCGACCAGTAGACCGAGCGATGCAGGCAGCGTTCCCGTCATGGAGTTCGAACCAAGATCCAGTCGTTGCAGCTTGCGGAGAGCGGAAACTGTATCGTCCTTGAGGTTTCCCGTCAAAATATTGGAAGCTAGTGTCAGTAGCGTCAGGGAGGTTGCCAGTTTTAGCTCGTCGGGAAGCGCGCCCGTGAGATCGTTTGAAAACAAGTCGAGGTACTCGAGATTCGTCAGCAAGCCGATTTCCCCTGGCAGATTCCCTGCGATGTTGTTGTAACTGAGATCTAGGTATTGAAGCGAGGTCAACATTCCAATGTCGAAGGGGATTGTCCCATCATAGTTGTTGAACGACATGTCGAGTCTACGCAAGTTGGTCAAGGTAGCGGAGGGAAAGCTGTCGACCTGAAGCAAGCTTAAATCAAGTAATTCCA
>Ga0163149_10002948_pt1 | contig 19904 bp, 18 predicted proteins | sample OliLakLV19MP5G1_FD_148604 | JGI IMG/M metagenome (GOLD analysis project Ga0163149, IMG submission 148604) | Freshwater microbial mat bacterial communities from Lake Vanda, McMurdo Dry Valleys, Antarctica - Oligotrophic Lake LV.19.MP5.G1 | ecosystem: Environmental > Aquatic > Freshwater > Lake >...
GGCATCATCAGATCAAGAAGTATAATATCGGGCTTCATTGATTCGGCCAGCGCCAAACCAAGCTTGCCGTTTTCGGCCGTCTCGACAGTAAAGCCCTCCGCCTCAAACTTGATGCGATACATTTGTGATATCGCTTGATCGTCCTCGACAATTGCAACTTTGTGCGCCATGTACCTAATATATCATGTCTTCGTCAAATCCAAGGAAACGCCGCCGCTCTACTTAATTGATTCGAGCATTTTATTCACAACTTTTATCACTTGCGACGGAGTGTAATGGGCTTTGACAATGTACTGATCGATGCGCAATTCGCGCAATTTTGGGGGCGCAACTTCGCGGCTGATGTTAGACATAACAATGACTTTCATGCGCTTTGCCCAGTCGGTTTGGGTTTGCAGGATTTGCAGCACATCTTCGCCGCCAAGCTTAGGAATTTTGATATCTAACAGTAGTAAGTCAGGCTTGAACTTTCTGGCAATTCGTAAGCCTTCGGTTCCATCTTCGGCAATCTTGACGTCGATTCCGCTTGCCTCGAACTTAATGCGGTACATCTCGCGAATCGCGTCATCATCCTCTATCAAAAGTATTTTATGTTTTTGTGGCACAAGGATTGATTCTACGCTTCGCCGGGCGTGAAACAAAAACAAAATTTACAACAGCCTAAACCGAGCTATGTATTTGTTCAAAGAATGCATGGCTCGCATTGGCTTTGCTGCAAGCAATTGCTTCTAATGTAGCGACGACGGTGTCGTTACTAGGCTTTGCTGATACTTGAGCAGTAGCTTCATTACTGAATCCTATGCTCAAATCGGCATTCTTAAAAATTGGCCAGTCATTGTGGGCGTCACCCATACCAATCACGAATAGTCGATCGCGTGGAATACCTTGGCGGCGCAAAAATGATGCAAAGCCACTCCATTTGTCGACGGATTGATGATGAACGCTCACGGCTGCTCGAGTATCGGTGACGCGGAATCCATACTGACTAACATTCACGGCTTTAACCGCTTCTAGCAATTGTTGGTGTGCGCCGGATTCTTCGCCGGTCTGTTTCAGAACACGCGCCGACAACATGGTGTGTGCTTGCTTTACTACAACCTCTTGATCCGGCATAGTATTCGCGATTGTATCTGTGATCGCGGCTCGCATAATAGGTAATTTACTAGACTGAAACGGGTACAAGTAACTTCTAATGTGCGGGGTTTCGGGATCATAAGTGACTCGCGCACCGCCGTTTTCTGTAATAATTGGCAGTGATTCTGACACAAGTCCGCTCTGCCACATTTCTCCTATTGCGATGCTTTCTGCTCGGCGACCAGTTGCTACAAACAACGTAAGTTTGCCTGCGGCCGCAGCAATATCATCCGAAATGCTAGGTACAAGGCTGTCGCCCTCGGCCTCAAAATCATGACACAGCGTGTGGTCAAAATCAGATACTACAACCAGTTCGCGGTCGCCGGCTTTTCGCTCGATTATTTCGTGTACGATTTCGTATGTTTCTTCTGGTGTTGCTGGGTTGATCATGGGTTTCTCTGGGTTATGCGGTTAATAAAAAAGCCTCCGGGCTGGAGGCTTCTTGGTTTTTCATAATAATGAATTAAATTCTCGCTGCCTCCAGAGTGAGCGAGGTAAAGAAGGGGCTAAAAAACAAATATACGAATTTCATCAGGGTTATCATACTGCTTTTTGGCAAATTATTCAACCTCCCACGATCGCAGCTATTTGATGTTCAGGATTTCTTTGACGACGTCGATAACTTGAGTTGGGGTAAAGTGTGCTTTGACGATGTAGCGATCAACGCCCAAGAAACGCAGGTTATGCGGCGCTTCGTCGCGACTGATGTTGGTCAGCACGATAACTCGTATGTCGGCGCCCCAATCTGTTTCACGGAGTTTTTCCAGCATTTCATCGCCACTCATGACTGGCATTTTGATATCTAATAGCACGAGGTCTGGCTTGGACTCTTCTATGACTTTTAAGCCTTGTTGGCCGTCCTCGGCGGTGAACGCCTCGAAATCAGAGCTTTCCAGCTTCATTTTGTACATTTCCAGGATTGCAGGTTCGTCTTCTACGACAACAATGCGGGCGAGTTTTGTTTTTGGCATGCTACAAATACGGTAGCAAACAGCGGTACCGATGTCTACTTAACTTCGGTCGGCGCTCATGCTTTTGATTTTTTGACAGAGGTGGTATAGTTGCAAAAAGCAAAGGTCAAAATTACACCAAGTGAAACCACCAAAACACGTGTTTGCCACCTTCCCCGAATTCTCTCGGTTAACTTACGCCGACCGCGAAAAATGGGAAACCCTCATCAAAGACTACCCACCCATCTCGGACATTTCGTTTACTACGCTTATGACTTGGTGGAGCGTGCTCGAAAACACAAAAGTCTCTCAAATCAACGGCAACATAATCATTGCATACTATTTTCCCGGCTACGAAGCTGCTTCGGGATTGTCGATACTTGGCACAAAGAGAATTGATGAATCTATATGTAGTATATTTGATTGGCAAAAAGAGCGTGGCGATCCACCATGTTTGGTGCATGTGCCAGAATTTGTAATATCGGCAATCAGATTTCCAGAGATGTTTAATCTTGAATCAGATAGAAACTTCGACGAGTGCATATTCGATCTGAAGGATTTTACTGAGATCAAGTCAATGCCGCAGGCGGCTCGCTCAGGCGCTCGTCGGTTAGAGGCAAGAATGAGCGACAAAAATAACTATGTAAAAGATCTAGAGCTCGGCAATCCGATTATTAAAGAATTGATACTTCACAAGATCGAAGAATGGAACGAAGAAGGCGGCTTAAACCAGCCGTATGATCACGATAACACTAGTCTTGGCCAACTTATAGATTATTACGATGACTTTGAAGATCGATTTGCAGGAGCATATATAAATGGAGAACTGCATGCATTTGTCGTGTATCGCAACTGCGGTGAGTACCTAATAACGACATATGCTCGATTTAGCTACGCAATGCCTCATATATTTGAGTTCAATCTTCATCAGTTTGCGGTTTGGTTTTATGACCAAGGTTTTCGTTTTGTAAACCTTGATGTCGATGCCGGACACCCGTTAGTTCGTGCCATTAAAGTTAATCTTCAGCCAGTTAACTTCTTTCGTAAGTACACCATCACGCCAAAAAGAAGCAAAAGATGAGCGCTAAAAACCCCAAACACGTATTTGCCACTTTCCCCGAATTCTCTAGGTTAACCCTCTCCGACCGCGAAAAATGGGAAACCCTCATCAAAGACTACCCACCATATATTTCATTGTCTTTTGCTGATTTACAGTTATGGTGGAACGACTTTGGCCAGCTTAGAGTCGCACAAATCAACGGAAATATCATCATCAGTTATTTCATGCCAGGAGATGAAAAAAGGTCGGGCCTCTGCTTAGTCGGCACAAAAAAGATCGACGAATCAATCTGCGAAATTTTCGACTGGCAGCAAAACAGAGGCGACGAGCCACGTATAGTATCTATACCTGAGTTTACGTGTGAGCGTATCCGCTATGTCGATCTGTACGAGATTGGCGCCACGCGCAACTACGATGAGTGTATTATATCGGCGGAGACATTCTCTGAGCTTAGTAAAATATCGGCACCCAAGCGTATTATGATCAAACGATTTTTGACGAAATTTGACGAATCAAAAATCGAAGTTAAGCAGGTTGACCTTGATTACCCAGACAATAAAACACTACTCTTGGAATGCCTGGAGGATTGGATTGGGCGCGGCGATTTTAGCAAAGTTGGTAAGTTTGAAGAAGACTATGCCCGCAGTGCAATTAAGGACTCGGAGCCTTTGAGTATCGGAGCACTAGGGCTTTATATAAATGGTTATCTGCATGCGTTCATACTATACTCTCGGTGTAGCGACCCAGATTACGTGCTAATTAATGCAGTAAAGTTGAGTTATGCCTATAACCATCTGTTCGAGCTCTGTGCGCACAAGTTTTCCCAACACTTTGAAAAGCAGAGCATAAAATACGCAAATATTGAGTCAGACCTAGGAATCAACTCCTTAAGAGCCACAAAAATACTACTTGGCCCCATAAATTTCCTCCGCAAATACGAAATACGTCCCAAACAAAATAAACAAAAGCATTGACACATTTACATATTTGTAGTAATATGTGCTTAGTACTTTAGAAGATAAAACGTCGCAGGAAAAACTATTTCCTTGCGGCGTTTTTATATTTATCCGAAGTATTTTTAAAGAGGAAATTATTATGTCAAGAATAGACACTACGGTCACAAATGAAGCGGTAATACCTGTAATTGAAGCGCAAATCTTCAATGCTTCGCCAGAGCATCAATTTGCAATTGGCATGTTAGCTACGGGCTATGAGCTTGTCGATGATCGGGGTGGTATATTCACGGGTTACTTACGGTTACGAGCGAACGTGTATGCTTCACAAACAAATATGATACCTGGCAATGAAGTACGACCTGATGGCACAGAAAAAGATGCTGATGATTCCCGATCTACGCACTGGGCAATTTTAGAGCGAGCTAGAGAGCAAGAGCAGGAGCTAGGTTTTCAGGGGCTGGCAAGAGTGGTAGCCTCCATAAGAACAATTGAAAAAACCGCTACTGATCCACGGCCGTTGCCGATAGAAGTTTTTTTCCCAGAAGCGTTTACTGATCCACTACCACTAGGGGCAGTAGAGGTCTCGCGATATATATGTAGGCATGAAAATCCAATTATTCAAAGCAGGCTTAGCGCACCGCTATTCTCTGCAGTCGTGGGGCACATACAGAGTAAGGGTTTTAGACCAATATTCGGTGTTGTAGAAGAGAAAGTAGAGCAGCGTCTTGAAAGATATGGAGTTCCGATGCAAAGAATTGCTTTACCAAAGTTCGTACCAGAATATGCAGCCGATAATCTAGGCTTTTCAGTTGATATTCAGGCAATGGCAGAATTTATGGGTCTTGATAATCCAGAGGCGCTAGCAAAGATTAGATCAGAGCAACGAAAGTGGAGCTATTTCAATATCGAGGCACCAAGCCTTTAGAATGCCAAAAGCGCATAAATTTAAAAGGAGATTACGACATGTTAAACATAGATTCACCCGAATTTTCGAGAAATTATGGATTTTGGAATGAAGCCGAACAAGACGCTATCATGCGTTCATCTGTGGCAATTGCAGGTGTGGGAGGGGATGGCTTTCAGCTAGGCTTAAAATTAGCGCGAATGGGTGTCGCAAGTTTTGATATAGCTGATCCAGAGACTTTTGAGAGAGAAAATATTAATCGTGTGCCAGGTGCAACTATTGCAACTTGCGGCAGGAATAAAGCAGAGGTCTTTCGAGCTATGGCTTTGGAAATTAATCCACACGTTGACGTTAGAATTTACAAAGACGGTGTAACTGAGGAAAATATTGAAGAGTTTACAAATCGTGCCGATGTTGTTTTTGATGAAACCGAGCTTACTCATCTTGAGCTAGGTACAATGGTTTCCGATGCCGCGCGTAACAGGGGAATTCCAGACGTATTTATTATGAATGTCGGTTTTGCGGGCCAAATCACATCTTTTCATCCCAAGGGAAGACACTCGTTTCGTACGATGATGGGCATCCCAAAGAATATGCCGTTGGACGAAGTTAAGGACCTGAGCCTTGATATAAGTCGGTGCCTTCCTTACTTGCCAGCCTACGCGGATAGTAGAACCCTTGCTGCGGTTGCAAATGACGAGGATGCTCCACTGCCATCTATCGCTCCAGGGGTAGACGTTGCATCGGCACTGGGTGCATCTCAAGGATTTCTACACCTCGTACAAGCAACAGGGAATAAGCGCCCAGAGCCCATTTGGGCACCAAGATTTGGATATATGGATGCCTACACGTGTGAAGCTGGAACAACAAGAGTCCCTCGCCTTTCGTTCTATCGTAGACTTGCAACAATGATGGTGCGTGAAAAATTTAGCCTAAATCCCCAAGCAAGCTTTACTCAGGCAGATCGAGAACGAAGGCAGGCTAGCGATCAGCTCGCATAGAGCAATCGAGCTTATATAACCACAACACGCCGCACACTTGTTCGGTTTCTCATTTCACGATAGATCTTATAGAATAAGTATAAGATGTTTGATATTTACCTGTTCCTAGATATTATTGTGGTTCTGGGTCTCGCCGTGCTTGCCCTGACGGTATTCATAAAGAATAGGGCGGATATTTTACACAGAATATTCGTCGCTTTCGTTGTGTGTATAGCTGTGTGGATAACAACAAACTATATAAGCAATGATGTTGATAATAGTCCCCGTGTAGCGACAATAGCCAATTATTTTGTTTTTTCTTTTAGTTATGCAGCGAGTGTCTTCTTGCTGGCGTTTGCAGTAAAGCTTTCGGGCGATGAGAGGATTAAGAATTTTTTACGAAAGTGCATAATTCCGTTTGCGCTTGTTACTTTAAGCTCTGCCACGCCACTCGTTGTCTCAGGAGTTGAGCTTCAGGGGTCGCTTTACGCAGTTGAATTCGGTCCCCTAGCAACTCCATATTTTTTGAGTTTGATAACAAATATTGTTTTAGCAATTTTTGTAGTGCATCGTAATAAAAATAGGTCGACCGGAGACAAGAGAAAGAGCCTCAGGGTACTCCTGAGTAGTTTATATTTGACTTTCCCCGTTCTTATTTTGGCGCAAGCAGTTATTCCGGCAACGACGGGGTGGTTTGGTCTTACAAACATAGGTGTTCTGCCAATGTTAATACTGGTTTTCGGACTTTACTACAACGTCGTTAAGTATCGGTTATTTGACTTAAGGCTTGTCGCAGTAAGGACAATTGCGTACTTAGCAACAATTGGAACGATTTCGATCGCTTATGGTTTGATCACCCACAACTTAACAGCAGGAGCACTGAGTCGTTTCGACAATGGTATAGTTGAGAATTTTGTGAATTCAGGATTTATAGTCTTAGCTTGCTTAAGTTATGGCGTAATGAAAAGAAACTTCGATAAAATTACCAATAGACTTTTCTACCAAGATGCTTATGATCCACAGGCTTTGGTAAGCGAGTTAAATGCGATTTTGATAAGCAATATTGAACTTAATAAATTGCTATCTGAATCTTCACGTATAATTGGCGATACAATTAAGGCAGAATTCTGTACCTTTGAACTGTACGAAACAACAAAAACGCCACGACGTATAGTGACGCATGGAGACCAGAAATTCAACGAATCAATCACTAAAGAAAGCCTCGGAGTCCTCTCCAGTAACGGAGAAGGCATAATAATTTTTGATGAGCTGACCGAAAAACAAGAAAAGTTAAAGCAAACGCTACGAGCCAGTGATATTGCTGTCGTAATTAATTTAGCGAGTAATCTAGGAGGGAAGAGAACTGCCGTCGGTCGCATTCTGCTGGGAATAAAGAGAAGCGGTAACCCGTACTCTAAACAAGACGTTAAAATAATTAAGATTATTGCAGATGAGATGGTTGTTGCTATTCAGAACGCGCTGCGGTTTGAAGAGATTCAGAATTTTGCTAAGACTTTGGAGGCAGAGGTCGAGGAGAAGACCAAGGGCTTGCGTAACGCCAACGAGAAGCTCAAGAAATTGGACGAAACCAAGGACGACTTTATTAGTATGGCTTCGCACCAGTTGCGCACGCCGCTTACGAGCGTAAAAGGTTACGTGAGCATGGTGTTAGAGGGCGATGCAGGCAAAGTTTCCACCAAGCAAAAAGAGTTACTTGATCAGGCATTTGTGAGTTCGCAGCGCATGGTGTACCTGATTGCCGACCTGCTAAACGTGTCAAGGTTGCGCACCGGAAAGTTTATTATCGATGCCAAGCCGACAAATCTAACAGATGTAGTAGAGGGCGAAATCAACCAGTTGAAAGAAACCGCCAAAGGCCGGGGCCTAGATTTGAAGTTTGATAAACCAAAAGAATTCCCTGACTTGATGCTAGACGAAACCAAGATTCGCCAGGTGATTATGAACTTTGCCGACAACGCAATTTACTACACGCCAACCGGCGGGCACATTGTAGTTGGGCTAGAAGACAAGGGCGACAGCGTAGAATTTACGGTGAGCGACGACGGAATTGGCGTGCCAAAAGCCGAGCAGCACCATTTGTTTAACAAGTTTTACCGCGCCGGCAACGCCAAAAAAGCTCGCCCAGACGGCACCGGCCTAGGATTATTTATGGCCAAAAAAGTTGTGGTGGCCCAAGGCGGCGCAATTATCTTTAACACCACAGAGGGCAAAGGCAGCACGTTCGGCTTTAGCTTTAACAAAAAATCCCTCGACCCAAGCCATTACAAAGGCCCAGCGGTCGCTGAAGCCCAAGTTTCAAGCGAACAGTCAAAATAACAGAGCATCCACAACGCTTGTGTTAATAAGCGAACAGTGGTGATATATATCGACATAACCTTATACTTATGGTATACTCTAGCAGTATAAAGATTATCTCTTTTAATGCCTTGAGGAGGTGTGAGAATGTCCCCAGAAATTCATGGTGAAAATTTACGTATAAAAGCATTCGTCACGGCGGTCGCAATTTTAGTTGGTGCTGGCGCAATTGCTGCTTGTTCTGGCGTAGAAGCTCAGGGCGGACCAGGTACAACTGGTGGCAGCGCACCGAGTGGCACAGAAGCTCCCGGCTCTTCAATGGCTGATTCAACCGTCGCTGGCATTCCAGGTGACGTTGCTCCTGGTGATGACAAAACAATTCAGCAAGAAAATGCCAATGGCGAGTTTGAGTGTGGCGCTCCAAAGGGTGAAAAATGGGAAGATAAAGCATTTAGTTCGGACCGGGGATTGACCCCACATAATAATGCACACCCTGATCTAGCAAAAGGCACACGTAACTTGTGGAACGGTGTCATGGGCGAAGAAGGCTTTGTCTTTCTGGCAAACGAATCAATGAACAATAATGAAGCGACAGCAGAAGTTACCGTCGAAGACGATGCGTACCGTAAGTTTATCGAAAAACAAGTTGCAACACCCGTACAAGAAGATGCGGTTGGGCTTAATCACCGCTGTTTATTGCCCGATGGTACGTACGGCGTTGCTCCAGCTGGCTACAAGCACTTGCAAAAAGATGCAACAACCCTGACAGGTCTTGTTTTAGCCGATGATAAATATGACGATGGCAATCGCGATAATAATAATGACTTTGTGGATAAAACTACACAGGAAGCACGCGACAAGCTGTTTATCCAGCGTGTTGATACTGACGGTGATGGAATAAACGACGCGACACATATTGGCGTAAAATTCCGAGACTGTGGCAATGACGTGTTGCGCACTCCTATTACTCCACCAGGAGTTGAACTGCCACCAGAAGAAAGCACTCCTAACACAACTCCAGGAATCAATACTACTGTTACAACGCGCGGCACTACAACTACGCTTCCTCCATCGACCGTTACAACCGTTAATGGTAAAACAGCAACCACTGTTGGTCAGGGTGGCGCTACGACTCTAGTGGGTACACCACCAAGTAGTAGCGAACACCAGGCTACGACTTCGCTGACGCCTACGACAAAAGAAGCAGTTCCGCCAATCCGTGAAGGGCCAAGTACAACTAAAAAACCAACTTCAACTCCAGAACCAGGACGATAACAGGAGAACATGATGAAACTAACTAATCTTTTCAAAAAGCTAAGCACCAAAACAAAAGTAGTAACTTTTGTAGCGACTGCCCTAGTCGCAATTGCGGTACCAAGTGTGGTGATCGCCGGCTTTGGCCCAGGCAATCGCCCAACATACGATTACACCAAAGCGTGTAATCCAAACGATAACGACCCATATGACCGCTGTGGTTCTATGGACGGTCCAGTGTTCAACTCGTTTATTAATACGCCAACATACGGCGACGAGCGAAACTTTAACCGTATGGCAGAAGTCGTAGCAGGTCAAAAACCTACAGACGCAGACTACGGCGAGACAAAAGTTGCAACTCCTGGCAAAGAATATTGGGTGCGAACGTTGGTCCACAACAATGCCAACCAAGAAACAAACGATGCCGAAGACAACTTCAAGGGCGTCGCGAAGAACACACGCGTCAAAGTTGATATCGCCGAAGGTGTTGCAAATGGCGTCGATGTTATGAGTACTGTGACTGCTGATAACGCCAAGCCCGGCGAAGTGTGGGACACATCAACACTGCAAAACGAAAACCAAAAGTTCAGCGTACAATTTGTGCCTGGGTCTGCACGGCTGTTTAACAGCGTGTATACCGAACAAAGCGCTGGTAAAACGTTGCCAGACGAAATCGTAAATGGCGCACAAGGAACCAAAATTGGTCACCGCGACATGGACGGAAACCTTCCTGGTTGCTTTGAGTTTGAAGCATACGTATATGTAAAAGTAAAAGTTAACGCACCAGAAATAAACCTCGAAAAAGAAGTCCGCATGAAAGGCGAAGGCGTCAACGATTGGCGAGAAACTGTCGAAGCCATGCGCGACGACACTGTTCAATACCGAATCAAATTCCAAAACACTGGTACAGCAACTGCCAGCGACCTTGCATTGCGAGATCGTTTGCCAAGCAACTTGGAGCTTGTTCCAGGCTCAGTTGATTGGGTTGACGAAAACAAACCAGAGCCCGGCTTTAAAGTTAGCGACACTGCATTATTTAGCCAGGGCGGATTACTGCTCGGCAACTACGGCGCAGGCGGCGGCGGATACATTTACTTTGACGCCAAAGTGAAAGACACAGTTGACGAATGCGAAGCATTAAACGTTGCACTTATTCGTGGTAATGGTATTCCAGAGCAAGAAGACAACGCAAAAGTTGTTATCAAAGACTGCGTGCCCCCAGTGGTAACTCCAGTGTATTCTTGCGATGCGCTGCGCGTACAAAAAGTTAGTAAGTTTGAATACCGGTTTACTACCGAATCAACCGCAAGAAGTGGTGCAGAGTTTGAAAGTTACACTTACGACTTTGGTGACAATACCGAGCCTTTGACTACTGACAGTCAAGAACCTCAAACGCACACGTATACGACGGTTGGCGAGTACGCAACAAAAGTAACAGCCAACTTTACTGTCGATGGCGCGCGAGTTTCTGACAGTGGTGCCGAATGTATGGCAACAATCACGATTCCACAAACGCCAACAGAAAACTGCCCGATTCCTGGCAAAGAACATCTGCCAAAAGACAGTCCAAAATGTAAAGAGCCAGGCGACAAATGTCCATTGCCAGGTAAAGGTCACTTGCCAAAAGACAGCGACGAGTGCGCAGAGCTGCCTGATACGGGCATGGGCTCAGTAGCTGGAATCTTTGCTGCAACCACTGCTGCTGGTACTGTCGCACACGCTGCAATAGTGCGACGACGACGTTAAGTTGTGGATAAACTCTAGCGTAATTGTCAAAATTGTGCTAAGATGTGTGTAGATAAAAGAGCAATGACTGACCGCTCCCAAATTCTCGATAAAACCCTTGTTACCAACAGGGGTTTTTCTTTTGTGCAAAATGTGGTACAATTCTTCGGTTGTAACAGATGTATTTATAAAAAATACGCTGGTCCATATGCTTCGCTTGTGAAACCAAATTTCTCGGAAGAGATAAAATATGCGAGCACATTTTATGCACCTTACAATTAGCACGGTCCATCTCTTCGAGATGAAACCGCTCACGCGGAACAACGAGAGTAAGATTGGTCCATCTCCTTCGGAGAGGACACCAAATTTCTCGGAATCAGAAAAATATGTAAACACATTTTTCATGCTTCGCTCGAAATTCGGTCTCATCGTCTAACGGTTAGGACACCAGGTTTTCATCCTGGCAATAGGAGTTCGATTCTCCTTGAGATCACCAAACTAAGAAGATCACGTCGGTGGTCTTTTTCTATGACAAGGCGAATGGCGCAACTTCTGCTTGTACCAGGTAGCCATAAGCAAGTACACTAGGGAGCGTATGACTTTTACTAATATCGCACCGAAAATTCCGATTCGTAATTTTAAGCGCACTAAAATTATTGCGACGCTTGGCCCTGCCAGTGATTCGCCAGAAGTAATTGAGCAGATGATTCTTGAGGGCGCAAATGCGATTCGCCTTAATTTTAGCCACGGTACACACGAAGAGCGCGATCGCCAGATTCCACTCATCCGAAAAATCAGCCAGAAACTTGGCAAGCCAGTAGCAATTATTCAGGATTTGCAGGGTCCGAAAATGCGTTTGGGCGATTTTGACGGCATCGTAAATGTGCGTGCCGGCCAAACGCTGCAACTTAAATACAAAGCAGATTACGAGCGTTCTGGCATATTGCCAATCCAGTTCGATATCAGCAAAAAAGTAAAACGCGGCGAAAGACTTTTTTTGTTTGACGGCCGAATTCGAAGTGTTATTACCAGCGTCAAAGATGGAATCGTACATGTTCTTATAGAAAACGACGGGATTTTGATCAAACGAAAAGGCATGAACTTGCCCGACACAGATCTAGAAGGCGAAATTATCACGCCAAAAGACAAAGAAGATATCGCCTACGGTTCTGGCAAAGATATTGATTATGTGGCACTTAGTTTTGTACAGACCGCGCATGACATTATGCGTTTACGCCGCAAGCTCGAAAACTTGGGCAGTAAGGCGAAAATTATTGCCAAGATTGAAACAAATGCAGCCGTAGAAAACATCGAAGAAATAGTCCAAGAGTCTGACGCAATTATGATTGCTCGCGGCGATTTAGCAATTGAGACATTGCCCGAATCTGTACCGGTTGTGCAGCGTAAAATAATCGGGCTAGGCTTAAAATACCGCACTCCAACAATCGTGGCGACGCAAATGCTGGCCAGCATGACCGACACGCCAGAGCCAACCCGCGCCGAGGTTTCCGATGTCGCAACCGCAGTTATCGTAGGTGCAGATTGTGTCATGCTGAGCGACGAAACAGCCAACGGTAAATATCCGGTTGAGGCGATCAAAGTCATGAAGCGCGTGATTTTGTACACGCAAAATAGCGATGTACTCACTGTTCAATTTACGGATGATTTAAAACCTACCATGCAAACGGCGATTTCTGATGCGCTTTTGTCGTTGGCGAAAAAATTGCACGCCCAAGCAATTGTGGCCGAAAGCAAATCGGGTGCGACTATTTTAAATATTGCTGCGTTGCGCCCAAAAACGCCGCTAATTGCCGTCACGCCAGACGTGCGAGTTGCCAACCAATTATCTATCGTGCACGGAACCAAAAGCTACGTTCGTCCTAGTAATAAACTAGCGGCCACAAAACTCACCAACTGGCTCAAAGAAAAAAAGGTGTTAGCCAAAGGCGATTTGGTCGTGACGGTTTCGGGCAAACATCCGGGCGTTGTCGGCGCAACGGACACCATAAAAGTTAGGGTGATTTCTTGATTATGCTAAAAAAATTAAGCAAGCCGCAACCATCACCATTTGCAAAAAAAACAATCCGCGACGCTTCGCTTACTGGCAAAACCGTGCTGTTACGCGCCGATTATAATGTGCCGGTTGATGCTGACGGAAACGTCCAGAATGACTACCGTATTTCACAATCATTGCCGACCATTCAGTATTTGCTCAAACAAAAGTGTAAAATAATTATTTGTTCGCACCTTGGTCGGCCAAAAGGTAAAGACTCGGCGTTGTCGCTCAAAAATGTTGCCAAACGTTTGCATGATTTGCTCAAAAAAGATGTGCAGTTTGTCGATGACTGTGTTGGACCAAAAGTTGTGACCGCCGCTAAAAATCTTAAAGTTGGCGATATTCTTTTGTTAGAGAACCTGCGTTTTTACGAGCAAGAAAAAAACAACGATAAAGATTTTGCCAAACAACTAGCCGATTTGGCGGACGTTTTTGTGCAAGATGGTTTTGGCGTGGTTCACCGTGCAGATGCCTCGACTGATGCAATCACAAAAATGTTACCGAGTGTTGCGGGGCTGCTGCTGGAAAAAGAAGTACTGGCTATTACCGGTGCGATGCAAAACCCAAAAAGACCATTGATGACAATTGTTGGTGGCGCAAAAATTTCAGACAAGATCGAGATCTTAAAAGTATTTATAAATAGGGCAGATATTGTGGTGATTGGCGGTGCGATGGCTAATACATTTTTACTAGCCGATGGTATTGCGATTGGCGAAAGTGTTGCCGAGCCTGAAGACCTGGATTTGGCCCGCGATATTTTACGACTTGCCAAAAAGGAAGCAAAAAAGCGGTCATTTGTATTGTACTTGCCTCAAGATGCGGTCGTTGCTGATGAAATTACCAAAACCGCTCAGACGCGAATCGTTGATTGGGACGCACACGTCATTGCTGCGGTAGAAAACTATCCAAAACAACCACCGTCCATTAGCGCGCGCGTTCGTTCGCACGAAAAAATCTTAGATATCGGGCCTTTTTCTGGTGCATTTATAGCTGGCGCAATGCAAATGTGTAACACCGTAATTTGGAACGGCACAATGGGTGTCGCCGAGGCCAAAGGAGTGCAAGGGCCGGTTGGTCCGTTTGCGCATGGTACGGAACTGATTATCGAATCAATGATGGGCGAATTTGGGCGCCGCCCGAACAGTTTAATTGGCGGGGGTGATACGGCGGCCTACGTCGCACAGCGTGGATTAACAGATTGTTTTGATCACGTTTCAACCGGCGGCGGTGCCGGGCTGGAGCTTATGGCTGGACACAAACTTCCTGGCATCGAAGCCCTTCAAAATAAATAAGTTTTAGTTTATGTTTTTTCTGAATAAGAGTTCATGCATGCCACTTTTGCTTTCGAGCAAACACCAACCCAATACTTTTTCAAAAAGGTATGCTAAAACTTCGAGGCGGCTTCCAACCTGTGACTGTCTCGTTGTCAAAACTCACAATGCCTCGGACAACTCGATCGAACAAGTTCGATCTTCAAACACGCCCTCGCCACTCATTGTGAGTTTGACACTCGCCAATCAACGGTCTTCAGAGCCTCACCTTAGCAGCATCTGCTAAAGCAGATTAGTACTACTCCGACTTCGTCGGAGGCAACACTAGTGAGGTTCTGAAACACCGAGATAAAATATCCCCGTTTTGCCGAGTCAAGCCAAAAGCCAAGTCTGAAACATGCAAAAAAGAAATGGCGGAAGACCGACCGAAGGGAGTCCTTTTGGCACGGCAAAACGGGGATATTTTATAGTCGCGTGGATTCAGCTGGCTCAGAGTTTTGCTCAACTTTTTCGACAAAAAGTTGAAATAATGCAACTCTTTGGTGCAAAAAATCAATACATGCATTAGTTTGGTTCAATCAAAATTCCGCTTGTGGTAAACTGTTATCAACGATATGAGCCGATTATTAATTGTTGGAAACTGGAAAATGAACCTGAATACATCGCAGGCGAGTTTGTTGGTGCACCGAATTCACGAACGTATCAAAATTCAACGATCCATAGAAGTGGTTCTTGCTCCAACCATGATGGTTTTACAGCCGCTCAGTTTGCAAATTGATCGACGCAAATTTCGCTTGGCCGCGCAAAATGCTTTTCACAAAGACGAAGGTCCGTACACTGGCGAAGTTTCATTTACGCAACTGCGCGATTTGGTGCACTACGTTATTATTGGTCACTCTGAGCGAAGGATTCATTTTGGTGAAGACCTTGACATGATCCGCGATAAAGTTACCGCCTGCGTTCGCAACGACATCACGCCAATTTTATGTGTGGGCGAAACCAAAACGGAGCATCGCGCTGGCGAGACTAACCAAGTGCTACACGATCAAATTACCACAGCACTGCATGGTCTTACGGCCCGCGAAGTTGCAAGCATGGTGATCGCCTACGAACCGGTCTGGGCTATTAGTACCTTCGGTGGCGAATTGGCACAACCAAGCAAAATCCAAGAGCGATTTACATTTATTCGTGAGCAAATCAGCCGTTTGTACGGCAAAAAAACTGCAAAATCTATGCGAGTTTTATACGGTGGTAGCGTCGACGAACACCTGGCGCGCGGCTATTTAGAAATAAATGGCTGCGATGGCGTACTGGTTGGCAGTGCAAGCCTCAACTACCACAAATTTTCGGGCATTATAAATTCTGCCTACAAAATGCTGTACGATAAGGGCCAAGCAGATGAGCAAAAGTAAAACAAATAATAACACTCCAAGAAAATCACTCGATGTTGCTACATCTACGGGGCCGTCACCAGACACAGGTAGTCGACCAACAATTGTTAGCCGTCACCCGAGCGTGCAAGATCCCATGGTGACAGCCCGCCAAAAAAATACCCAACTCAAAAAATCTCAAACTCCTGAAATTGCAGATGAAAAAAGCGATGCGCTCAAAAGTTTGCTCAAACTATCCAAGCAAGAATTGGCTGAGCAACTGGCCGACTATAAAGAACACGATCCGGCGCCAGCCCCCGGCGAAACAGTGAGCACTAAAATATCGCAAACTAAAGAAACAATCCAAACCACAGTCGAGACAGAATTACCGGACAAATTTTTTACGCAAATAGAAGATGATTCAATCGAAGACGAAACAGAATTTAAAAGCCACACGTTTCGAAACTTTTTGATTTGGGTGCTCGTTTTTTTGATTCTTGGAATCGTCAGTGTCAATCTTGCTATTGATTCTCAGATGATCGACATCGGCATTCCGCCCGTAACAAACGTAATATAAAGGATCAGCTATGAAAGAAAATCAAAAAGGCTTTGGCCTCGTAGAAGCAATTTTAATCGTGTTAATCCTCGGTGTGGTTGGTTTCGTAGGCTGGTACGTGTGGCAAGCAAAAAATACCGCAAGTAAGCCATCCGATGCGACATCACAAAATAATAACGACAGCGACACAACTGGTTCAGAAGAAACAGAATTTGATACTGCTGCTGTCTATACGAACAAGAAGCTCGGATTTAGCTTTGTATATCCACGCAAGGACTGGAAGCAGTTCGAAGAGTACGATATAAAAAGTGGCGAAGTCGACAAGTTTGAGTATAATTTTGCGGGTTTTGATGATCCGACCTTTTTTGATTCACAAAAACAACAATGGTATGGGTTCCGCCCGTTGGGCAGCAAAACCCGCGCTTACATCAAGGCCGGCTCAGACGGTATGCTGGAAAAAGTCTATAATGTGAATAATAAAAAATTCTTTGTTTTTACTGGTAAAGGCGCATTGTACTGTGGGAACCAACATATTTTATTTGAGCACAATCAAAAAATGATAATGATTATTTCGCCAACACTATGTGACGAAGAGGCAAAAGACGATCCCAACTGGGCTGACGAATCAGACTATACATTCACGCAGTTTACGAAAGACCTTCCGAAACTATTTGATAGTTTTGAGTTCCTGTAACTCTGTTAGAATAGATTGGTGCAAGAACTTACGCAGGATTTATTGACGGGTTTAAATGACGAGCAGCGTCGGGCGGTTGAATCGACCGAGGGGCCACTGCTTATTCAAGCTGGCGCCGGTAGCGGCAAAACAAAAACCCTCACCCACCGCATCGCGTATATTATTGCCAAAGATTTAGCGACGCCGTTCAATATTTTGGCCGTCACGTTTACCAACAAAGCCGCCAAAGAAATGCGCGAACGGGTCGCAGTGCTGCTTGGGGAAAATCCAAACAACCGCAGCTTTATGCCGTACATGGGAACTTTCCACGGCATGTGTGTGCGATTGCTGCGGCAAGATGGCGAGCATATTGGCGTGCCAAAAAACTTTGTGATTTTTGACGAATCCGACCGTATTAATATCATCAAAAAAATTAGCAAAGAGATTAACTTACATGAAAAAACATTCCCGGCGCGCACAATCGGCACATATATAAGTAGCGCCAAAAACGATTTAGTTGGCACGGATGCGTACGCTAATGCCGCCAAAAGCCCGGCGCAAGAAGCCGCTGCCAAGATTTATCCGCGCTACCAAAAAGCCTTAAAAGATGCCGGCGGTTTGGACTTTGATGATTTAATTACTAAAACAGTCGCTATGTTGCAGGGCAAAAAAGAGCTGCAAACCAAATGGCAAAATCAGTTTCGCTACGTGATGATCGACGAATACCAAGACACCAACGCCGCGCAGTACAAACTCGTAAAATTACTGACCAACAAAGACAATAACATTGCCGTGGTTGGCGACGACTGGCAATCAATTTATAGTTGGCGCGGTGCGGATTTTAGGAATATTTTAAACTTCAGCAAAGATTATCCAAACTGCACAGTTATAAAGTTGGAGCGAAATTACCGCAGCACCAAACATATTTTGGACGCCGCGCAGGCCATTATTACCAAGAACAAACAACGCAGTGACAAAAAACTTTGGACCGACGCCGCCGCCGGTTTGCCAGTGCAGATTATTCCAGTTAGTAGCGAACGATCTGAGGGCGAAGCAATTGTGCGACGTATCAAAAACGCCGTTGACGCTGGTAGCAGGTCATACAAAGATTTTGCAATTTTGTATCGCACCAACGCCCAAAGCCGTTCGGTCGAAGAAGTGTTTGTGCAGTACGGCGTGCCATACCGAATTGTTGGCGGCGTGCGATTTTACGATCGTAAAGAAATCAAAGACATCATGGCCTACATCCGGTTGATTTATCAGCCCGAAGATATTGCTAGTTTTGAGCGGGTGGTAAATGTTCCAGCTCGCGGCGTTGGTACAAAATCTTTGCAACAATTTAATGCCTGGAGAGCTGAAAACGCGCTGCCACTTTTCGATGCATTATTAGAAGTTTCTCGTTGCGATACAATTACGCCAAAAGCCCGCGCAGCACTAAGTGAACTCAGTGATATTTTAGCCAGCATGCGCGAAGTTTTGCAGGACGCATCAATTTCTGGATTTATCGACTCGCTGGTTCGGCGCTTAGATTACCTGCATTATTTAGACGACGGCAGCGCGCAGGGCGAGTCTAGAGTCGAAAACGTAAAAGAACTTATGAGCGTGGCGCAAGAATATCAGGATGTTGGTTTAGAAGGATTTCTAGAAGAAGTAAGTTTGCTCAGCGATTTGGATTCGGCCGACATGAGCAGCGACGCCGTGACACTTATGACACTGCACGCCGCCAAAGGCTTGGAGTTTCCAGCTGTGTTTATGGTGGGGTTAGAAGAAACGATTTTTCCGCATTCGCGCGCATTGTATGATCAGTTTGAAATGGAAGAGGAGCGCAGGCTTTGCTATGTTGGCATGACGCGCGCCCGCGAAGAATTGTATATGATGCATGCCGCGCAGCGATTGTTGTACGGCGGCATGCAGCACAATCCACCGTCACGTTTCTTGAGCGAAATTGATGGTGAGCAAGTTCGCGAAGCGCCAGAGTTTGGTGGCTACAATAATTTTGGTGGCGGTTTTGAACAACCCGCCATGCCACCAAAAGCACAAAGTATGGAACCGCGTGTTGTACCACTCCTAGAAGAAGGCGACGGCGTCAAACACTCGTTGTTTGGAATGGGTACAATCTTAGAGTTGGACGGCGATATGGCCACGATATATTTTAAAGGCAAGGGAACTAAAAAAATGGACATTAGCATCGCTCCCTTAGAGAAATTATCATGAAGAAAATGGGATGAAAAAACAATGAAAAATCTTTGGAACAAAACTGGTTGGATTTTATTTTGGCTCAGCTTGCCGGCTTTGCATGTATATCTACGCCGCAGCAAACGCACCAGAATTTTAATAAAATCTGGCAGCAAAGTTTTAGTTGTTCGTGGCTGGCTCAGCGATGATCGTTGGCAACTTCCCGGCGGCGGTTTGCATAAAAACGAAGATCCGCTCGTAGGAATCCTGCGCGAACTAAAAGAAGAAACAAGCATTACACTCGACAAAAGCCAACTCAAAAAAAGCGGCAGTAAATCGCAACAAAGCGAATTACTGCACTTTGACTACGAACTATTCACGGCTCGCATGCAACAAATAACGCAGCCACAATTAAAAGGGCTTGAACTCACGCACGCCGATTGGATTGATGCGGAGTCGCTGAATCTTGGCAACGCTCAGCGCCATGTTATAGACGCACTTATGACCAAGTAGTTCTGTCCAGA
>Ga0163149_10002949_pt1 | contig 19903 bp, 14 predicted proteins | sample OliLakLV19MP5G1_FD_148604 | JGI IMG/M metagenome (GOLD analysis project Ga0163149, IMG submission 148604) | Freshwater microbial mat bacterial communities from Lake Vanda, McMurdo Dry Valleys, Antarctica - Oligotrophic Lake LV.19.MP5.G1 | ecosystem: Environmental > Aquatic > Freshwater > Lake >...
GGAGGCTGCGGGCAGCGTATCTCCGGTCGTGCTGCTTGTATTAGTATTCATTTTCATCTTTCTCTTCGTTTCATTTCTATTTGTCTATTGGAAAAAATTAGCGCCTGCGCTGAAAACACTTAGTTCACTTGAAAAAAAATGGGCGCCCGTATGGTTGATCCTTACTGCAGCATTAATCATTCCTATACGAAGCAGCTTTAGTGTAGCCCCGTTGAATACAGGGTTTGTTTACTTCCATAAAACAAAAGCCTTTCCCAATCATGCCGGTATCAACCCGGTATGGAATTTTCTAAGAAGCGTTACCAGTGATAACAAGCGGAAGTATCCGGAGAATTTTGTTCAGGACTATGATGATGACTTTCATGCACTCCTCCATACGGAGGGACAAACAACTCCATTGATCTCAAGCGAAAAACCCAACATCATTATCATTATCCTGGAAAGTTTTACTGCAAAAATTATTGAGCCGCTTGGTGGACTACCCAACATCACTCCCGAGCTAAACTCACTGACTGAAGAGGGGATTCTTTTTACAAACTTCTATTCCAGCGGAGACCGTACCGATAAAGGAATCGTATCCATTTTAAGCGGGTATCCGGCACAACCGCGCACCTCCATCATCAAGTATCCCGACAAAACACAGAGTCTGCCCTACTTGCCAAAGGCCATGGAAAAGCTGGGCTATCATACCTCTTTCGTATATGGTGGCGATATCGGTTTTGCTAATATGGAATCGTATCTCACCAATGCAGGATTTAGCCACCTCACCACGGACGATGATTTCGATAGCGACATTGATAACTCCAAGTGGGGTGTAGCTGATCATTACGTATTCAATCAACTGCTTGCAGAATGTGATACGGCCCGGAATCCATTTTTTAAAGTGATGCTTTCGCTGAGCAGCCACGAGCCTTTTGAAATTCCAATGGAACCTGTTTTTAAAGGGAATGATGAAAGTTCAAAGTTCCTTAACGCGTGCTATTACACGGATAAAAGTTTAGGTGAATTTATCCGACAAGCAAAGAAAAAAGACTGGTGGGATAATACCCTGATCATCATTACTGCCGATCATGGTCATCGTTTCCCAAACCCGGATGAGTTAAAGGAAAAAGAACGATTTAAAATTCCGATGTTGTGGTTAGGGGGTGCTGTGGCGAAGCAAGATACCAGCATACAAACCTTCGGTGTGCAGACGGACATTTCCAATACATTGTTAAATCAATTTGGGAAACACTCATCCGACTTTACTTTCAGCAAAAATATGATGGCCACGGATGCTAAGTCGTTTGCCGTGTACGTTTTCAATAATGGATATGGCTACGTTGCCCCGGATAACGAAAACATCTATGATTTCGATCTTCAAAACTATTTAAAAAAGGAAGGAAAAGAAAAAGAACTTTCGTTTGGCAAAGCATACATGCAAAAACTGTTTCACGATTATAACTCCCGATAACATGAAGAAATTTCTTTACGTTGCTCTATTGGTAGCTGGCACATCACTGACCGCTGCGGCACAAGAAGTTGGTCTCTCATTTTCTTATTTCATTCCGCGCAATGGATATTTCTCCACACCCATCAGTCCGTTTTCCATTCGTGGTGTTGGTTTTAATTTGAATCGCTTTATCGCCCTCGAAACAGGGGCCTCTCTATACCGGATGTCCGGATTAAATATCATAGACCTGCCGTTCGAAACGAAAGATCCGCTGCTGGGGCCTAACTTCACCGTGTTTGTGCCCGTTGAGCTAGTGTTTCAACTACATGGTAATGGTGTGGAATTTGATATCAAGGGCGGAGGATTCTTCTTCTACGGATTTGATAACAAAATAAACTATGGAAATCTTGATCGTGCCATTCGAGCGCATGAAAACTGGACGGTGGCCAATTCATCGGTGACGTATAAAAATAATCCTGGGTTTGGCTATCATGCCGGTGTTGAATTTACCTTTGATGTAACACGGCAGTTCGCCATTTCACTTGAATTCAACTACCTGATGGGTGCTGCCAAATTTCCGCTATCGGGAAGTTATACGGGCGGAACCAGTTCGATTGAAACCGTTACACTAAATTATGAAGATGCGAAAGTTGATTTTACCGGATTCGAAGTTTCCATTGGAATTATGTTTTCGGGTAAATAAAATCACCTCTCTATTCATCGTTACCATAGCTGTTCTGCGCTCCTATTCGCCTGACGATGCGAATATCTTTGAACTCCGTGCGGGTTTGAATATCTGCTAAGGCAAGTTCTGCATCTTTTCGATTCAAAAACTTTCCGATCAACCAATACCATTGATCCGCTCCATAAGTTACTTTTTCCAAACCATACGATTGAAGCACAACGTTATTCGCAATGAGGTTAGTCAGATCATCGGAAAAAGAATCAAGCCTGATTGAATAGTGCAATGAATCCAAGCTCTCCTTATTTATTTTCTCTGAAACATTCACATTGTGTTTGGCATACAGCGCCCTCGCATCTTTTCTGAAAACATCAAACGCATCGCGCAAAAGTTTGTCTTCTATAAACGAAGTATCCGATTCAAAATAACGAAAGGGCAACATGACGAACTCCTTTTTTGCATCATTGGATTTTTGAACCCACGCCAATTCATATTTCGCGTGGCGGATGGAGGTTAACGAGATAGAATCCTTATTCACTTTCTGCAGATCAACCCACAACATGGCACCGCCATCCCGGAAACGGGGACGCTGACCGGAAACAAAATTTCCGAGTGAGTAGGCAATCAACTGGTCTTTTTCTTTTCTCCACTCCATCGGCTGAAGCACATGCGGATGAGAACCGATTACCAACTTGGCTCCTTCTCGAAAACATAGGTTGGTTAATCGCTTTTGTTCTTTATTGGGCAGACTCTGATATTCATCACCCCAATGCATGAACACGATGATGGCATCGCTCTGCTGACTCCGTGCCTTTTCAAGATCTTTTTTGATCTGAACGGTGTCGATCAGATTGACGATGCTCGGACTAGGAACCGGAATTCCGTTGGTGGCATAGGTATAGTTAAGCAGAGAAAGACGGAATCCATTTTTTTCTACCAGCAACGGATAGGTAAGGACCCTGGCCACAGAATCTTTGAACGTGCCGGTGTGCAGCATGGTAAGTGTATCCAGTACATCAATGGTGCGCTCAATTCCTTTTTTACCACGATCCACACTATGGTTATTAGCGGTGACCAATACATCAAACCCCGCTCTTTTCAGTTCGTAAGCCAGCTCGTTGGGGGCGCTGAATTGCGGATAGCCTTTGTACGGTTTACCCGCCAGGGTAAGTTCAAGATTACCAATCGTTAAATCGGCTGATTGAAGAATGGGAGTGACATATTCGAAGCAAGCCGAGTAATCATATTTGCCGGTGACGGGATTAAATGCAGCCGCAATGTTTGAATCGTGCTGCATGATGTCTCCTACAAAAAGTAACGATAAGCGTGTTGTGTCTTGTGCCTGAACAAGCAGTTGAAAAAAAAGTGCGCTTAATAAAAGTAATCCTCTACGCATCGGTGTATGCTATGATTTTATCTTCTGCAATAACAAAAATTCTCTCGTCTTTTTTTGGATTCACCCTGGCTAACCCGGTGAACGAACCAAAAGCCGGAAGAATGCCCTGGTGCTTGCCAAAATAGAAGCATGGAAGTGTCATAGACTGTTTTCCCGTACCTCTTAATTGAACACCGGGGTGCAGGTGCCCTGATAAATTGTATGCACCTTTGGGCACCGTAGTCAGCGGCTCATGGGTAAACAGAAAATCACCTTCCTTAAGTTCGTTGGGGTATACGATCATCGAATGGCGTTCATACTGCAACTGACTTAGAATATCATGGTTTCCTAATACCAACTCAAAAGAACAAGCAGAAAAATGCTTTCTGATTTGGCCTACCACCTCCCATTCTTCATTGTAATGGCTGTGAAAGAGATCGCCTAAGAAAACAATTCTTTCAGGGTTAGTCTGATTGAGTATGTTGATGAGAAGTTCGGTGTTTTTGTCATTGGCTTTTGCGGGAACGGGTATCCCTGACTTTCGGAAGTGGTTGATTTTTCCGAAATGCAAATCGGCCACCAAAAGCAGTTTTCTGGCCTTAAACCAAAGTGCTTTTTGGGGTAATAATTCGACTTTTTCGGCTAATAGTTTTATCTCCATGCTGGCTAAAAATATGGCTCTATGAGCCAAAATAGAAGGAATCAAACTTTATTAGTATGGACGGATTTCTTTTCTCTCCTGAATGATTTACACATAAATAAAAATGGTAACATTGGATTAACATTGGCCATCCGGCTTACCTGTAAATTTCGAACAATTCGATACTATGTTTGACTTAGATCTATCCTACTCCTTTCTTCTTATTTTATGTCTTGTGGCCGCCTGCGGTTTTGAGTTCGTAAATGGCTTTCATGATACAGCCAACGCGGTTGCCACCGTGATTTACACCAATACTCTTAAACCCTGGGTGGCCGTAATATGGTCAGGTTTTTGGAATTTCTTAGGTGTTTTTGCCGGAGGTATTGCCGTAGCCATGGGGATTGTAAATCTTTTGCCCGTAGAATCCCTCATCGACCAAAACATTTCTCACAGTATATCCATGGTAATGGCCCTGTTGTTATCGGCTATTTTCTGGAATCTTCTTACTTGGTACCTGGGTATACCCTGTTCTAGTTCTCATACACTGATCGGTTCAATTCTAGGGGTGGGCTTAGCCTTCTCGTTACTACCCGGTTCAACCAGTGAAGCCGTGAACTGGGGGAAAGCTCAGGAAATAGGTTTGTCACTTCTTATCTCACCATTATTCGGTTTTTCAGTCACCATTGTTTTAATGTATGTGATACGAACGGCCACCAAAAAAACGGAGACCGGGGACACACTCTTTAAAGAGCCCAAGAAAAATCAACCACCACCATTCTGGATTCGTTCAATTCTTTTTATCACCTGTACGCTGGTTAGTTTCTTCCATGGATCTAATGACGGACAAAAAGGGGTTGGTCTGGTGATGTTGATTTTGATTGGAATCGTCCCTTCCTATTTTGCTCTCAATGTGAATTTTGATCCCACAAAAATACCCGGCTCGCTTACAAAAATTGAAAATGTAATCTCTTCCATTGACTCCACTACCCTTTCTATAATTGATCGGAAGAAACTTTCTGAGACCCGATTTATGAACCATCATCTTCAAGAAACCTTTTCTACAATAACAACCGTCAATGCCATACCAAAAGATGAAAAATTTGGGGTTAGAAAAGATGTGATGGTTATGGATAGGCATATCAAATCTCTGGTGGGAAAAGAGGAAGTGAGGCTTAGTGAAGCCGATAAGACTACGCTTAAAGCGGAAATGAAATCCGTGCGCAAACTAACGGACTACTCTCCTACCTGGGTGTTATTTATGATCTCCATCTCATTAGGTGCAGGCACCATGATCGGGTGGAAACGGATTGTGAAAACTGTGGGTGAAAAAATTGGCAAAGAACATCTCACCTATGCACAAGGTGCCAGCGCAGAATTAGTCGCTGCGAGCACGATTGGATTATCCACCTATTTCGGATTGCCGGTAAGCACGACACACGTACTCTCCTCTGGCATTGCCGGAAGTATGGTGGCAAATAAAGGGGTGAAAAATCTTCAGCCTGAAACGATTCGGAATATTTTAATTGCCTGGTTGCTTACCTTACCCGTGGTGATGGTGATGGCGGGTACCTTGTTCCTGATTTTCAGATCCATCTGGTAAGCCTAATAAAAACTGATCATCATTTTCTTGATCCGATCTTCAAGGCGCTCTGAAGTCAGCTTCTCGCGGGTGCGATCAACCATTATTGGAAAAGCAAAAGGTGTAGGCTTGTCGGGTTCTGCAATAATTATTTTTTGATGAGCAATGCGATCCAGCGCCTGGCGCAATCTCGCTTCTTCCAGTTGAAAATCCATCACCTCCTCAAAGGCTTGTAACAAAAGCAGGTTGTGAGATTCATACTCGTGAAACACGTTGAAGAATAGTTGTGAGGAGGATTGCAGGTGCTTCTCTTTTACTTTCTGGCCTGGCAATCCTTTAAATATCAATCCGGAGATCGCGGCAATGTCTCTGAATTTTCTTCGCGCCATCTCGGTGGAGTTGATGCTTGCCTGAATGTCTTTTAAGAGATTCTCGTTTCCCAATACATTGGTTTCTACAGCTTCATAGATTGGAATTTCCTGGTCGGACAATAACTCAAAACCATAATCATTCATTGCGATGGAGAAGGAGATCGGCTTGATTTGGGCGATGCGATATGCCACGAGGGCAGCCATACCTTCATGCACAAACCTACCTTCAAACGGGTACATCAGCACATGATAGCCTTCCGAAGAATGAAAATACTCAATCAGAAATTCATTTTTCTTTGGCAGGTGCGAACGTTCTTTCTGTAAGTTCATAAGTGGCCGCAGGAATTTCATCTCTTCATCATTTTCAGTGTTCGTGGCTGACTGATCAATCTTCATGCGGATCATTTCACTCATCTGTGAAGACAATGGCATGCGCCCTCCTTGCCACGAAGGCACCTTTCCGGATTTTTTGTTTGACTTGCGCACATGCACTTCCATTTCCTTGATGCGAACCAGCTCAAGACTTTTGCCTGCAAACCAGAACACATCACCGGGATTAAGTCGCGAGATAAAATATTCTTCAATCGTTCCCAGGTATTTGCCTGTTATGAATTTCACGTACAGAAGATTATCACCCACGATCGTGCCTATCGAAAGCCGGTGCTTCATGGCAATGCGCTTGTTTTCCACTTTGTAGATTCCGTTTTCAACCACCACCTTCCGATATTCATTATAGGCAGTGAGCGCTTCGCCACCTGTGGTGACAAAACCGAGCACCCACTGCCACTCTTCCTCCGAAATGGATGAAAAACTTACGGTGCTTTTGATCTCCGATAAAATCTCGTCTGGTTTAAAGCCATCGGAAACAGCCAGTGTAATCAGGTATTGAATCAATACATCGAATGAACGTAAATAAGGAATCCTGTCTTCCACAATTTTGCGATTCATCGCTTCGCGCAAAGCGGCTGCTTCTGTTAACTCTAAGATATTCGTAGGTAAAAAATAGATTCGGCTCACGGCACCGGGCTGATGTCCGCTACGGCCGGCACGTTGTAAGAATCGTGCAACACCTTTCGGGCTGCCTACCTGAATCACAGTTTCCACAGGCCTGAAGTCAACACCCAAATCTAAACTGGATGTGCATACCACGGCTTTTAATTTTCCTTCGTGCAACTGATCTTCCACCCAGTCGCGCAATTCTTTACTGATGCTTCCGTGGTGCATGGCAATCAATCCGGAAAGTTCGGGTGCTTTTTCTAAAATTTTCTGATACCAGATTTCTGCAAAGGAACGTGTGTTGGTAAACAGTAACGTAGTCTTACTTTCCATGATGATCGGAATGACTTTATCCAACAATTGAATTCCCAAATGACCCGCCCATGGCAGGCGCTCTACTTCATCCGGAAAAATGGAAATGACCTCCACTTCCTTTTCAATATTTGATTTTACGATACGATACGGTTTTGTTTTATAATAATTACCTAACAACACCTGCAGCGATTGCTCCATATTGCCAATGGTAGCGGAGATACCCCAGATTTTTAATGCCGGATTTACTGCCTTCAGTCGCGACAAGGCAAGTTCCATCAAGACGCCTCGCTTTGATCCGATCAACTCGTGCCACTCGTCTGATACAATTGTTTGCAGTCCGGCAAAATAATCGGCATATCCTTTTTGCGATAGCAGCAAGTGTAAACTTTCCGGAGTGGTGATGAGGAAATCGGGCGGCTTCTCTTTTTGTTTGGCGCGTTCCCGTGCGGACGTATCACCACTGCGCACGCCAACCCGCCAGTTTAGATTTAATCCCTCAATGGCGCGCTTTGCTGAATATTCTATCTCCTTCGCCAGTGCCCGGATGGGCGTTATCCAAATAGCACGCGGACCGTGATGTTTTATCTTATTGCCGCTCTTTTCATAGTATTCCAGCAAGATGGGTATCAATAACGAATATGTTTTTCCGCTGCCAGTTGGTGCATTTACAAGCCCGCTTTCTCCTTTCCAAGCACTTTGCCAGGCCTCCAGTTGAAAGGCAAATGGCTTCCAGCCTTGCTGCCTGAACCACTGAACACCCAAGTCCTCACGAACATCCATGCTTCAATTAAGTAATAGTTTCAATAACTTTTTCAACTTTGATATGTTATTGACGGCAATACTTGCAACTATGGGAAGATATTCAATTAAAGAATTAGAACAGCTCTCCGGAATAAAATCCCACACCATCCGCATCTGGGAAAAGAGACACCGGCTGGTTGAACCCAAGCGAACTCCTACCAACATACGCTATTACTCAGACGATGATCTTAAGAAGATCATCAACGTTTCGTTGCTCAATACAAACGGTGTGAAAATCTCCAAAATTGTTGATTTAAGCATTGAAGAAATAAACCAGAAAGTAGCTGAACTCAGTGAAGCAAAAAATAGCATTGAAATTTATATCGATCAGTTGGTGATTTCCATGATCGATATGGATGAAGAACAATTTGAAAAGATACTTTCCAGCCTGATCCTCAAGTTTGGTTTTGAGAGCACAATCATAGAAATCGTTTATCCTTTTCTCGAAAAAATCGGTGTGCTCTGGCTCACCAATAATATATCGCCTGCCCAGGAGCATTTCATAACACACCTTATTCGCCAAAAGTTGATTGTTGCCATTGATGCTTTGCCGCTGGCACCAAAAACAGCGAAACGAGCGCTGCTATTTCTTCCTGAAAATGAAATTCATGAACTGGGCTTACTCTTCTATCATTACATCGCAAAGAAGGAAGGCTACCGGACTTATTATCTCGGGCAAACCGTGCCTTATAAAGACCTGATTCATGTTTGTGAACACCATCATCCTCAAATAATCATTTCTGCGTTCACTACGGTGCCACAGGCTCATGCAATAGGTGGATTTTTAAAGAGAATGAGTACCGATTTAGCTTCGGCCAAAATTCTGGTCTCCGGCCACGTACTCAAAAAGGCTAAGGTGGATCCGTTACCAAATGTTGAATTTTTTTATAACGCACTCACCCTCAGAGAGATGCTGGTTGGGTTAAAATAACTGTTTAAGTTTTAATAAAAAAAATTAAACAATACATTGACTTGATCAAATAATTGAATAGTTTTGTTCAACAATTAAATTAAATAGTTGAACAAATGACAGCCATCGAATTCAGCCACCAAGTAGCAAGTCTTCGGCCCACGCTCAGGACTTTCACCAGAAGATTCACGACTGACCGGGACGAATCTCTCGACCTTGTTCAGGACACCATTTTAAAAGCACTTACTTATAGGGATAAATTTCGTGATGACACCAATCTGAAAGGTTGGCTTTTCACCATCATGAGAAATACGTTCATCAACAATTACCGAAAAAATAAGCGTGCGAAAACATCGCATGACGACACGAAAGAACTTTATTTTTTAAACGTAGAAGATACACATACATTTAACAGGCCCGAAAGTAGCGTAGAATTCAAAGAAGTGTGGCGTAACGTTAATGCTTTGAAGGACGAATTGTTAACTCCCTTTAAAATGCACACCACTGGCTATAAATATCATGAAATAGCCGAACACCTCAATATTCCCATCGGAACGGTGAAAAACAGAATCTTCCACGCCCGAAAGGAAATCCAAAAAAAATTAACAGGTTATAGTTAATTCAAGGACACGGTGTAAAACCCGTGTTTTCTTTTTATACTCGAATGATGAAAAAGATAGCGGTGATTGGAGCGGGCTTTTCTGGCCTTGCAGCTGCCTCCAGTTTGGCAAAAGAAGGATATGACGTAACGGTTCTGGAAAAGAATAATTCGGCTGGTGGCAGAGCTAGAAAATTTCAATCAGAAGGTTTTACGTTTGACATGGGACCCAGCTGGTATTGGATGCCTGATGTATTTGAGAAATTCTTTGAACGCTTTGGTAAAACTCCCTCCGACTACTATGAACTGGAAAGACTGAGTCCCTCCTACCGAATTTATTATGGAGCCAATGATTTTATGGATCTCCCAGCCAGTGTGGACGGACTTTGTAAACTATTCGATACGCTGGAGTCCGGTAGTTCTAAAAACCTCCTTCGCTTTCTGGAAGAAGGGAAATACAAATACAACATCGGCATTAACGAACTGGTTTATAAACCCGGCATTTCATTAGGCGAGTTGATAGATTTTAAATTGATAGCCGGTGTATTTAAGATGCACGTCTTTCAATCGATCTCTCAGTACGTGAGAAAATTCTTTAAAGAACCTCGCATCATTCAATTGCTGGAGTTTCCTGTTTTATTCTTAGGGGCAACTGCACAAAAAACTCCTGCACTTTATTCACTCATGAATTATGCAGACATGGCGTTGGGTACGTGGTATCCGAAAGGTGGCATGCATAAAATTGTAGATGGTCTTACCACGCTGGCCATTGAACAAGGGGTAAAGTTTGAGTTTAACAGCGAAGTCAACCGCTTTATACTGGCCGGTAATTCTATTAAGGAAGTGATTGTAAATGGAAAGCCAAGAACATTTGATTATGTAGTAGCGGGTGCCGACTATCATCATGTAGAGCAAACGATGCTACCCGAGTCGCATCGCAGATACACGGAATCGTATTGGCAAAAGCGGTCGATGGCTCCGTCCAGTCTGATTTTTTACCTGGGACTCGATAAAAAAATTTCAGGACTTCTGCATCATACGTTATTCTTTGATGAAGACTTTTCGGTTCACGCAAAAGAAATTTACGAAGATCCAAAATGGCCAACATCACCGCAGTTTTATGTTTCATGCCCTTCTCAAACAGACCCTTCCGTTGCCCCTGCCGGTTATGAAAATATTTTTATTCTGATTCCGGTTGCACCCGGTTTGAACGATGAAGATTCGATCCGCGAAAAGTATTATGACCTGGTGATGGCCCGGTTTGAAAAAATTATGGGCCAATCGATACGTGACCATGTTGTGTTTAAGCGCAGCTATGCTCACAACGATTTTATAGCCGATTATCACGCTTTTAAGGGCAATGCTTACGGTTTGGCGAATACTATTTTACAAACTGCCAATCTAAAGCCCTCCATCTTAAACAAAAAAGTGAAAAACTTGTTTTATACGGGTCAGCTTACTGTGCCGGGTCCTGGTGTGCCACCATCCCTTATTTCAGGCCAGGTAGTTGCCCGAGAATTGGTAAAGCAAGACAAGAGTTAAATTCAGGAGCCTATTTCTAATTAGGAACTCCTGCATAAATTTTTATAATTACCGCTTGAGCAACGTACATGAGCAAAGAATTATTCGATAGCGTTTCATTAAAGTGTAGCAAACTCACTACACGTGCCTACAGCACTTCCTTCTCACTGGGAATACGCTGTCTTGAAAAAGAATTGCGCAATCCAATTTATGCCATCTATGGATTTGTTCGCTTTGCTGATGAAATCGTTGACACGTTTCATGATCATAATAAATCCGAACTGTTAAATCGGTTTAAAGATGATACCTATCATGCCATTACCTATAAAATAAGCCTTAACCCAATTCTCCACAGTTTTCAGTTTGCTGCCAATACATTCAAATTTGAACGGGAGTTGATTGATCAGTTTCTGAAGAGCATGGAGATGGATTTGGCGCTCACCTCGTATGATCAAAAAGGAATTGAAGCATACATCCTCGGCTCTGCTGAAGTAGTAGGACTGATGTGTTTGCGTGTGTTCTGTAAAGGCGATGAACAGATGTATCAGCATCTTAAGCCCTCGGCTATGAAATTGGGATCGGCTTTTCAAAAAATAAATTTCCTGCGCGATCTGAATGCCGATTTTAATGGCATGGGTAGATCCTATTTTCCAGGTGTGGACCTCACCCACTTTACCGAGGAAACAAAGAAGGAAATTGAAGATGACATCGCCAAAGATTTTCATGCGGGTTATGAAGGCATCAAGCAGCTTCCTCGCTCGGCACGCTTTGGTGTGTATGTAGCTTACCTCTACTACATGGCACTATTTGAAAAGATAAAAAATACTCCGTGTCATGTTGTGCTACAGAGTCGCATTCGTGTTCGCAACAGAAGAAAAATTTCCATACTCGCTTACTCGTATGTAAAACATCAACTTAACCTTCTCTGATATGGAGCACGTTATTCTGGTTGATGAGCAAGATCATGAAATAGGCACCATGGAAAAAATGGAGGCACATCAGAAAGCCTTATTGCATCGGGCTTTTTCCATTGTCATTTTCAATTCGAAAGGTGAGATGTTACTTCAGCAACGTGCCGATGGAAAATATCACAGCGGTAGTTTGTGGACGAATGCCTGCTGTAGTCACCCACAACCAGGAGAATCCATTGAAGCCGCAGGGCAACGCAAACTCCTCCAGGAAATGGGTTTTGTTTGTTCCCTGAATTACTCACACAAGTTTTTATATAAGGTGGAACTCGACAACCAGCTAACCGAGTACGAATGGGATTATGTACTGGTTGGCTACTATGATGATGTCCCTTCTGTCAATCCTGATGAAGCAAAGGCCTGGAAATATCAATCACTTGAGGCCATCTGCAAAGATGCGGATAAAAACCCCGATGACTACACGCGCTGGTTTAGATTGATACTCAAGCAGCCTGAACTTTATTCAATTCTCAAGTAGAATAAAAAATTAAATCCCAAGTTCTATCTGGAATACTGCAGAATAATATCCGTCTGCAAAAGAATCCGTTGTTAAATCGGTCAGTTTAGAATACATCACCCCACCCTGAACTTTCAAACGATGGCCATAGAAATAACGAGTAACGCCTACCTCATAATTCTCTACTTGCTTTTCATTTAAGGAAGGTGCCTCCGCATTCTCATAGAGTTTTGAGGAAGGTTTGGATGTTGCGAATCTTCCTGCAATCTCAAAATTATTTTTAAAGAGATAGCTCATCTGCGACATGAATCCCTGCCCTGCATATACAGCACTGATCTGAGCACTATTATTTGGATTGACCGTAATCGGATTGCTTGTAGTTCGATTCATAAACTCTGTATACCAGGCCCAGCCATTGTATTTGGCAAGCAGGTCAAATTCAACCGCATCCATGGTGCGGGCGGCATATAAATCATTGCCTAATTGCCCTTGCGTGCGAAGCGCCCTGTCATTTTGTGAGTAAGTTGCTGCGAGTGACACTTTTAATTTTTGCTCTCGATCCAGGTCTCCTTCCTGATAATCATTCTCACCCGTAAAATGTCCGAAGGGTAGAAACTCAACGCGTCCGGTATAAGCCAATCCGTTGTTAGACAAATCGGAATTTCTTCCTTCACCGGAAGTAAGTGACCCGCGGAAGATTACATAAGGTGTTGTATAATGTCCAAAAAAACCAAAATCGCGATCCAGTGTAAATCGCGCATTCACAATAGAGCGATCAAAAAATTGCTGATCACCTGAAGAGATAACGCGCTGGCGATTACCGGGAATTTTAGTCTGGCCAAAGCCTAATCGCAACTTAGCCGTTGGATTATAATAAATCACCGCATCGCGTATGATGTTAGGACTGCTATTTATTTTATTGTCGTCTGGACCTCGCCAATCCATATCGCCTCGTGAAAAACCAAGTTGAAAATAATACGTGAGCTTAGGGTTGAGCACAAAACCTGTGAATTTCATACGCAATCTTCTCACTCTCATCTCGAATGCCTCGGGAGCCAAATCGGTTTCCGATTTCGTGATATACATCGCTCTGTTTTGCATGCGAAATTGAAAATTGAGTGAAAACACACTGTCAGCCGTAACAAAACCCACCCCCCTTTGCTTCTTGGTGAAAACAGTAACAGCAGGCTTGGTTTGTGCTATCCCTTGAATTGATATGGTGGAGAATAGTAATAGGGTGGCCAGAATAGTAAGCAACGTAGGCTTACACGAGGATAGGTTTTTCATACAGAATTGAGAGTAGGCAATATTATCAAAATATTACCGAATTATTACCAACTTAATCTTATGGTAATAATGGAATTCTTAAAGAAACCTGACAGGCCAGCCATTAAATCCTAATTTTTACTTATGGTGACAGAGGTTCAATAATAGCGTTAATCCATTACCTCGTACGTAACGACCGGGTTAGTTTTATTCTTCAAAATTGCCTCACCTACTTTGCGGCAGTTGAAAGATTCTTTTACTTTCTGATACGAAGCCTCATTAATGATGATCTGACCTGGGGTGGCTGTCGATTGCAATCGCTGAGCGGTATTCACTACATCGCCAATCACGGTGTAGTCAAGCCTGCGTAGGGTAGCCGATCCAATGTTTCCAGAAATCATTTCACCACTGTTAATACCCATGGAGACTTTTGGAGTGAAATTAACTTTGTCATTTAAAGTTGGTAAACTATCAATTTTTGTTCTTACGGCCAGGCATGCATCGATGGCCCGGTCGAGGTGAAACTTTCCCCGAAAAACAGCCATGATCGCATCACCAATGAATTTATCAATGTATCCACCTTGTGCAATGACTTCTTTCACGATGACATCGAAGTAATCATTCAGAAGTCTTACCACCGTATCCGGAGATTCCTTTTCACTGATGGAAGTAAAGCTACAAATATCAATAAAGACGACTGTAGCTTCTACCGTTTCATTGGCCATTATGGAAGATTCGTATTCGCGGCTACCCATAAAATTGAGCACCGTTTCATCCACATACATCTTTAGAATATTATTTTCCTTGATAGCCTTCAATGTCTCGCGAATCTGAAGCACATGCTTGATGGTCTTCTCCATGGTGAGCGACAGGTCATCAAAATTGATTGGCTTGGTGATGAAGTCAAAAGCACCGCGGTTCATGGCGGTGCGAATGTTATCCATATCGCCATAGGCTGAAACGATTACCGCCTTAATCAGCGGACTGGTTTCATTCAACCTGCTCAGCAACGTCAACCCATCCATTTCTGGCATGTTGATATCGCTTAACACGATATCGACATCGGGATTCAACCGGATTTTTTCCAACGCATCATTTCCATTCACCGCGAAGATGAATTCATACTGCTGCTCACGAATTTTTTGACGAAATTTTTGCTTGATGAGCATCTCCAGATCTGCCTCATCATCGGCCACTAAAATTTTTGTCATGAACTGATGAGATTAAGTTTTTCCTTAAGTTTTGTAAAGTCAACCGGCTTGGTTAAAAAATCATCAGCTCCGAGTTCTTTGGCGATTTTATGATTCTCTGCATCACCATACGCGGTGATCATCATCACCACCGGAGGCGGCTTCATGTATTTTTTCTTTACGTTTTCCAGCAGTTGCAGGCCGCTCATGCCCGGCATGTTGATGTCAGAAAGAATCAGCATCGCTTCATGCTCCCATTTATTGAGTTGCACCAACGCGTCTTCTCCGGAAAAAGCAAAGACAAATTCTACCTTACCGCTTTTTATTTCCTTTCTGAAACGCTGCTCAAACAAGGTCTTGATATCGTGTTCGTCATCTACTACTAAAATTTTCATAATAAGGTTATTGAGGTAACGTGATAATAAATGTTGCTCCTTCGTTTTCTTTTGTTTCTACTTTAATTTCTCCCTGATGCGATTTTGTGATGATATCATAACTCATGCTTAATCCCAATCCCGTTCCCTCTCCGGTAGGCTTGGTGGTAAAAAAAGGTTGAAAGATCTTATCGAGCACTTTTTGAGGGATGCCATTTCCATTATCCTTTACTCTGATTTCAACTTTATTGCCAATCTTATGCGTACTTACCGTTACGGTTGGTTCATAGCCACTCTCACCTTTTTTCTTGCGGTCGTTTACCGCATAAAATGCATTCGTTATCAAATTCAGAATCACCCTTCCCATATCCTGCGGCACAACGGCAATAGTTCCAAGGTTTGCATCAAATTCAGTTTTCATGGAAGCATTGAACGATTTGTCTTTGGCACGAAGGCCGTGATAGGCTAATCGTAAATATTCGTCTGCCAATGCATTAATATCGGTAGGTTCTTTTACGCCTGAACTGCTTCTGGAGTGTTGCAGCATACCCTTCACAATACCATCGGCACGTTTGCCGTGAAAGATTATTTTTTCTTCGTTATCAATAATGTTCCGTGCGATTATTTTTACTTCATTCAAATTTCCACTATTGATTTCATCATTCATTTCCAACAGCAATTCTTTATTCACTTCTGCGAAATTATTGACGAAGTTCAGCGGGTTTTGAATTTCGTGGGCGATGCCGGCTGTGAGTTCACCAAGAGAAGCCATCTTTTCGGATTGAATAAGCTGACTTTGTGTTGATTTCAAATCTTCGATGGACTTATTTAACTGCACGGTGCGATGTTTCACCTTTTCCTCCAGGATCAGGTTTTCTCGCTTCAGCATATTGGATCGGTACTGCACAATACTTCCTACCACTAATACAAAACCAACCAAATACATGAGCCAGGCCCACCAGGTATTTGACCAGTGGGGCAGTATGGTAAAACTAAGCTGCGCAGGTTGACCCCAATCTCCATTAAACCCTCGACTGCTTACTTTGAACTTATAATGACCAGCAGGGAGATTACGATAATTTTCACTGAATGGCTTATCGGAGATTTTACTCCATGCATTATCATACCCTTCCAGTATGTATCGATATCGTACTTTATCCCGGTTTGTGGAATGAGTGCCTGTAAACTGAAAACTCAAATAATTTTGTTCATACGGTATTTTAAGATTCACCGGTAAGTTGAAGTAACCACTCAAGCTGTCCCATCGGATATTATTTTCCTGCAACCATCCTTTGTCTTTTGGAAGATTACTCATCATGAAAAAAGTATCCCTTTGTACACTATACAAAGTGTCCAACGCAGGGTATTTTTTCCTGATCGATTGATTCGTATAAAAACTATGAAGTTGATCAGAAATGGTAATGCCTGATATCTGGGTAGCATGGTGTGTACTGTCATCTTTGGGAATGTCAATGACGGTCAATGCCTGCGTCTCAATGCCGAACCATAATTTATTTAAAACAGAAATAGCTGAACCTGAATTAAAATCGGTGAAGATAAATCCTTGCTCCTTTCCATAGGACTTCAGATCGTAGTCCCATTCGTTATCGGAGGGTGAATTGCCTTTAGGTTTTCGAATAAAAACGGTTAATCCCTTTCCTGTGCCGGCATAAATCCTTCCTTGATTTTCATATAAAGTATAGACTGCGGGATTAATAAGTCCATTTTCCGTAGAGATCGTGGTGAGAAGTCCTTTTTCCTGATCGACTATCACAATTCCTGTTCGGGTGCCCAGCCAAACTCTTCCTGCATCATCATTTAGGATAGCACCTCCATTTCTTTCGCTTATTTTTCCATTCTCCATTAAAGAGGAAATTGTATTATCAACCGGGTTGATAACATTTATTCCTTTGTCCGTAGCAGCCCAGATCATTCCGCGATGATCCTGATTAATCTCCCAAACGATATTTCCTATTAATCCATTCTCGTTCGTAAGCAGCGTAAAAGTTCCCTTTTCCAAATCAATGATTTCTATTCCTGAATTGCCGAAGGAACCTGTCCAGATACGGCCTTGATTGTCTACCATACTGGAACCAGGGAACGTGTTTTTTAATCCCTGCTCTTTCGTAATCGCAGTTATGGTTTCTCTTTCAGAATCAAAAATTGCAAATCCCAGGCCCGGTGATACAATCAGATACTTCCCGTTTTTTAGTTTATGGAAGCGGTAAGAAATCTGTCCGCCTTTGCTCAATTGAAGTTCATGTTCAACTTGTTTGATGATGTTCTTGTCCGGATAAAAAATATCTATTCCCTGGCGAGAACCAATCCAAAGCCGTTGTTGCCTGTCTTCCAAAAAATTCCAGACGTCAGGCCCGCTCAATCCATCAGCAGCAGTGAGAAAATTAGGCATAATGCCTTTTGTATCAATCAGGTTAAGACCTCGGTTGGTGGCAATCCACACCTGACCTTCATTGTCGTTGATTAGACTGATTACAAAATCATCACTCAATCCTTTTGAAGCATTCAGGTATTTGATGGTGTTGTTGGAATCATCAAAAATATACACCCCCGAATTAGTCGCCATCCATATTTTTTGATCATGGTCTTGAGTAAAAGTATTGACATCGTGTTTGATACCATTTTCAGTACCCATGTTGAGAATACTTCCTTTGGTTGATTGAATGATAGAAATACCGGCTCCCAGCGTACTTGTCCAGATTTGATTTTTATTATCCTTAAACAGACCCGTCACCTGGTTGGCAGGGAGTCCATTCTCATTGTTTAAAAACCTGATTATGCCTGCTTCATAATTAATTATACTCAACCCTGTTGGAGCGCCCACCCAGATGTTCCCAACGGCATCCTCAACAAGTTGCTTAGCATTTCCTCTATCTCCCTTTTTTAGTCGTGGTATGTGGCGAAGAGTCTTTCTATCAGGATCGATGATAAATACACCATCCCGTGTGGAACCAAGCCATAGTAAACCTTTGCTGTCCATGAGCATATCACAACCGTTATTAAAGACATTTTTTGATCCATTGACTCTGTCAACAATTCCGGTAGTATAATCAAAGACATAAATTCCCTCCCGATTTGTATAAATCCAGATTCTGCCTTTTTTATCCTCAATCATAGCGGATATATCTGGGAGGCCTCCTGTAAAAGTCGCATCGATGAAAGAATATATTTCAAGGTATTCACCGTTGAATCGGCAGAGTCCTTTATCTGTGGCGATCCAGATCATCCCATGGCTATCCTGCATCATGGAAGTAACGATGTACCCTGGAAACCCTTGATCTTCGCCAAACTCAAAAACTCCTACGGAAGCATTCCTTTTCAATTTTGGCAAACCGGACTTTACTATCGTTGGAGGATCGATCAGCGAAGTATTAAACTCGAGTGGTTTAGCTTCGATGTTTTTGAAATCAATTAGTGTATCAGGTAACTGATTGAAATCAAAGTTGACCTCTTTAGCCGGTGCGCCCAACGGAAGAAAGCCATCGGGATAAAATGGTTTTGTGGGGAGTTTATCAAAATTAACTTTTCTGACTACCGCAGGCTTGGCACCCTCTGTGTTGCTTACCTTCCATTCAATTTTTTTTGGCTCGCTAAGTTGCAAGGTAGTCGTGACCGGTGTTGGAAATTCCGTATTATCAGCAGGAAAAGGAATGGGCTTCGTACTCCTGGTGCAAGAGGAAATCAGAATTAAAATTAATATGCAATGAAACCGTTGCATCGCTTTAATCGACCTCATGTTCATAAATCAGAATTAATCCAGTTTGGGGATAGAATAAAGCTAACACTACTCTTATTAAATTCCTTTACGCAAAGAAATTATTCGTTCAAGATAAGGGAAAAATGATAATAAACTCAGCCCCTTCGCCTTCTTCAGTCTCCACTTTCAACTCTCCCCCATGTGCCTTCACGATATCATAACTCATGCTTAATCCCAATCCCGTTCCCTCTCCGGTAGGCTTGGTGGTAAAAAAAGGTTGAAAGATCTTATCGAGCACTTTTTGAGGGATGCCATTTCCATTATCCTTTACTCTGATTTCAACTTTATTGCCAATCTTATGCGTACTTACCGTTACGGTTGGTTCATAGCCACTCTCACCTTTTTTCTTGCGGTCGTTTACCGCATAAAATGCATTCGTTATCAAATTCAGAATCACCCTTCCCATATCCTGCGGCACAACGGCAATAGTTCCAAGGTTTGCATCAAATTCAGTTTTCATGGAAGCATTGAACGATTTGTCTTTGGCACGAAGGCCGTGATAGGCTAATCGTAAATATTCGTCTGCCAATGCATTAATATCGGTAGGTTCTTTTACGCCTGAACTGCTTCTGGAGTGTTGCAGCATACCCTTCACAATACCATCGGCACGTTTGCCGTGAAAGATTATTTTTTCTTCGTTATCAATAATGTTC
>Ga0163149_10002952_pt1 | contig 19870 bp, 20 predicted proteins | sample OliLakLV19MP5G1_FD_148604 | JGI IMG/M metagenome (GOLD analysis project Ga0163149, IMG submission 148604) | Freshwater microbial mat bacterial communities from Lake Vanda, McMurdo Dry Valleys, Antarctica - Oligotrophic Lake LV.19.MP5.G1 | ecosystem: Environmental > Aquatic > Freshwater > Lake >...
ATGCAGAACGCGGCCGTTGGGCAGGGCGACGGGGACGTCCCAGTGACTTTTCGAACTGAGGCGGGCCGCCGCCTTCTCTTCCGGAGTGAACCAGTCGGTATTGCCTGGTTTGCCGGCGGGGTCTGATGGAAGAAACGCCCCGGTGACGTAGTCCCACGGCAGGCGCTGAAAGGTTCGGACTCGCGCGAGGTCGATGGTGAGCCGGGAATCGACGAGCAGAACCATGCCGTACTGGCCGGGAAACGTGCCGAAACCCCAGCAATCGCCCGCGTAGGCAACCGCCTCGGGCGATGCGGGGGGATAGTGCCCGGTGATGGGGTCTGCGGGTTCCGGTTCGGGGAACGCGGTGACGATCGTTCCGTTGTTGTCGAGATCAAAGCCGCTCGGGACGCCGGTATTCGTGGGAGCGGCGAAGGCGATGTACCGAATATCGCCGCCCGACGCTGAAAGCAGATCGGCCAAGCGGGTTCCGTTCTTCCCCGAGGCCTCACCGTCACCGGAGCTGGCGGCCGGCGGGGTGGCCGGCGGGGTGTCATAGGCCACTTCGTTGAGCAGGATGATGTTGGGGCGCACGGCGCGGATGATGGAGACGATGGCCTTGGCGCGGGCGGATGGCTTCGGCGTCAGGTCTGCCGTGCGGAGGTCCTGCACGTTGAACGTGGCGACTCTTAGCGTGACGGGGGTGCCGCGCGGAGGAGAACCCATGTGCTCCGGCTGCACCAACGCGGACAAGAGGATGAAGGTGACCAAGTTCAGCATGGACTCAGGCGGACGGCGCAGCGGGCCAGTTGTTCGGCGCTGGCGGGATTCGCCAGATCGATGGGGACGTACACACCGTTGGCGTGGTCGCTATTGAGCACAAGCGCGTTAGGCGGGACGAATCGGGCTCCCTCCTCAATTTTATCATGCCCGAGAATGAACATGCTGACCCCCCACCGCTCAACAAGGTCTTCGAGCAGTTCCAGATCGTAACCCCGGCCCCACACCATCAGGTGGGCCGCCCCGGTGCGCGGTTCATAATCGCCGGGCACGAGGTCGCGGGAGAGGAGAGACGGGTCGAACTTGGCCATCATCATGGCGCTGGGGAGGCTGTGCGAGCACAGGATGCGGCCGCGCGGCGTGTCGGCCGCGAGCGCGATCGGCATCGCACGCACGAAGTCAGCGATGGCGTCGTGGATCATCCCGGCGGAGCCGCCGAAAACGTACTCGACGCCCGCGTTGAAGGCCTCGACGACGCGGACCCCGTCCTTGACAATGCCCGCGCCCACAATCTGCGAAAGTTCGTGATTCCCGAGCACGACGTGGACGCGCTCGGGAAAAATCGCCTTCAGTTGCGCCACCCGCGCCAGCGTGCGATAAGAAAAATCAAGCCCGTTGACGAGCCGGTCGCCGTGGATCAATTCGTGCAGGAGCAGGTGCGTGCAGCCGGGCGCGGCCGGGGGATCGTGGGGTGGCGAGGCGTCAAGCGAAAGACCCGCGACGGCCATCAGCGTGGCGAAGTGCCCGGGGTTGTCGTGCAGGTCACCCGTCGCGATCAGCGTGCCCGGCGCCGCCACGATGTCGATGGAGTGCTGCCGACACCCGGCGCTAAGGAGGGCCTCGGCCCCGGCGCGAAACCAGGACGCGACAATCTCGGCGTTCGCGGCATCGAAGCGGGATGGGAGTGAAACGGGCACGGCGGATGGCGGATGGCGGATGCCCGACTGGGCAGATCGGCAGAAGACCAATGGGCAGACTGGCAGATGAGCGGTCAACGCGACCTGAAACATTTCTTCCTGACGTCCTGCGACGTCCTTCTGACTTCCCGTGACTTCGAGTGACTGCTTGGTGACGTCTCCCTCACGGATCCAGATCGTCGGTGTCGCTGCTGGCTTTCCTCGCTTCCTCAAACCGGATTCCGCCGACCGACCCGGAGAGATCGATCATCCCCGTCGCGCTGTTCGCGGCCTGGGCTTCCGTGGCCCGGCCCTCGGCCTTCGCACGCACCATGCCGAGGATCAGTTGCAGACGATCCGCGACATAAGACATCGTGTCCGGACGATTGTCGGGGTTGATCTCCACGCAGTGCATAATAAGTTCGTTCAGGCGAGGATGAATGCGGTTGTTCAGATCGATGGCGGGCGTCGGTTTCTGTAGAAGATCGTCGTCGATGCGGCTCACGAGGGCGTCCGCCTTCGCCAGCGCCGTCGGGATGGTTTTCTTCGTCAGCGTCCAGTACATCGTCGCGCCGAGGTTGTAGATGTCGGTCTTCGGAGTGATCTCGCGCCGGTGCACCTGCTCCGGCGCGATGTAATCCGGCGTCCCCTGAATCCGCGGCTTCACCGTCCCGATTTTGCACGACTGACCCAGGTCGATGATCTTGCACATCGGCCCGGGCATCAGCACGATGTTGTTGGGCTTCATATCCGCGTGAACAAAGCCCCGTTCATGCATGTGCAGAAGGGCCGCGGCGGTCTGTTGGAAGACCGTGATCGCCTCGTCGAAACTCCGCGGGCGCACGAGGTCCATGCTCGGCCCGTCCACATATTCCATCACCAGGAACACATCGCAGAGCTTGAAAAAACCCTTTGTCTTCTTGATCAATTTGTGGATCTTGCGGAGGTGCGGGTGGTCGAGTCGTTGTCCGACCTCCGCCTCGGCGATCGTTTGCTCAAGGAAGCGGTCGTCCTTCTCGGTGCCCCGGTGCACATGCTTCAAGGCCCATATATGTTTGGTCCGCGGATCCTGAACAAGGTAAATCACCGAGGCGGCGCCTTTTCCAAGTTCTTTCAGGACGCGGTAATCCTCAACCGTGTCGCCCGCCTTGAAAAATGCCACCGGATCCTGCATCGAAAAGTCCGCCTACGGCTGTTGCCCTGATTCACGCCCGATCGACCGCAATCGGGCGTTAAACACGGTTTCCCCAGTCAGGGATTGTATTGGTCCCATCCAACCCACCGATTCCATGCGAGCCCAGAACGGACTCGGCGAAGGGACATGACGGTAGGACGATTCCGACACGTCTTCCGGTCGGACGTCGCTCGAACAGCTATCACACCGCGCGACGACGCATCTACCCCTCATCGGTAGAGGTGGCGTGCCGGATGCCGCCAACGTTCAGTGGTGTGGGTTATTGACCGGCGAGCGACTGCTGGAACGCCGCGGCCGGGAAAAACCGACCGGGGCTGGGCGTCGGCGCGATGTCCCGGTGCAGGTAGACTTGGTTTGCGGGGATGCCAAGCTCAGTCTGAAGGGCGCTGACGAGTTCGCTCAGCCGGCTCATCTGTTCGGGGGTAAATTTCCGACGCTCGCCATCTCCGACCAGACAAATCCCGATCGAATTATGGTTGTACCAGTCGGCCTTGGAACCGGCCGCATGGGCTCCCGGCTGCTGATTGAGCCAGCGGCTCCCGACATGGAGTTCGCCATCGTCCATACCCTTGCCGTTGCCCACGACAAAGTGATACCCCAAGCCCTTCAGATTCATAGCCTTGGCTTGGGCCTCCAAGTCTGCGGTGGTCCCCGCGCCGGTACCGCTGTCGTGAATGACGATCGAAGCCCAACGCCCGGCGGTGACCGCTTGCGGGGTCTGGAAGATCGACTCGAGGGTGCGGGGGCCGCGGATTGCGAGCAGAGGAGGCAACGACAGCCCTTCACTCGACGGAGCGGGTGTTCCGCCGCTGAGCACGAAAAGCAGCCCGCCAACGCCCGTCATTGCGCCCAGCAATGAACACCACACCACTCGGGAACGACCTGAGAGGCCGGGAGTGCTGCGGCTAAGCTTACTCGAGCGCGAACTGGTGCGTGGGGTTGACTTTGGCATACTTCCGTCTGGCCGCAAAAACGACGATTCCTTCCGACTCAAATGGCTCCGAAATAATCGACTGCGCTCCCGTTGCATGGTGAAGGAGAATGGAAAATAATAACGTCTATGCCGTGCGAAGCGTAAAAATCTTGGCGGCGTGCCCCGCGTGAGTTCAAAGTTCGAACTTTGTTTGGCTATTCAAAGACCAGCAGGCGGCTGCGAACGTTGGGGCGTTTCCGACCAAACTCGTCCATCACGAAGCCGGGGGCGCGTTGATCGCGAACAACATCAAAGCGATCGTACTGACTCCGGGGCTCGTCTCCCGAAAACAGGGGCTCTTGACAGCCGCCCGCAACGGCCACCGCGATCGCCATCCCAACGACCTTCACGCACGACGCGGCGCGAAAATCGGGACCAGAACGGGCCCGAGAATGAGCAACGGTCGCGCAACGACTTTGGAACGCTGTCTTCATCAAAAAGCAGTGTACCGCTCCCGAAGGGAAACGGCACACTGCCAGAGAGAGGAGATTCAGGAATCGCCGGCCGTGCGGGCCGCAATCCCCGGTATTTCTACGGTTCACGCCGTGTGAAAGTTCGCTTCAGAATCCGTAAAGAATCAAAAAAAATTCACGATCAGCCCGAATTCTCGCTGAATTGCGACGAGCAGCCAGCCCGGAGGCCGTTTCACACGATGACGAGATCGCCGCGTGGAGTGAGCGAAATCGCTCCCTGAACGAGCAATTGGCGGACACCCTCGTACGCGGCGTTGCACACCGCCGTGGCCAGGTTGAGGGAGCGTTCGCCCGCGGCCATGGGAAAGCGGAGAAGGTGAGCCGGATGGCTCGCGAGAATCTCGTCGGGCAATCCCGCGGACTCTCGCCCGAAGACGAAGGCATCCCCCCGCGTGAAATTCGCGTCAAAAACACTCCGAGTGGCCTTGGTGGAGAAGAGCCAAAGCTTCCGATCGGCAAGGGCGGACTGGCAGGCCCGCCACGAGTCGTGCTCAGTCACGGCGAGTCGCGGCCAGTAGTCAAGACCGGCCCGACGGCAGGCCTTCTCAGACGTATCGAATCCCAGCGGGTGCACGAGGTGAAGGGCGCAGTGGGTGGCAACGCATGTCCGGCCGATGTTGCCGGTGTTATTCGGGATTTCCGGCTGGTGGAGGACAATGTGAAAGAGCGGGTTTTTCACGGAGATGTCGCGCGGCGGCCAAAACTTCGAAGCCTCACTTGTTCTTGCCGAGCCAACCCGCCTCCGCCGCCCGCCGCGCTTTGATTCCGGGGTCGTTCTCGATAATCTTCTGCATTGCTCCCCAAGGGCTCGAGGCCGCGGTCGCGCTCCACCACCGGGCCGTGTTGTCGGAACTCACGATCGCCCAGAAAGGAAAGAATTGCTCGCCGGTGGCCTGCTGAAGCGAACTGAGCAGGACGTTTCCGGGATCGGCGACGATGTAGTGCTTGAGATCGCGCGACTCCGCGATCCCTTTCATCCGCTTCAGCAATTTCTGGGTATCTTTATCCTCGTCCTTGAGCGCGACGCCGTTGATATTGTCAAACTGGCTCATGACCCCGATCACCACCGCGTCGCGCCCGAACTGCGTCTGCATCTGATCCGCGAAGGGCATCACGGAGTAATAGGTCTCGGTGAAAATCGGAGACCAAAAGTAGAGAACAATCATCCGACCTTTGGTTTCGGGCTTGGAGGGAAACCAGTCAGACTGAGGCAGTACCACGATTTTAGCCGCGGCACTCGAGTTGCTGAAACCGGTCGGATTATTTGGGTCCTTCGGAATCTCGGGCCATTTGACTTCTTTGTACGCCTCAGGGCCGGGGACCGTGAATTCCTGCTCCGGCATCTGCGTGAACAAAGCCCCGCCGTGCAGGGCCGCCGTGCGGCGCGCTGCGGCGTCCCGCGCTTTCGCGTCGTTGGCGAGCCGCCCCTTGACAGTGCCGGCGTCTTCGGATTTCTCCCCCACCAATTCCGCGACGGCGGCCTCCAGCGATTCGTTTCGGATGTCGGCGTATCGCAACTGCCCCGCCCGATCAATCAGGTAGAAATCGGGGTCCTGATCAACTTTGAGTGCCTTGCGGAAGTCCCCCGAAGCGTCGTGCGCGAGCAGGAACGCCGTGTCCGCGGCCGCCGGGGGTTTGACGGAATCCGCCCACCCTTCGGGGTTGTGAACCCCGACGACGATCAACCCGTCCTTTGAGTATTTTTCCGACATTTTGCGGGCCGTCGCCATCGACCGCTTGGCGGGCGCGTACCAGTCGCTCCATGTGAAAATCAGCACCGGCTTGCCAGCGTAGTCGGCGGGGGTGAGCGCCGCGCCGTTCTGCCAGTCCGACAGTTCTCCGAGAAGGTCGTCGGGAAACGCCTGGAGTTCCAGGGAGTTGAGTTCGGTGCGGCGGGAGCCTTCCCCTTCGCGCAGAATCGTTGTCTGGGCAGAGGCACAGCCAGCCACTACAGCGCCGAGCAACGCGCACACCCGACGGAATGAAAAACAGGCCGGTTGACGACTGGACATGGTGTGGTTTCCTGGCGAACGCGGGGAACGATGCGGATGGGATGTTAAGCCGGAAGGACGGGCAAGAATCGGAGCGCGGATGCCGGATCGGGTCCTCTGTCCGGCCCAACCAAGTAGATGCGCGAAACGGCAAAAGGTTCGTTGTCACGAGGCCTCCGCCGCACTTGATGTCGGCAGAGAGGGAGACGCATCGGCGGTGGTCACGGCATGGACATGGTGGATCGCGATGGCCGTCGCAACGCCTACGTTCAGCGAATCGACGCCCGCGGCCATAGGGATGACCAAGTGCCACGGGCAGGACGCCAACCCCGGCTCGGAAAGTCCAAAGCCCTCGGAGCCCACGACGAGCACCACCGGGCGCCCGGGCTTGAAGGTGCCCAACGCGCGGGCTTCGGCTGTAAGAGTGAGAGCCGCGACGTCGAAGCCTGATCGCGCCAGTCCGAGAAGCGAGGCAGGCCAGTCGGGATCGTGGATGAAGGGAATCGAAAAGACGTGACCCATGGAAACCCGAATGGCTTTTCGGTACAGCGGGTGGCAGCATCCGGGCCCGACCACCACCCCCGCGTCTCGCGGGCCGACGAGCGCGGCAAGCGACCGAAAAATACTCCCGACGTTGTCCGGGTTGGAGACGTTTTCGAGAGCGACGATGAGTCGTGACGCGTGGATCGGACGTTGGGCGTTGCGACCGAGGGGGTCGGGCGTTCGTCCACCACTGACGAGGACGCCGCGATGAAAGGGAAAACCGGCGATCGATTGCAGAAGTTCGGTCGGGGCGACAAAGACCGGGGTAGATTCGGGCAGGCGACCCAAGGTCGCGCCGATGAGTTCGAGTCGCTGGGGCGTGACCAGGACCGACCGGATCGGGAACGCCGATTCAACCAGCCGATCCAGCGTCCACTCGCCCTCGGCGATGAAGTGACCCGCGTTGGGAGCGGCGTCCGCCACGCGGGTCTCGTGGTCGGTGAGGCGGGTGAAGTCTGAAAGACGCGGGTCGGAAGCGTCGGAGATGGGGACGAGAAGAGGCACGGGGAAACGTAGCGAGGGCGCCCCTCAACGACGCGGACCCTTTATTTCGCGGTCCACGCCCACGGTTCAATGACCCACTCGAACCCGGCGCCGTCCTTGCGCACATGCCCGAGGCCCGGCCACGGCATGTGATAGCCGAAGACACGGACGCGGTCGGCGGCCAGGCGGTCGAACATCTTGACGCGCGACGCGACCGCGGCCTTCTTGTCAGAATCGAAGCCGATGGTCCACGCGGGGTTGGCGAACATCACGACGTGATTGTGGGCCAGGTCGCCCATCGCGGCGAGTTGGTCGGAACCGCTCGAAATGATCGCTGAGGTATGACCCGCCGTGTGCCCGGGCGTGTCGATCAGTTCGAGGCCGTTCAGCACCTTGTCGCCGCCCTTGACCAATTCCATCTTGCCCTTGATCGCCGCGAAGACCTTCTGGGCTCCGGCCGCCATTCCTCTCATGGCGTCGGCGCCCAAGGCGAAGTCGGGGGCGGCCGGGCTCGGCCCGGTCCAGAAGTCATGCTCGGCTTTGTTCACGATCCAGCGGGCATTGGCGAACGCGGGCTTTCCAGAAGCGTCGAGACCGCCAGCGATGTGATCCGGGTGGGCGTGGCTGAGGACAACCGCGGTGACGGTCGACGGTTCGATGCCCGCCGCGCTGAGGTTGGGGATCAGGCGGTTGGCCGCTGCCGGCCCGTTGCCGGTGTCAAATAACACGGTCTCCTTACCCATCCTGACGCACAGCACATTGATCTCGAGGGATGCTCTGTCAAGCGGATGAAAGGCTTTCGCGAGAGCGGCAGTGAGTTCTTCCGGCGTGGCCTCGGGCGCGAAGGTCGGCTGAATAGGCGAAACAACCATGCCGCCGTCATTGATAGCGATGGCCTCGAACGCGCCGATCGCGAACCGGTGGAAACCGGACCCGTTGCGTGCTTCATCGCGGCCAGCGGGCCGGCCCGCATCCATTCCCGCCATGGCGCGAGCGGCAACCGACGGGACGATTGAGGCCGCGGCCAGACTCACGAACGCCTTGCGGCGCGAAATCGATCCCAAAACGTGTGCCATTATCTTCCCCTTTTTGCAAACACCCGACCGAAACCACGCCGCTGTGCGACCGATGGCCGCGATGCAGCGATCGGCAGTGCGAGACCTGACAGTGGCCGACGCTCGCCATCATCCGGACATTCGCCGATCTTCACTGTTCCCGATTCGTCGCGTCTGATCCATCACCCGTAACCGCTTGCCCACAAAACCATAGCGACTCAATTTTTCCCGCGCCGGGGTCCGCCCGAGGGGTCTTCAATCTCGCCCAGGAGCCGCGCGGCAAAGGCCCGCAGCAGCGGTTCTTCGACGGTGAGCACATGAAATTGGCCGTCCCTACGGCACGCGATAATCCCCGATTCCGCGAGGGCCTTGATATGGTGCGAGATCGTCGGCTGCGACTTGGGGAAACACTCGCATACATCCCCGCAAGTCATCTCGCCGCGGCTACGAATTTCGTGCAGCATCCTGGCCCGGGTGGGGTCGGCAAGAGCCTTCGCGATCTTCACAAACCCTTCTTCCCGCATCACGCCTGATAGTAGGGACGACCTTTTCCGATCCTTCTCGATTCATTCCGATCCGTTCTTCCAACTGGCGGGATCGGCCCCCATCGTTACTCCCAAAGCCGCAAGACTCTCCATGGTTTTCTTCTTGAATATCCCGGTTTCGGGAGCCCGCCATTCGTCGGGGATGGCAACATACCGGAACTCGACGTCCAAGCCGGCATCGCGCCGGAGCAACTCGCATTGGAGGCTCAAAATTTCGAGCGTGGCGGCGGTGGACGAGCGGATGGAGGTGGCCAGACTGCTGCTCGTGATGCTGAGCCAGGTTGGCTGAACAACTTGGGGAGCACTGCCTAACTGGTTGTTGATGATGACCCAGAATCGGATCGTGGGCAGCGGATCATCGCCGTGCATTTGTCGCCAGGTGTTCAAGAGCGAATAGGGATCGCGCGGGTCGAGATTGATGACAATGTTAGAGGTCGTGCCGCCATCCACGTACAGCGCGTCGTCGATCACCACCGGCGGGAACACCGCGGGAATCGCGGATGACGCGAGCAGAACCTTGTAGAAGCGGTCAAACTCCGGGCCATTGTCGGGGTTGCTCGCGATGCGGGACGCGTCCCACGTCTGCATGACCCCGAGGTCAAGATTCGTGGTCCCGATGATCAAAGCCCGATCGTCGGCGTGTCCTTTCGCGATGTCGGTAAGCATGTCGGCGTCGATCTGTTCACGGATGTCGCGCTCCAGACCGCGGGCCGTGAGGAATGAACTGCGCCCGGGCAGGAAGAACAGCAGCCCGCGCAACTTCACCCAGTCGTCCTTGGGGTCGCGGTAGAGCGCAAGAACCCGTTCATACGCGGGGTCGCTGCCGACGAACGCGAAGGGGGCGATGAGGGCACCCGTGCTGACTCCGGTGACAACGTCGAAGAGCGGGCGGCGCGTGCCGCCCTCGTCGAGCAGTCCCCAACCGGTCAGGAACCCGGCCCCAAACGCCCCGTAATCGCCGCCGCCGGAGAGGATGAGAACGTCCAAGGTGGGGGGAACACGTGTCTTGCCCGCCCCGAAGGCTTCTTGTTCGTTGTAGACGCGGCGACACAGTTTCTCGAGCCCTTGGGCGGTGTCCGCCCTATCGGCCGCTTCGAACGCGTGCAGCCGGGCCTCGAGTTCTGCTTCAGGGAGCGTCGGCCGATTGACGGCGCAGCCCGCGAGCCCGAGCCCAGCCCATAGTGTGCCAAGCGTGCGGGAACTTGCGAAGGCGATGCGCACCATCGGCTATTTGGCCTTCCCTTCCAACTCGGCCCACCGCTCGTAGAGCGCGGCAACGCTCTGTTGGGCGACTCCGGCTTTCGTGCACACCTCCACGTACCGCTTATGGTCCGCGACGACCCCTGGTTCGTTCATATCCCGTTCAAACCGGGCGAGCGCAGCTTCCGCGGCGGCGATGGCGGGTTCCATTCCGTCAAACTCTCTCTGGTCGGCGTAACTCAGTTTTTTCTTGGGCGGTTTGCCGATCGGGAGGGGGGCGGCCACACCGGCGGCCTGAGGTTCGGGCTTCTTTGCGGCGGGTGATCGCAGCGCGGGGCGGCCGACGCGTTCCCACTCGGCGTAGTCGGTGAAAACCCGCGAACCCCCAGCGCCGTCGAGCGCTATGACCTTCGTCGCCAGCCGTCCGAGCATCGCCCGATCATGCGTCACCAGCACGACCGCCCCAAGAAACTCTTCGATGCTGTCCTCAAGAACTTCGAGCGACGGGATGTCAAGATCGTTGGTCGGCTCGTCCAAGATCAGGACGTCGGCGGGTTCGAGCATCAGGCGGGCGATATGCACACGAGCCTGCTCCCCGCCCGAGAGCGCACGGACCGGTTGCTTCAGTTGTTCCGGGGTGAAGAGAAACTTCTTCGCCCACGTGTTGATGTGCAACGTGCGGCCGTTATAGATGACCGAATCGGCGGGGCTCAGTGCTTCCGCGAGCGTTTCAGCGGGATTCAATTCGGTGCGGTGCTGGCTGAACACCACGACGCGCAGCCCGGGTGCCCGCAAGACCACCCCGGGCTCGGGAACCGAACGGCTGCCCGATGCCTGGGCCTCCGCGTACCGGACGATGGACGCGGCGGAGGGTTCGTCGGGCTCGATCGCGCCGGTCAGAACGTTGATGAGCGTGCTCTTGCCGGAACCGTTGGGTCCCAGAAGGCCCAGCACCGTCCCCGGGGAGAGCGAAACGTCGACATCACTGAAGAGTCGCCGGCCGCCCAGTGTCTTTGAAAGGCCCCCCGCCCGGATCAGGTTGCGGGTCTGACGGCCAGTGGCCCCAAACTCGATTTCGGTCGCCCGCTCGACGCTGGTGCGCGTCCGTAACTCGGCGAGTTCATCCATGCGGTCGTAACTCGCGACGATCCGACTCTTGCTCTTGGTCCGGCGGGCCTGGGCGCCACGGCCCAGCCAGCGAATATCGTCTCGGACCTCGTTGGCAAGGGCGGCCTCGGCCTTGACTTGGCCCTCGAGGAACTCGTCCTTCCGCTTTAGAAACTCCGTGTAATTGCCCTGCACCGTGAGCGTTCCGTCGGGGTAGGCGCGCGACAACTCGATAATCCGAACCGCGACATTCTCAAGAAACGTCCGGTCGTGGGTGACGACAATGGAAGCGAAGCCCCCCGTCCGAAGGAGCGTTTCCAGCCACTCAATGCCTTCGACGTCGAGGTGGTTGGTCGGTTCATCGAACAGGATGGCGTCCGGCTCTTTGGCAAGTTCCCGGACGATCGCGAGACGTTTGCGCTGCCCTCCCGAGAGCGATTCGACCGCCTGATCGGGGTTGGTGAACCCGGCCCGGTCAAGAGCCATGTCGGCCGCCATCTCGCTCTCATGCTCATCATGCACGTGGGCGAGGCGCCCGGCCTTGCGTTCGATTTCGAGCGAAGAGATCACGGCGGAGCGCACGGTGGAGCCTTCGGGGAACCGGTCCTGCTGAGAGACATACGCCGCCCGCACGCCCTTCCGGATGACGACCTCCCCGCTGTCCGACGTCTCCAGCCCCGCAAGAATCTTGAGAAGCGTGCTCTTGCCCGACCCGTTCGGGCCGATCAGCGCGAGACGCTCGCGGTCTTCGACGGAAAAAGTGACCCCCGAAAAGAGGGCCCGCGTGCCGTACGACTTGGTGAGTGAGCGGGATGAGAGGATCGCGGCCATCAGCCGGAAGCGTACGGGGTTGGGATCCGGATTATTCAGCCGGAAACGATGACCTCCGGCTTGTGGCTCGGCTCCAAGGTGGTAGCGTTCTGCGATATACGCTTTGCACCCCTCATGCAACCACACCCCTTCTTTCCATCGGCAGGCACTTTCCCGTTGCGGCCGTCGAACCGCTTCGGGCTTGACTATCGCGCGGAAGGAGCGCGACGGCCCGCGGTGTGCCCGATCATCGACTTCCACGCGCATATCAACGGGGATGCCGTAATTCCTATCTGGAAGGAGGCGGCGGACGCCTTCGGCGTCTCGAAGGTGTTCACGCAGGTGCGGCTGGAAGACGCCGACATCGTCAAGAGCTCCTTGGGCGAGCGGGTCGAATTCGTCGCGTTCCCGAATTTCCGCGCTACCGACCGCGGGCGGGCATTCCGCGAAGGCTTTCTCGAAGACATCCCGATTTTTCACGAACGGTTTGGGGCCCGCATTGTAAAGTTCTGGAACGCCCCCCGCCTGCGCGACTTTTTCCCCGGCGACAGCGGCAAGGACGTTATCGAGTTCGACAGCGAGTGGCGCGTGCGGGCGGCCGAACTCGCGCAGTCCCTGGGGATGATGTTCATGGTCCACGTCGCCGACCCGGACACCTGGTTCGCGACCAAGTATTCCGACCCCGAGAAGTACGGACGCAAGATCGACCACTATCGCGGGCTCGAAGTCATGCTCGACCGGTTTCCCGCTCCGTGGATCGCGGCCCATATGGGCGGATGGGCGGAGGACCTGCCGTTCCTGGACGGTCTGCTGTCGCGGCATTCCAATTTGTATCTGGATACTTCGGCCACAAAGTGGGTAATTCGGGCGTTGGGCCAGTCGTCCCCATCCGTCGTTCGAACGTTCTTTCAGAAGTGGCGGGGCCGGATTCTCTTTGGGTCGGACATCGTCACGACCAACGAGCACGTGACCGCAAAAATCGGCCCGGGCGAGCACCCCATGGCGGATTTGGCGAGCAACGCGGACGAGGCATTCGACCTGTATGCGAGTCGCTACTTGTCGCTTCGTACGGTTTTCGAGACCGCGTACGCGGGCGAATCGCCGATCGCCGATCCCGACCTCGCGATGGTGGACCCAAGCCGCTTCGACCGGATGTCGGCCCCGCCGATCGCGGGGATCTCGTTGCCCGCATCTGATCTTCGCATGCTCTACTCCGACGCGGCAACCGGCCTGATGTCGGCCAACCGCGGACCAACCCGGTAGCCCGCGGCGGTGCTACGGCCGGGGAACCGCTGATGCTGGCCGGCCTGGAGAAGTTTTGATGCGGGTCGTCTTCCTTCGCCGACCCGCGATCTACTGGGGCACCGGCCTGCCCCTTGCCGAACCCGAATCGCCGTGCCGGAGCGCGTGCCCGATCATGATCGCGATACCGACGATCAGCAACGCATCCGCGACGTTGGAGACGTAAGGCCACACCTCGCGACCGCCCCACGGCCACGACCACCCGAAAGGCAGCACCATCGCCGGGAGCGGGTGCAAAAAATCTCGGACGCAGCCGAAGACGACGCGATCGTACAGGTTTCCCAGTCCGCCCGCGAGCACCAGCCCGATGGCAAAGTGGGTCCACCGCTGCCGGGCCGTCGTCCACTTGATGAAAAGCGCCAGCGCAAAGACGATCGCCGCGCCGGTGAAGATGATGAAAAACCAACGCTTGCCGGCCCCGATGCCGAAGACCGCGCCCGGGTTCAGGACGAGTGTGAACTCCAATATTCCGTCGAGGACAACAACGGGCTGATGCCTCGGGATCAGCGCACCCAGGCGGCCCGGGCCAACCCGGACCACATCCGCCCGCTCGATCACCACCGGAACATCCGCGATGCGCGCGAACGCGAGGGACTTGGAAACAAGGTCCAGCCCGCAGCCTGCGGCGGCGGTGATCAGCAGGGTGGCCCACGAGCGCGGATCGCGCGACGGGCCCGGAGGCCCCGCGTGGGCACCGACGACCGGTGAAGAAGTCGGTGGCAACGGCGTCAGATCCGGCCCATCGGCCGCTCAAGCGAACGCGCCGCCTCGATGGAAAGCGCGGCCCACGGCAATTCCTCCAGCCGTTCGATGCCGATCGGCCTGCCCGTCAACACACACATGCCGAATGAACCGTCCGCGATGCGGTTCAGGGCGTCGTCGATCTCCTTGATCAACTTCCGGTCGGCGGCCGCCAGGTCGAGCGAGAGGCTTTGGTCGTATGCCTCCGAACCCTGATCGGCCATGTGCTGCGGGAGGTCGGAGAGAGCGCCCGATTGGCCGCGCAGAGCCTCGGATTCCATGGTGGCGACGTCGCCGACCAGTTCGGCCCGCTTCTTCACGAGCTTCACGCGGTAATGTTCGAGTTCCTTCTTGTTGAACGGCGACTTGGGCTTTGGAAGCTCTGGGCCGGCCTCGCGTCCTGATTGTGAACCCAGCGGCCGCACGTTCGCCGCCTTCGGACCCGACGGAATCAGGGGGCGGCGGATCGGATTCTTCGGATCGAGCAACCGTCCGACACTGACGGGGATCAGCGAGTGCGCGGGCACCTTGACGATTGGTTTCTTCGCCGCTTTGGACGGGACGACGGTGATGCCCTTGCGCCCGGTCTTCGGGTCGATCCCGTCGGCAACGCTTTCCGGAGCATCTTCCACCGCCGCAGGCTTCGCAACCGACGATGGCTTGAGCGCTGGCCCCTTGGACTTGGCGTCCGACTTCGCTTCCGGCGGAACGGGCTTGGAGGTTGTCTTCCCGGACGGCGGCGAGGGTGCCTTGGAAGGCTGAGAAGCGACACTTAAGGTCGAGCCTTTCGGAGCCATTTTCGGAGCTGCTTTCGGAGCGGGCGTCGTCACCGCCGCGATCGCGGGTTTGCTCGGGGCGGGTGCCACGACGCCCCTCGGCGCTGGCCTCCCCGCCGACTTTGCCGCGGCCTTCGCGACCGGCTTGGCAGCTGATTTGACGGTCGGCTTCGCGACCGGCTTCGTCAAAGGCTTCTTGGCCGCCGCGGCCACGGACTTGGGTTTCGCCTTGGGCGCGGTCTTTTTGGGCACTGAACTCCCCCTTTTCGCGTGAGACGGGCCTTGCAGACAAGGGCGTGCGAAGCAACCATGGCTCCGACCCCATCTCGCCGAGGGGCGGGGAACGTATGCCCGTGCGGGCATGGAGTCAAAGCGTTGCTAGGGACCGGTTCGGGCTTTATCGAGCTAACGGGGCCGGGTCCTCGAGATAAGAGCCCATCCGTCGGTACCGCTCGTACCGGGCGTCCATGAGCGCGTCCAGCGGGGTCTGCCGGAGGTCGGTGAGCGCGGAGACAATCCATGCCTGGACCGACGCCCCGGTCAATTTCGTATCCCGATGAGCACCCCCGATCGGTTCGGGGATGACGTCATCCACAATGCCCAGCGCGATGTTGTCCTTGGCAGTGAGTTTCAGGCTCTTGGCGGCGGCGGTGTTGGTCTGTTCGTTGGCTTCCTTCCACAGAATCGCCGCGCAGCCCTCGGGGCTGATCACCGAATACCAGGAGTTCTGCAGCATCGCGACCCGGTCGGCGACGGCGATGCCCAGTGCGCCCCCCGAACCACCTTCTCCGATGATAATGCTGACAATCGGCGTTCGGAGCCGCGACATCTCAAGCATGTTCACGGCGATGGCCTCGGCCTGGCCGCGTTGCTCGGCGCCCAAGCCGGGGTAGGCACCCGGGGTATCGACGAAGGTGACGATCGGGAGTCCGAACTTTTCGGCCATCTTCATCTTGAGCAGCGCCTTGCGATAGCCCTCGGGGTGCGCACAGCCGAAGTGACAAGCGATTTTCTCGCTCGTTTCCTTCCCCTTCTGATGGCCCACGACCATGACCTTCAGCGGGCCGATTCGCGCGAAACCCGTGACCATCGCGGCGTCGTCGCCGAATCGCCGATCACCATGGAGTTCGTCAAAATCCCGGCAGATCATCGCGATGTAATCGCGGGTCTGCGGACGTCCGGGGTGGCGGGCCACTCGCACCGTCTGCCAAGGGGTCAGTCTCGAATAGATATCAGTGAGGAGCGCGGCCCGCCGGACGCGAAGAGCCTCGAGTTCCGAAAGCATGGACGCCACGTCCGGTGCGACCGCTGCGTCCGGGTCGATCCCCCCCGGAATCACCTGACGAACCCTGCCTTCGATCGCATCGATCTGCGCCTGGACTTCCTGAACCGGCTTTTCAAAGTCAAGTTGGTAATAGACAGACATGGGTGAGAGTGTAGGAATCGCCGGACTTTGGGGTCCCCCTTCGCGGGCATCGCACCCCTTCGCTCCCGGTGCCAAATCCGCGGACTGGCGACCCCGGACCCGAGCCGTTGTGCCGATTACGCTTCCCGAATGGCAAACCCAGACACAATGCCGATCGGGCCGCTGGCGGTGTTCGGTGGGGGCACCATGGGCCGCGCGATCGTCGCTCGCTGTGTTGATCGCGGCGTCATCGAAGCGGCTTGTACTTTCGTGGCCGAGACGGGGCTGGCCAAGCACGCCGAGTTTCACGACTTCGGCGTGCGCCCGTTTGCAACCGCGACCGAGGCGGCGGCCGCTGCCGAAAGCCTGGGAAGAGCGGTCTGGCTCCTGGCCGTCAAGCCGCAGAGTTTCAAGGGGCTGGCGACGGAACTGCGAGCCGGCGGTTTCTCCCCCGACGGACGGATCATCATCTCGATCATGGCCGGGTTGACCGCTCAAACCGTGGCCGAAGAGTTGGGCTGTGCATCCCGCGGGGGTGTGGTGCGCACGATGCCCAACCTGGGCGCCACCACCGGGCAGGGCGTCGCGGCGATCGCCGACAACACGGGCGCCGGCGAACCCGCACTCCGCGCAGCGGAGCGGCTGATGGGGTGTCTGGGTCCGTGCGTGGAGCGGATCGATGAGTCCTTGCTGAATGCGTTTACCGCGGTCGCGGGTTCGGGTCCGGCCTACGTCTTTTTCCTCGCCGAAGCGATGATCGCATCGGCCACCGATCTGGGTTTGCCGCCCTCCATGGCCGACCGCGTCGTCCGCGCCACGATCTCGGGTGCCGCGGCCCTGCTCGCGGATTCCGAGTCTTCCCCGGCGAGTCTGCGGTCGAGCGTGACGAGCAAAGGCGGCACCACCCAGGCGGCGATTGAAGCGATGGAACGTGACAGCGTGGGGTCGGCGATCCGACGGGCCATCGCCGCGGCCGCGGCCCGGGCCGCCGAACTCGCTTCGGACCGAAAATAACTGTTCTTCGCGATAAGTGTCAAGAGGCCCTCGCCGCCCGACCGATACTGCGCGACAGCGCACCGGTCTGGCGCGGTCACTTGCGAACCCTTCCGGCGGAGCCACAGGTCGTTCCATGTCCGACGTTCTTGATCAATCTGAAATTGAAGCCTTGTTGGCAGCCGTGCAGGCGGGCGGCGAGAAGGACGCCGGCAGCGATGCGCCCGTCTTCGGACGTAAACGCGTCAGCACCGAACCCGTCGAGGTCAAGCAGTACGACTTCAAGCGCCCGGAGCGGGTCAGCAAGGACCAGATGCGGGCGCTGCAGACCCTGCACGAGGCGTTCGCCCGCAACTTCGGGGCGTCGCTCTCGAGCTTTCTCCGCACGATTGTTGAGGTCAAAGTCGCGACCTGCGAACAGATGACCTATTCCGAATTCACCAGCGGTCTCCCCAACCCCACAAGCTTCAACCTGGTGGAGGCCGACGGGCTGGAAGGCCAGATGTGCCTCGAAGTATCGCCCCTCATCATCTACCCGATCATCGACCGGCTGCTCGGCGGGAATTCCCAGGACCTGTTCATCCCGCAACGCCCGATGACCCTCATCGAAACGCGTCTTATCGGCAACGTCACCACCCGCGGCTTGGCGGCGCTCTCCGAGGCCTGGGCGGGGGTTCGGGCGCTCGCGTTCCATGTCTCCGCAACCGAGAGCAACCCGCAACTGGTGCAGATCGTACCGCCCAATGAGGTCGTCGTGGTCATCGGGTTTGAACTCAAGATGAGCAACCGCGCCGGCACGATGAACCTCTGCATCCCCTACAACGTCATCGAGCCCGTGATGGAACAACTCTCATCGCAGAGTTGGTTCGCGGCGGCCAAACAACTCAAGAGCAAGGCCAGCGAGCAGCAGATCGCGGGCACGCTCGGGACCGCGGCCCTCGAGATCGCGGGCATTCTCGCCGAAACCACGATGACCCTCAAGGACCTGCTTCACCTGGCGGTCGGCGACGTCATCGTGACGGAAAAGCCGGCCCGCGAGAGCGTGGTCGTCTGCGTCGAAGGCGAGGACAAATTCCGGGCTTCACTGGGCCAGTACCGCGGCGCCAGGGCTCTCCGGATTGTGTAGAAATGCGGGAAGCGGTTGAACGGCCGGCGTTAAAGGGTGAAGCGACTACGGAAGCGGGCTGCGGCGAAGTAGCAGGATTGATTGGTCGTCGAGCGGCGTGCCGTGGGTCCGGGCGGTGCTGAGCAGGGCGCGCCCGATGACTTCCAATGACGATTCCTGCGTCGCCGCGAAGGTGCGCTTGAGGGCTTCGAAACCCAGCTGAACGCCCGCGGCGGACTGCACTTCCAGAAGACCGTCGGTGAGGATGAGGAGCGTGTCGCCGGGGAGTAGAGCCGCCTCCGCGGAGGTGAATTGCTCCCCGGCGTCGATCCCGAGCGGGAGATGATCGTTCGTGATTTCCTCGACCGTGGTGCTTCCCGACCGACGGAGCAGCACGGGGAGGTGGCCGGCGAGAAGAATCTCTCAGCGGCCCTGCGGTGAGGCTCGTACCGCAGCGAAGGTAGCGAACATGTCGTCGCGCGTGAGTTCGGTGAGCACGGCATTAAGGTCGGCCGCGAGGGCTGGCAGCGACCCACCGGCCCGGAGGCGCATTCGGATCGCACCCTTGACCATGCTCATGACGATGCCGGCCCCGACCCCGTGGCCGGAGACGTCGGCAAGGTACACATCGACCGTGTGATCGCCGCAGACGGCGTCGATGATGTCGCCGCCCATGGTGCTCGAGGGGAGGCTGCGGCCGTGAACCGTATAGCCGGCGTGGGCGAGGTCGAGCGCGGGAACGAGAGAGCGGTGAATCTGGGCGGCCAGGTCGAGCTCGGCCCGGGCCGTCGCGGCGTCGTCCTGGACGCCCCGCAGTTAGCGGAAGATAAGGATGAACCCCAAAGTGACACAGGCGATGGTCTCGATGCCCAGGAGCGCGATGCGGGCCTCGCGCGTGCTTTCCGAGAAAGGTTGGAAAAGGCCGAACCCGGCGAGGCTCGAAAAGACCGGGCGGGGCACGACGATCTGCGCGACGATGACCAGCGGAATGAGATAGAAACGGCGGGACGAGAAGGAGTATTCCCATCGCACGGCGATGAGCCCGGAAATCGCCGCGGCGACGAGGCCAGCGACAAAGTTGGGGTGTCCTGGGCCGCCATCATCAGCATCGGGCCGATGGCGGCGAAGGTGCAGAAGACGCCCGCGTGCAGGAGCAGGCCCGGGCCCCGGGTGCTGCGGTTCGAGCGGAGAAGGAGAACAAATGCAGACAGCGCGCCGGCCGCGAGCGAGGCGATCATCCATCCCCGGATAACGAAGGCGTCCTGGAACAGGGCCCAGCCGATGAGGATGCCGGAAAGGACGGGGAGGCCGAAATAGAGGAGGGAGCGTCGGGTTTCATGGGCAAACGCTCGGCGGGCCATGCGGGTAGGTTATCACGGGCCGACAGCATGGGGGCATCGAGCATCGAGCCTGGTGCATCACGCTTTGGGCATCGAGGTCGGAGGGTTGCCCAACGTGTCGTAATCCGGCATGGGGCAGCGATCGTTAAAGTACTCGAGAATCCAACCCAGTTGGCCC
>Ga0163149_10002953_pt1 | contig 19863 bp, 14 predicted proteins | sample OliLakLV19MP5G1_FD_148604 | JGI IMG/M metagenome (GOLD analysis project Ga0163149, IMG submission 148604) | Freshwater microbial mat bacterial communities from Lake Vanda, McMurdo Dry Valleys, Antarctica - Oligotrophic Lake LV.19.MP5.G1 | ecosystem: Environmental > Aquatic > Freshwater > Lake >...
CACAACGTGTACTGCGGCGGGTTCGACTTGAAGTCCTCGTCGAAGAACCCGATCTCGAGCGTCTTCCAGTCGCGGCGCGCGAACTCCTCGAGCGACAGCGCGAACGGCATCCGACGCGGCTTCGAGGAATCGTGGAAGCCGTCGTACACGTCGCGTGGCGCCTTGCCGATCTCCAGGTGCAGGATGCCGCGATCGGTATGTAGCTTGCTCCACAACCCGCCGCCGAGGAGCGTCAACACGCCCAGGTGGACCAGCATGTAGCCGCCCTTCTCGAGCGTGAACCACTTCGAAGGTCCGCCTTTGAAGGTGTTCGACAGCACGCCCAGGAACAGCAGTCCGAGCAACGTCGCGAACCAGTTCGATTTGTACGTGCGATTCAGGTCGAGGGCCGTGCAGATCTCGAACGCGCGCCGGAACGCAGGCTCGTTCTCCCGAATCAACGTGCCGATCTCCTGCGACTTGATGCGGCCCGTGAACGCGGCATTCATCTGCTTCTCGCGGTTGTCGCGTTCTTCGATCCCGTAGCGATCCTCGAAGCGATCGAGCTTCTCGTCGATACCCGGCGGCAGCGCGGCCTCGGGCATCCCGAGGCCGTAGATGTGCAGCATGTGGTAGACGAAGAAGCCCTCCGCCCAGCGAAACGCGGCGTACTCGTTCTTCCACTTCTTCAGGCGCGAGACTTGGTCCGCCGTGAGGCTCGCGAGCGCCGGGTGGTCATCCGGCCGACGCCTGAAATCCTCGTCGGATTTCGCCTTGGGAGCCGGGACGTAGGCCTCGAAGACATCCCGCGGGATGTCGCGGACGTTCGGGACGCGCTCGGTCGGATCCTCGAAGCCCGTGATCTGCGGCACGAGGACGCCGACGCCGACCGCGACGAGCGACAAAGTGACGAGCGTCACGCCCACGTGCATCGTGCGGAAGAAGCGCAGGACACCCTCGCGCTGGATCACGAGGAAAACGGCGGTCGCGAGCACGAAGCCGCCGAACGCGGCCGACTGGAGCGGCGTCGCCGCGCCGTCGACGACGAGTCCGAGGACCGACAACGCCACTTGACCGGCGATGACGAGGCCCACGATCAGGGCCGCGGCCGACGCGAAGCCCCAGCGGAAGGGCTTGCGCGGAACGGGCGCGTCGGCGCCGTCGGACCGTAGGCCTACGTGCTCGACTCGAAGCTTCTCTTCGTGCGGGTCACTCATGCGTTCATCTACCAACGTCGTTCCAGTACGTAATCGGTGAGGTCCGTCAACGCGTCGCGGGCGCTCGACGGCGGCAGCGCTCCGACGCGTGACTTCGCACGCGCAGCGAGCTCGCCGGCACGCGCCATCGCCGTCTCCACACCACCGAGGAGATCACATTCGGCGCGCAACTGCACGACGCGGTGTGCGAGTCCCGGCTGCGTGTAGATCTCGCGGATCCGTGCTTTCACCGGCGCATCGGCACGTCGGTACGCGTGGAGGACGGGCAGGGTGACCTTCCCGTCCTCGACATCGTTGCCGACGGATTTTCCGACGACGCTCTCCTCGCCGACGACGTCGAGGCAGTCGTCGACGATCTGGAACGCGAGGCCGACCTCTTGGCCAAAGTTCCAGAGTTCGAGGCCGATCTCGTCGCGGCCGTTGGGATAGCGCGCGCCCAGTTCGCAGGCCGCAGCGTAGAGGGTCGCGGTCTTCGCTCCCGCGATCGCTTCACAGCGCTCGTCCGTCTGGTCGAAGTCGTAGCGCAACGTGCTCTGCTCGATCTCACCGACGCAGATGCGCCGAGTCGCTTCGGCCAGCGCGCGGCTGGCCAGGCGCGACGAAAGGTCCGTCGACAGCGCGAAAGCTCGCGCGTACAGGAAATCGCCGAGCAAGACGGCGACCTGGTTGTCCCAGCGCTGGTGGACCGTCGCGACGCGGCGACGAACGTCCGCGCCGTCCAAGACGTCGTCGTGGACGAGGGTCGCCAGGTGGATCATCTCGACGATCGCGGCGATCGAGGGATGTTCGTCCGTCGAGTTGCCGGTCGCGTCTCCGGCGAGCAGCACGAGCGCGCCGCGCAGTTGCTTCCCGCGGAATCGACCCACGTGACCGGTCATGTCGGCCACGGCGTGCGAGCGCTCGGCGAGCTGTCGCGCGAGGACCTCACGCATGCGCGCCATCCCGTCCGCGACCGGCGCGACGAGGCGTTCGAGGCGCGCGTCGGAGGCGCTCACGCCCGGACCTCGGCATGGAGGGCCGCGCGCGCGCGCGCCAGATCCTCGGCCGTATTGACGTTCAACGTCGCATCGCGGTCCGCGCATTCGGCGACGTCGATCGTCGCGAGCTGCGATCGGCGCCCGTCGGCAAGTGGATAGGAGAACAGCGCCGTCATGCGACGTTCTCCGGCGGCGAGCGCGCTTCGGATGCAAACCGCCAAGCGCGTGTGGTAAACGCCGCACAAGGGTTCCGGACCGCTGGCGCTCGCGAGGACCAACGCATCGAGGTCGTTCTGCTCGGCACGCTCGGCGAGAGTCGCGAGCACGTGCGAGTCGATCGCGGGCATGTCCACCGCGAGGACCACGACGCGCTCGTGCCGAGCAGCGCGCAGTGCCGCCTCGAGACCGGCGAGCGGTCCGAGGTCTCGCTCGACATCGAGCACCACCGGCAATCCGAACTCGACATAGCGCGGTGTCGGCCCGGTCGCGAGCAACACTTCGTCGACCACCGGCCGAAGCGTCGCGATCGCGTGCGCGAGGAACGTCGTGCCGCAGAGGAGCTCGAGCTCGGCCTTGTCCCGTCCCATCCGCCGACTCGCGCCACCACACACGACGACGCCCGTCCGTCCGTGCCCGAGGGCGAACGGCGGCACCCGGGTCGACGGCAGCGGGATGGTCGGGGTCACGGAATCGGCCCTCGAGCTCAGAGCTCGTGAAGAATTCACGGGCGACGCGCCGCGCAGCGGCGCAGATGGTGTCTGAGAGCGTGTAGGCTCGATTTCTTCACACGCGGTCAGAGCTCGTGAAGAATTCACGGGCGACGCGCCGCGCAGCGGCGCAGATGGTGTCTGAGAGCGTGTAGGCTCGATTTCTTCACACGCGGTCAGAGCTCGTGAAGAATTCACGGGCGACGCGCCGCGCAGCGGCGCAGATGGTGTCTGAGAGCGTGTAGGCTCGATTTCTTCACACGCGGTCAGAGCTCGTGAAGAATTCACGGGCGACGCGCCGCGCAGCGGCGCTGATGGTGCCTTGGAGCGTGTAGGCTCGTTCTTCACACGCTGTCAGAGCTCGGGCGGCTTCTCGGACTTGGTGACCGTGGGGTTCCCGGCTGCGTCCTTCCCGCCATCGCTCATGCCCTTTTTGAACTCGTGGACGCTGCTCCCCATGGAGCGCGCCAGCTCGGGCAACTTCCGCGCTCCGAAGAGCAGCAGGATGGCGAACACGATCAGGAGGATCTCCGGGAGACCCAGTGCAACTGCAATCGGCAACATACGGTTCCTCGTGGGTCCGGTCGTGGGGTTCGAGCCCGCTCCGGGCGCAACCTCAGTCTAGGGCATCGAACCGCGCGGATCCTCTGCCTGCGCGCCAAATCGACCTTCTTTCGTCTCGGCCCCGCAGCGCGCCGCGAGGCGGCGTGTAGTGCCTGGATCGAACTCCGGGAGGTCGAGGTCCGGGGAGGCCACGGTCCCCTCGCGCTTCTCCCCGACACGGGCGCCCCGGCCGACTCGTAGGCCGGCTTCGAGGAGCCCCAGGCGAACCTCGGTCGCCGCGCTGTAGGTCGACAACCGACTCAAAGGTGCCATGCGGCTCGCGACTGCGGCGAGGAAACCGCGGGACCACAAATCGGGTTCGACACGCGGCGAGAACGGGTCGAGGAAGACCGCGTCGAAGTGTACCCCTCCCGGCAACGCCTCGAGCTGCGTGCGCGCATCGCCGAGTACGAGGCGTAAACGTCCGTTCGCGAGCGGAACGGGTTCCGTGTCGCGACGAGCGAGCGCACTCGCGAGGGCGGTCCGCACCGGCTCGTGCCAACGCTCGAGGTCGGCCGGCTCGCGACGCGTCGCGACGACGTGCGCGAGGAGTTCCGCGTCTCGCTCGAAGCTCGTGGCTTCGAGCACCACGCCGGTTCCATCGAGCGCTTCGAGAGCGGCCGCGAGATTGAGCCCGAGCCCCGTCCCGATGTCCAGCAACCAGAAGGTCGTGGCGCCGGACCGCGCGAGTTCGAGCGCGCGCTCGCGCAGACGACACTCGGTCGCGTACCGCTGACGCGCCTGAGTCCACGCGCCCGACATCGAATGGAACGTCTCCCCGTGCGCGCCGTGCGCGAGTGTCGACGAGCCGTCGGCCGTCACGCGCTCCACCCACGGCGAAGTCATCGCGGGCGAGCTCGCACTGCGCGTCGGCGTTCTCGGAACGGACGATCCAACCAAGCCACGCCGAACCCGGTGAGGAGGAGGAGGACGACCACCGGAGCCGCAAGCCAACTCGGCGGAAATCGCTCCGCGCCCGCGATCGCGTGCTCGCCGATCGCGACGAAGAGCGCGGCGAGCATGACGCACAGCGCGAGGCCGACGACGTCGAGGAACACGGCGAGTCGCCCCATCGTCTCCATACGACGTTCCGGCGCGAGCCAATATTCCTTCTCCGGCAGATTGACCCACGCGGCCGGATTGTTCGGCAACCAGGTCGCGAGCCCGCCGAAGAGTGCGGCCATTCCCGCGAGCATCCCGAGCGAGAGCGCCATGTAGCCGGTTCGTCCCATCGCATCGCGCGAGCGACCTCGGAAGTCGAAGCTCGTCGCGAACTGCTCCGGCAGCGCGCTCCAGCGCCACGTGAACCACAGTCCGACCAGGACGAGAGGGAAGAGGAGCAGCGCACGACGCAGGGGCATGGCTCGATCAAGTTAGCGTCCCGGGTCCAACGCGGGTGGAACCGGGGCGTTCACGCGTTCCGGCCGTCCGATCGGCGCCGGCACGACATGCCGCCTGACTTTCGCAGCAAACAGCGACACCCCGCACTTGGAATTCGCGCGGGGCGTTCGGATCGACATCGATAAGCGACGAATCAGCCGACGAGAACCGTCGCTCTGGCGCTCGCGAGCAAGCCGGCGGCGGTGAGCGCCTTCTCCATCTCTTCGCCGAGCCGCGCCGGGCTCTTGCACATGCGCACGCCGGCCTTTTCGAGTGCCGTCACCTTGTCCGCGGCGGAACCTTGCCCGCCCGAGATGATCGCGCCGGCGTGACCCATCCGACGTCCGGGCGGAGCGGTCTGACCCGCGATGAAGCCGACCATCGGCTTCTTGACGTTCTTCGCGATGTACTCGGCCGCGCGTTCCTCGGCGTTTCCACCGATCTCGCCGATCATGACGATCGCGTCCGTCTCCGGATCCGCGTTGAACGCCGTGAGCACGTCGACGAAGTTCGTTCCGTTCACCGGATCGCCCCCGATGCCGACGCACGTCGATTGGCCGATGCCGCGGCTCGTGAGCTGCCACACCGCTTCGTACGTCAGCGTGCCCGAGCGCGACACGACGCCGACGCGACCCGCGCGGTGGATGTAGCCCGGCATGATGCCGATGCGGCACTTCGCCTTCGGCGTGATGACTCCGGGACAGTTCGGTCCGATGAGACGCGTCTTGGTGCCTGGTTGCGCGAGCCGCTCGACGACCTTGACCATGTCGAGCACGGGAATGCCTTCCGTGATCGCGACGACGAGCTCGATCCCGGCGTCGATCGCCTCGAGGATCGCGTCGGCGGCGAACGCCGGCGGCACGAAGACGACGCTGGCGTTCGCGCCCGCTTTCTCGCGCGCCTCGTGACAATTCTTGAAGACCGGCAGGCCGAGGTGCGTGGTCCCGGCCTTCTTCGGGTTCACCCCGCCCACCATCTTGGTGCCGTATTCCAGGCTCTTTTCGGTGTGGAACGAGCCGAAGTCCCCCGTCATGCCCTGACAGATCAAGCGCGTGTTCGCGTCGACGAAGATGCTCATGGAGTTGCTCTCACTTCTTTCCAGCGGCGACTGCGGCACAGATCTTCTTGGCGGCATCGTCGAGGTCGGTCCCCGACACGATGGGCAGGCCGGACTCGGCCAGCATCTTGCGACCCAGCTCCACGTTCGTGCCCTCGAGACGGACGACGAGCGGAACCTTCAGGTCGATCTGCCGCGCAGCCGTGATGACGCCGGTCGCGATCACGTCGCACTTCATGATGCCGCCGAAGATGTTGACGAGGACGCCCTTGACCTGCGCGTCGCCGAGCAGGATGCGGAACGCAGCCGTCACCTTCTCCGCCGTCGCACCGCCGCCGACGTCGAGGAAGTTGGCCGGCGAGCCGCCGTAGAGCCCAATAACGTCCATCGTCGCCATCGCGAGACCGGCGCCGTTGACCATGCAGCCGATGTTCCCGTCGAGCGCGATGTACGAGAGGTCGTACTTGCTCGCTTCGATCTCCTTGGCGTCCTCTTCGTCGAGGTCGCGCAATTCGAGGACGTCCTTGTGGCGGAACAGCGCGTTGCTGTCGAAGACCATCTTCGCGTCGAGCGCGAGCAGTTGGTTCTGCTTCGTGACGATCAGCGGATTGATCTCGGCGATCGAGCAATCGAGCTCGACGTAGGCCTTCGCCAAGGCCTGGAGCATGCGTGTCGCCTGCGGCTCGAGGCCGGGCGCCATCTTGACGCCGCGCGTGAGCTTCTGGACGTCGGCCGGCAAGAGCCCCTTCGCCGGTGAGAACGACGCTTTGACGATCTTCTCCGGATGGTGCGCCGCGACCTCTTCGATGTCGACGCCGCCCTCGGACGACATCATCACGACCGGTTTGCGCAGCTCGCGATCGAGCGCGATCCCGAGGTAGTACTCCTTCTGGATGTCGCTGCCCTTCTCGACCCACACGCGGCGGACGAGCTGACCTTGCGGCCCCGTTTGGTGCGTGACGAGCTTCATGCCGAGGATCGCCGTTGCTGCCGCGCGACACTCGTCCTCGGATCGAACGAGCTTGACTCCGCCGCCCTTGCCGCGACCACCAGCGTGGATCTGCGCCTTGACGACCGCGACCGGGACCTTCAAGTCGCGGTAGGCCTGCACGGCGGCCTCGACCGTCGTCGCGAGTTGCCCCTCGGAGACGGGCACGCCGAAGCGCGCCAGCAAAGACTTGGCCTGGAACTCGTGGATCTTCATGGGTGTGGCCGCCGCGCCGATCGGGGAAAACGAGGCGGAGAGCCTAGCGGCCCGCGCGCGGGTATGGAACCGCTCGCGTGTCGTTGCGCTGCGCCGGGGCGGCTGGTCCGATCTCCGAGACATGGTCCCCCTCGACAAGTCGACGCCGGCCGGATCCCTGCTCGTCGATCGCGATCTCGAAGCGCTGGTCGGATCCGCGATCCGAGTCCGCGAATCCGCGCCGCCGATCCAGCGCGTGCAAATTTCGCCCGCCAGCCTCGATCTGCGCCTCGGCGCGCGCGCTTGGCGGATCCGGTCGGGTTTCCTGCCCGGGCCGGGCAGCGTCGAAGCGCGCATCGACGAATTGTCCCTGGGCGAGATCGATCTCACGCGCGGCGCCGTGCTCGAGCGCGGCATCCCGTACTTGGCCGCGATCGAGGAGGAGCTCACGCTCCCGGCCGACCTCCGCGCGCGCTTCAACCCGCGCAGCTCGACCGGTCGCTGCGACGTCTTCACGCGCGTCCTGTGCTCGAACCATCCGCGCTTCGACGAGGCGCCGCCCGGTTATCGCGGCCGACTGTGGATCGAGATCGCGCCGTTGTCGTTCCCGGTGCGTCTTGCGCGCGGCGATCGGCTCGCGCAGTTGCGGCTCGCGCGCGGTCATGCGGCGCTCGATGCAGACGAGCTGCGGGCACTGCACGCGCGCTCGAGCCTCGTTCACGACGCGCGCGGTTCGGCGGAAGCGACGATCGACGACGAGGGCGCGCTCGCCCTCACCGTCGGCCTCGCGGGTCGCGATCCCGCCGGATGGCGCGCCGCCTCGCACACGGAGGTCGTCGAGTTCGCCACCGAAGGCGCTCACGACCCGGCCGACTTCTTCGAGCCCGTGCACGCGCGCAACGGACGTTGCATCCTCGAACCGGGCAGCTTCTACGTATTCGCCAGCCGCGAACGTCTCGCGATCCCGCCCGATCACGCGGCCGAGATGCTGCCGATCGACGTCGGCGTCGGCGAGCTGCGCAACAACTACGCGGGCTTCTTCGACAACGGGTTCGGCTGCGGAGCCGCGGGCGAAGTGCGCGGGACTCCCGCGGTGCTCGAAGTGCGCGCCCACGACGTGCCGTTCCTCGTCGAAGACGGCCAACCGTTCTGTCGCTTGCGCTACTTCCGCACGAACGGGCGACCGGATCGGTTGTACGGAGAGGGCCGCAGCGCGAGCTATCGAAACCAGGACCTGACGTTGGCGCGCTGTTTCCGCGGGAGAACCGGGGAATGAGCTCACCGCGATTCTCGATACCACTTTCGTTCCGGAGAGGTCTTGCAGGCCCAGCATCACAGGGTCTCGGCCTCGGGCCTGGGCGGGTCCGATCGCCGGCTCCAGCAATCTGGCGCGGGAAGCGGTCCATGAGACGGAGAGGCTCGAGCGCGACTCCACGACGAGAAGCCCCTTGCCCGCGAGGTTGATAGGATTAGGTTTCTGGGGCGTGTCCGCGAACTGCCGATACTTGCCCGAGTAGCCCCTAGCCAGGGAGATCGGAGCATCATGCAGCTTCCGCTTCTCTTCTCGTTCCAGCAGCCAGTGTTCGGCAACGGCTTCCTGGCCGGTGTGCGGATGAACGGCCGCGCTCTCCTCGAGGAGGGCGACGAGATCTGGATCGTGGGAGTAGCTCCCGCGGGTTTTTCGGCAGGAGGACCGGACCGAGGCGCTGCCTTCTCCGCGTTCAAGAATGCCTGGGCGACAGTCCTATTCGACATCGCCGCCGAATCACGATCGTTCGAGGCGTTTAAGAGCGCCTGCGACGAGTTCTTGTCGGCGGCTAGCCCCTCACTCAGCCAGGAGTGGCAAGACGCGCTCGAACAGGTGAGGCGGGAGAAGTACGTCGACACCACGCTGAAGCGCGAACCGGGAGAGCAAGCCGTCTCGTTCGAGGTCATTGAGTTGACCACACAGCAACTGAATCCGGCCGACAACGTGCTCGAGGTCTGCATGCAAGCGGCGGCCTAGAGATGGCCACCAAAGGGCTGGTGGCGCAGACGATGTCTGGCAAGCGCTTCGATCCTGTCTCGAGGGCTGGAGGGCTGAGAAGAAGCTCCACAACTGGTGGGTGTATCCCCCGAACGGCGGAGCTTCATTCAAGCTTCCTCTCGGCCCGCACGGAACGCGCGACAACGTCAGCATCCAACGAGGCCACGTGAAATCCATGGCGCGCCAGTTCGGGATCCTGGACTGCATGCTTGCGCAGGTTCCCGGCCTGTAAGCGACGGTGCGTCGAGTCGGTCCTTATTCGCGCGATGATCCGCTCGCGAAGCGAGCCTCCGCCACAAGGCGCTCGGCGAATCCATCGCGATCTGGCGCGATGGTCGCGTCGTCACGGTCCCGCCCGAAGAGATCGACGCGGAACTCGAGCGCGCCGAGCGTGAGATCCGCGAGCGCAAGCAGTCCGGATCCTGACGGAATCGCGGACGGTCTCCGCGCTCGAAGCGGGTTGACGGCCTCTAGACGAGGATCGAGAGCGGAATCGCGGTGCGTGTGCGATACTGCGCGGTCGAACATGCACGCAGAAACTCAACACACGCCCCCCGTCGAAGCTCCCGCTACCGAAACCGCGTCCACGGCTCCGAACGGCTTCGCCGCGCTGGGACTCGGACCCGACATCACGCGCGCTCTCACCGAGCTCGGGTACGAGGAGCCGACGCCGATCCAGCGCGCCGCGATCCCGCCGTTGCTGGCGGGCCGCGACCTCCTCGGCCAGGCGGCCACCGGCACGGGCAAGACGGCCGCGTTCGCGCTGCCGCTCGTGCAGAGCGCGTCCGAAGCACCGCTCGTCGCGGGCAAGCCGCGCGTGCTCGTCCTCGTGCCGACGCGCGAGCTCGCGATGCAGGTTGCGCAAGCGATCCATCGTTACGGTCGCGCACGCAACACGACCGTGCTCCCGATCTACGGCGGTCAATCGATCTGGCAGCAAGTGCGCGTGCTCGACCGCGGCGTCGAAGCCGTCGTCGCCACGCCGGGTCGCGCGGTCGACCACCTCGAGCGCGGCACGATGTCACTCGACGAAGTGCGCCTCGTCGTGCTCGACGAAGCCGACGAGATGCTCGACATGGGTTTCGCCGACGACCTCGAGGCGATCTTGTCGCGCGCGCCGCCGAAGCGTCAGACGGCGCTCTTCTCCGCGACGATGCCGCCGCGGATCCGCACGCTGGCCGATCGCCACCTCAAGGATCCCGTCCGCATCTCCATCGAGCGCGAACGCGCTGCGCCGGGTGAAGTCCCGCGCGTCAAGCAGATCGCTTACGTGGTCCAGCGCTCGCAGAAGTTGGCGGCGCTCGGTCGGGTGCTCGACATGGAGACGCCGACCTCGGCGATCGTGTTCTGCCGCACGCGCATCGAAGTCGACGAGGTGACCGAGGCCATGAATTCGCGTGGCTATCGCGCCGAAGCCCTGCACGGCGGCTTCGCGCAAGAACAGCGCGACCGCGTCATGGCGCGCTTCCGCGAGAACCGTTCGGACCTCCTCGTCGCGACGGACGTCGCCGCGCGTGGTCTCGACATCGATCACGTGACGCACGTCGTGAACCTCGACGTGCCCACCGAGCCCGAGTCCTATTTGCACCGCATCGGTCGCACCGGTCGCGCGGGTCGCGAGGGCGTCGCGATCACGTTCGTGGAGCCGCGCGAGCAACGCTTGTTGCGCGCCATCCAGGACACGCTGCGGCTCAAGATCCAGCTCGCGACGATTCCGACGGTCGCCGACCTGCGCAATCGCCGCCTCGATCTCACGCGCGCGTCGTTGAAGGAAGCCGTGCTCGCCGGCGGCCTCGAGGCCTTCCGCAGCGTCGTCGAGAGCCTCGCATCCGAGGTCGACATCATGGACGTCGCCGCAGCAGCGGTGAAGCTCGCGCACGAAGCGGTACACGCCGGCGCCGGCCCCGCGGCCGAAGACAACGACGTCGAGTTCGCTCCGCCGCCGCGCGAGGACCGACCGGGTGCCGCGAAGCGCCCGCCCGGTTCCTTCCCGAAGAAGCGTGAACGTCGCGCCGTCGTGCAGTCGCAGGAGCGCGAAGCGCACTCGGGCTTCGACGCCGTGCGCATCCACATCTCCGCGGGTCGGTTCCAGTCGTTGCGACCCGGCGACCTCGTCGGAGCGATCGCGGGCGAGACGGGGCTTCCGTCACGCGTCGTCGGTGCGATCGAGGTCGCCGATCAGTTCTCGCTCGTGGACGTCGCCGCCGAGCACGCCGACCAGATCGTCGAAGCGTTGCGTCGCACGAAGATCCGCGGTCGGCGCGTGATCGTGCGGGTGCTCTGACGCTCCGTCGGACCGGGAGTTTTCACGTCCGGCGGACGGGAGAACGAACGTCTCGGTCCGTTCGGCGCGATCCGTCGAGCGCGATAGGGTGCGCGCAATCGAGTTCGTGAACCTGCGAAGCGGGAGAGGCGGAAACTCCGGAGTGTCGGCAGCTCGCTGCGCTTCTTCGCGCCTGAGCCGGCAACTCCTCCACGAACCCCGACTTCTCGGAGCCTGTGAAGAATTCACGCGCGACGCGTAGCCGAGCGGCGCAGATGGTGTCTGCGACCGTGCAGGCTCGATTCCTTCACACGCTCTCGCGACGTGAAGCGGCGCCACATGAATCTGAGAGCCCGTAGACTCGATTGCTTCACGGGCTCTCAGCGCTGTACGACGACGTTCCAGGACTCGAACGCCGCGCCGAAGTGTCCGTCGGCGCGCAGCGGCTCGTTCCAGGGCAACACACTCGCGTCGGCGACGCCGCCGAGCGCGCGCACCGCTCGGATGCGTCGGCCCGTGGACTCGCGTGGATCTCGGGCGATGTCGACGAGTTGCTCGATGGAGCGCGCGTCCCCCATCGAGACGAGCGCATCGGCAGCGTAGTCCGCCGCGAGTAGGCTCTTCGTCCCCGCGAGCACCGCCGTCATCTCGATCGATGCGGTGTCGTCGCCCAAGAGCGCGCGAGCGATCGCCGAGTCGCGGATCACGACCGGGTGATTCTCGACGCCGCTCGCGACGCGCAGTGGATCGATCATCGCGGTCGCGCCCGCGAGACCGAGACCGAGCGCCAGCGGGGATCGCGCTGCCGCGTCACCTTCGCGGCCGAATCGTTCGAGCATCGCCGGCGACGCGGTGATGTCCTGACGCAGTCCCAGCGCGAGCCCGATCGCCGAACTGTCACTCGGATTGCGCGCGCGCGGCCAACCTTCCTTCAGCGCGCGATTGCCATCGGCCGCGGCGACGAGCGCGGAATCGTGTGCGAGGACGCCGAGGGCGAGCGCCAAGAATCCCATCGCCGAGCCCTTGGCTTCCGCGAAGTCCGCGAGGAGTCCGTCCTGGATCGCGAGCGCCGCCGCCTTCTCGGGTTCGATGCGCGCGCGTGCGCCGATCTCGGCACGTGCGAGCCAACCGAAGCCCCGCACCAATCGATCCGTGTCGCGCGTGAGATCCGCGAGTGCCTCGCGTACCAAGGCGTCCGGGGCGGATTCCGTCGGACGACCGAGTCGCCCGAGCGCGATCGCAGCACCTTGCCGAACGATCGTCGGTCGCGCTGCGTCGCGCGCCGCACTCGCGGCCCACGCGATCGCACGCGCGCGATCGGCGTCCGTCGTGCGCGCGCCCGTGCGTCCGGCCGAGGCCGCGGCCTGCGCGCGCACGAGTGGGTCGCGTTCGGGGTCGTCGGCGATGCCCACGAGGAAACGTGCGAGAGCTGACGCGGAGGCCGAAGCCGGCAGATCGTCGCTCGCGACTCCGCTCCCGAGATCGAGGAGGCCCAATGCGGCCGCGCAAGCCGCGGCGAAGTCTTGCGGCGTGCCCCTACGTGCTTCGAGCGGAGTCGAGAGTGCGTGAGCCGCGTAACGCTGGATGTCTACGCGTCCGCGCGCCGCCGTGAGTCCGAGCGCGAGCGCCGCGATCGAACGCAACTTCGTCGGGACCGAGTCGCGCTTCAACGCGGTGCGCCCCGCTGTCGAGTCGAGCACGATCGCCGCGAGCAGCGGGATGGAGTGCGCGGATCCGCGCGCTCCCAACGCGAGGAGCGCGGCCTCGGAGACGGACAATTGTTCATCCGCCAAAGCACCTTCGATGCGCTGCACGACTCTCTCTGAAAGCGCATCGTCGACGCCACGTCCGCGATCCGCGCGCGCCAAGGCGATCAGCGCTTCGGCGGCGAGAGTCGCATCACCTTCGCGTTCGACGAGCGTCGAGAGGATCGGCAGCACGCGATCCGCGACGAGTCGCCCATCGGGCTGGCGGCGCGCGAGACCCGTTCCGGCCGGAGCACTTCCCACGGCCGCATCACCCGCATAGACGCGCGACTTGATCGCCAGGTAGCGATCGCGATTCAGACTCCACCACGCTTCCCACGTCGCCGTGTCGGGGCCGAGGTCGAGGATCGAGATCGTCGGCACGTTCGGAGGGATGCCGACCGGCGAAGCGACCGGCCCCGCGCTCGGACCGCCGGGTGTGAATGGCTGCCCCGGTCCGGTTGTGTTCGGTCCGCCGCCACTTCCGCCCGAGCCGCCGCCCGAACCCGTCCCACCCGGCACCGTGTCGCCCGGCCCACCATGCGATCCGCCCGCCGGACCGGTCGGGTGGCCGCCCGGACCGTCGTCGGGATGCCCCGTCGGATCACCGCCGGGATTCTGCGCGGCGGAGATCGGGGGACATAAGGCCAGGACCAGCCACGCCGCCGTGCATCGAATCGTTGCCATCGTGCTACCTCCGTCGCCGCCCGAGCGGTTCGCGCCGGACCGGGTCGGCTCCACTCTGCACCTCGAGCAGACTGCGCGCCCTACGAATCCCGCGCTCGCCTTTCGAAGCTTGGCTCACCACCGAGCGCAGCGCGGACGTCCACGCGCACTCCCTGGTCACTAGGATAGTCGGAGCGTCCGGGTGACGCATTCCGTGCGGATCCCCCTCGTTTTCGCGGCGCTCGTTCTCGGAGATCCCGCACCGTCCTCGGCCGTCGATCTCTGGGCGCGGGGTGCGCGACTCGAGGCGATCGACGCGGCGCGGAAAGAGGTCGAGCAGGATCCTCGGCCGGAGACGTGGAATCGGCTCGTGACTTGGCAGCTCGCCGTGCATCGTCACCGCGGCGCACTCGCCGACGCGGAGCGTTGCGGCGCGCCGTGCAACGCCGAACGCGCGGAAGCGCTCTACCGTTTGGGCGAGTACGAGCGGGCCGTTCCACTCCTCGCCGAACGTGATCCGCTGGCGTGCTTGTGGAAGATCGACGCGCTCGAGGCTCTGGGCCGTTTCGCCGAATCCGACGCCGTGCTGGATCGAGCGCGCGCACGAGTCGCTCTCGACGCGCAATTTCTCGGAGCCGAAGGGCGTCGCGCAGCGCGCAACGGCGACTTCGCCGCCGCCGAACGTGCGTTCCGTGCGGCGCTCGACGTCGATGCGTTCGACGGCGAGGCGCGGTTCGGTCTCGGGCGTGCGCTCGTCGGACTCGGGAGGAAGGAGGAAGGACTCGCGGCGTTGGCGGAACATCGGAGGCTCTTGCCCTTGCTCGACGGCGTCGAGTTCGCGCGGCAAAGCCTCGATCTCGGGCCTGTTCACGCGCCGAACTGGACGGCGCTCGGCGATGCGGAGCGCGCACTGCCGCGACTCGATCGCGCGGAGGCGGCGTACCGACGCGCGGCGGAACTCGGTCGGCCCGAAGAACTCACGGCGAACGCGTTGCGCTGGTCGCGGCTTCTCTTGGAAGACCGTGGCGACGTACAGGCGGCAGTCGACTTGCTCGTGCGCACGGCTCGAGAAACTCCCGATGCGCGGCTCCTCGTGCGCGCGGGAGACGTGCTGCTCGCCGCGCAGCGGCCCGGCGAAGCGGTCGCGCGATTCACCGAGGCCCTGGCGCTGCGCCCGAAGGATGCGGAGATCGCGAAACGACTCGCCGCAGCGCGCGCGGGGGCGTCACGATGAGGCACGCACATCGCTTGGACGCGTCCGGAGTCTTGCTCGCGATCACGGCGGCAGGAGCAATCGCAGCCTGCTCACGAGAAGTGCCCGCGCCTCGAGGAGAGTCCGAGCACGCGACCACTGCGACGCTGCCGCGGCTCGGGTTCGAAGACGTGACGCTCGCGAGCGGCATCGACTTCGTGCACGACGCGGGGGTGACGAGCGCGAAGCAACTCCCCGAGACGATGGGCGGCGGCATCGCCGTGTTCGACGCGGACGAGGACGGCGATCAAGACATCTATTTCGTCCAGAGCGGCCCGCTGCCGATCTCAGGCGGCGCTCCGGATCGTTTCGTCTACCAAAAGGGCCTGAAACGCCCGACGAATCGCTTGTTCCTGAACGACGGGCGCGCCCACTTCACGGACGGGACGGCGAGCGCGGGCGATGCCGCGTTCTCGCGCTACGGGATGGGTGTCGCCGTCGGCGACGCGAACGGAGACGGGCACGAAGATCTGTACCTCAGCGTGCTCGGCGACGACGCTCTGCTGCAAGGCGACGGACGCGCGCGCTTTCGCGACGTCACCGCGACGAGCGGTATCAGCCAGCCGGGCTGGTCGACCGGCGCCGCGTTCTTCGACGCGGACGACGACGGTGATCTCGATCTCTTCGTGACGAGCTACGTCGTCATCGATCTCGCGGAGCCGCCTTGGTGCGGCGAGCGCAAGGACGGTTGGCGCAGCTACTGTCATCCCGATCGGTTCCCCGGAGCGGAAGACGGCTACTGGCAGAACCGGGGCGACGGCACGTTCGAGGATCACACGCAGGCGGCGGGTTTCGCCGATCCGAACGGCAAGGGTCTATGCGTGGTCGCGAGCGACCTCGACGGCGATGGACGCGTCGATCTCTACGTCGCGAACGACAGCACGGAGAACCGGCTCTACAAAAACCTCGGCGGCGGACGCTTCGAGGACGCGACGCTCGTCTCGGGCACGGGGGTCGATCGTTACGGGCGCACGGAGGCGTCGATGGGCGTCGCGAGCGGCGACGTCGACGGCGACCTCGACCTCGATCTCTTCGTGACCGGATTCGACGACGAATCGGACACGCTCTACGCGAACCAGGGCGATTTCGTGTTCGAGGATCGCACGGTGCAGGCGGGGCTCGAGCTCGCGACGCGCATCCCGGTCGGCTTCGGGTGCGTGCTCGAGGACCTCGACCAGGACGGCCGCCTCGACCTCGCCATCGCGAACGGGCACATCATCGACAACATCGCGCTCTACCACGACGGGAAGACGCACGCGCAACGCGCGTTGGCATTCCGGGGCACGGACGATGGACGTTTCGCGGACGTCACCCTCGAACTCGCCGCGAGCGTCACGAAGGAACCGTACGTGGGCCGAGGGCTGCTCGCGGCAGATCTCGACGGCGACCATCGGCCTGAGCTCGTGCTCACGCAGTGCAACGGTTCGCCGCGCATCTTCGCGAATCGCGGCGGGAACCATGGGCTCGTGATCGCGGGGACCCCCCATGGCACGCGCGTCGAGCTCGTCGGCGCGGACGGCAAGATCATCGGCGTGCGCGAGGCGATCCCGACGCCGTCCTACCTCGGTCAAGGGCCGCGCGAGCCGCGCTTCGGCCTCGCCACGGGCGTGTTGGCGCGGGCCCTGCGCGTGCGCGTCGGCACGGGCGCGTGGCAGGAGATTCGCTTCGCCACGCCGTTGCAGGAAGGGCGCGTTCGACTGACGCGCGAGGCGGACGGACGTTTCGCTCTCGCGCGGTGATCTGCACGCGGCTACCGTCCGCGCCATGGCGATCAAGGACTACGAAAAGCTCGGGGTTTTCTACCTCGGCCAGGAATACGACCTCGAAACGCACACGCGCAAGGACGCGCTCGTCCTCTACGACAGCCAAGATCTGACGACCCACGCCGTCTGCGTCGGAATGACCGGCAGCGGGAAGACGGGCTTGTGCGTGGGTCTTTTGGAAGAAGCCGCGATCGACGGCATCCCCGCGATCGTCATCGATCCGAAGGGCGACCTCGCGAACTTGCTGCTGCAGTTCCCGGACCTCGCGGCGAGCGATTTCGAGCCGTGGATCGATCCGGAGGACGCGCGTCGCAACGCGTTGTCCGTGCCGGCCGCTGCCGCGGCTACCGCGGAGCGTTGGGCGAAAGGACTCGCCGAGTGGCACATGGACGGCGCACGCATCGCGCGCCTGCGCGATGCGGCGGAGTTCGTCGTGTACACGCCGGGCAGCAACGCGGGCATCCCGGTCTCGATCGTCAAGTCGTTCGCTGCGCCGCCGCGCGCCGTCGTCGAAGACTCGGAAATCTTCGCGGAACGCGTGTCGAGCACGGCGACTTCGCTGCTCGGACTCGTCGGGATCGACGCGGATCCGTTGCAGAGCCGCGAGCACATCCTGCTCGCGAACATCCTCGACCGCGCTTGGCGCGAAGGCCGTGATCTCGACCTCGCCGGCCTGATCGGTGCGATCCAGGCGCCGCCGGTGCAACGGATCGGAGTCTTCGAACTCGAAGCGTTCTTCCCCTCGAAGGACCGCTTCCAGCTCGCGATGCGCCTCAACAACCTGCTCGCTTCGCCCAGCTTCGCGCAGTGGCTCGAAGGCGAGCCTCTCGACATCGGCGCGACGCTCCACACGAAGTCGGGCAAGCCGCGTGTCGCGATCTACTCGATCGCCCATCTATCCGATGCTGAGCGCATGTTCTTCGTGTCGCTCCTCCTGAACCAGACGCTCTCTTGGATGCGCACGCAGAGCGGCACATCGTCGTTGCGCGCGATCCTCTACATGGACGAGATCGCGGGGTATTTCCCGCCCGTCGCGAACCCGCCCAGCAAGGCGCCGCTCCTGACCCTGCTGAAGCAAGCGCGCGCTTTCGGCCTCGGTTGCGTGCTCGCGACGCAGAACCCCGTCGATCTCGACTACAAGGGCTTGTCGAACTGCGGCACGTGGTTCGTCGGCCGGTTGCAGACCGAGCGCGACAAGGCGCGGCTTCTCGACGGACTCGAGGGTGCCTCGTCGGCATCGTTCGATCGCGGCGAGATGGAGCGCACGATCGCCGCGCTCGGGAAACGCGTGTTCTTGCTCCACAGCGTGCACGCAAAGGCCGCGCGGATCTTCGAGACGCGGTTCGTGCTCTCGTACTTGCGCGGACCGATGACGCGACCGGAGATCCAGCGGCTCATGGCCACTCGGCGGCCGACGGCGGATGCCGTCGTCGCCGGGGTGAGAGCCGTGCAGAGAGTTCGACCCGCTGCGACGGCGGCGGCGGAGCGCAACACGAGTGCAACGCCGACGAAAGGTTCCGCTTCCGTCCTGCCAGTACTTCCGCCGGGAATTCCGCAGCATTTCTTGTCCGCTCGCGACCCGAACTCACGCGGCGAGCCGTTCCGACCGGCGCTCTACGCGAGCTGCCGCGTGTACTTCAGCGACACGAAGCTCGGGGTCGCGACCGAGATCGCGAAGTGTTTCTTGGTGAGTTTCGTGGAAGGACCCGTTCCGCTCGATTGGGAGAACGCCGAACTCGTGGACTACGACGAAAGTGCTCTCACTCCGGCCGCGCCCGAGGGAGCCAGCTTCACCGCGCTGCCCGCCGAGGCGACTCGACCCAAGTCCTACGAGGTTTGGAAGAAGGCGCTCGCCGATCGGTTGGTGCGCTCCGAGCTACTCGTGCTGATGAAGAGCGAGGCGCTCGGACTCGTCTCGCACCCGGGCGAGGACGAGGCGCGCTTTCGACTTAGGATCACGCAAGCGGCGCGTGAGGAACGGGACCGAGGCAAGGCGAAGTTGCGCACGAAGTACGCCTCGAGACGCGCGATCCTCGAGGAGAGCGTGCGCCGATCACGTCAACAGGTCGATGCGCAGCGCGAGCAGTCGCGCGACGCCAAGATCGGCGGAGCGATCTCGATCGGATCGGCCATCTTCGGGGCGTTCTTCGGCAAGAAAGCGATCTCGGCCGGCAGCGTGGGTCGCGCCTCGACGGCTGCACGCGGCGCCGGTCGCGCCATGCGTGAATCCGGTGACGTGGGTCGAGCCGAGGAGACGCTCGCGACACGAGTACAGGCCTTGGCCGAACTCGACGCGAAGATCGAGGCGGACGTGCGCGAGCTCGAGTCGACGCTCGATCCGCTGCGCGAACCGCTGACGACGGTCTCGCTGAAACCGAAGAAGGCAAACGTCACGGTGCGCTTCGTGACGCTGACTTGGGTGCAGTAGGAGACGCCTACAGCGGGGTACGGAGTCAGGCTCCCCTCCGCCGTTCTCCCGCTGCCGCATCCTGATCGCGGCGGGGCGAAAACGGCGGGGGGTACGGAGTCAGGCTCCCCTCCGCCGTTCTCCCGCTGCCGCATCCTGATCGCGGGGTACGGGGGTACGGAGTCAGGCTCCCCTCCGCCGTTCTCCCGCTGCCGCATCCTGATCGGGGTACGGAGTCAGGCTCCCCTCCGCCGTTCTCCCGCTGCCGCATCCTGATCGCGGCGGGGCGAAAACGGCGGGGGAGAGTCTGACTCCGTACAGGCTGGATTCGCGGTGCGGACAGGTAGCGAGACGTGGAGCGGGCCCCAGTCGGGAACCGGACGGGTCATTTGGATTGAAAGATCGTAGGAAGGGGCGCCGATAGGGGCCTGAGAAGCGGATTCCTGGGGCTCTGGGTCTGCCGTCGCTCAGTCTGGCGAGGCGCTCCAGAGCTGCTCACTCCCCGGATCGAAGCGCGTCGGATATGGACAGAGAGAGGAACTGAACGTGCCTGACGCCCCCCCTCGTTCGTGGCCCCGCGCCATCGGCCTCTTCGTCGCCGTCCTCTCGTGCTCGGTCGCGCGAGCGCAATGGCCGTC
>Ga0163149_10002957_pt1 | contig 19841 bp, 13 predicted proteins | sample OliLakLV19MP5G1_FD_148604 | JGI IMG/M metagenome (GOLD analysis project Ga0163149, IMG submission 148604) | Freshwater microbial mat bacterial communities from Lake Vanda, McMurdo Dry Valleys, Antarctica - Oligotrophic Lake LV.19.MP5.G1 | ecosystem: Environmental > Aquatic > Freshwater > Lake >...
CTGCTTTACCTTATCGCTGTTCTTGATCTTATTAATAAAAATCTTGGCGGGCTTAAAGCTTGGAATGTAGTGTTCTTCAATAACAATGGCCGTGTTGCGAGAGATATTGCGGGCAATTTTTTTCTTTCTCTTCTTATTAATAAAGCTACCGAATCCGCGAACGTAGATGTTATGGCCACCAGCCATATTTGACTTTACGATGTTGAAGAATGCTTCAACGGAAGCAGAAACATCTGCCTTATCGATTCCTGTTTTTTCTGCGATTTGATTGATTACGTCTGCTTTGGTCACGGTTGTATCGTTTATATATTCTTGTGTATTATTCTAAAAATTCGGGAGGGCAAATTTAAACGCAGTTTGCTCAAACGCAAAATGAATTTGTTGATAATCACCCACATGGGTTATTATTATTGGACAAAACTAACAGAACGTGGGGTGAATTGTTGTGTTTTTCAGACATTCGCACCCTTTGCAGGCCAAAACCGTGAACAAAACTATTTTTTCAAAAAAAATTATTTCCTGGTATGAAGAGAACAAGCGCGACCTGCCGTGGCGGCATATCCGCGATCCTTACAAAATCTGGCTTTCAGAAATAATCCTGCAACAGACCCGCATTGTGCAGGGGTTGCCGTACTATCAAAAGTTTGTAGAGCATTTTCCGGACATTAATTCCCTGGCCAACGCAAAAGAAGATCGGGTGCTGCGGTTATGGCAGGGGCTTGGCTATTATTCGCGCGCGCGAAACCTCCATGCTTGCGCGAAAAAAGTGAACGATGAGTTTGGAGGGATTTTTCCCCAGACCTTTGAAGAACTAAAAAAACTGCCGGGCATCGGAACGTACACGGCAGCAGCCATTGCTTCCATAGCATTTCGCGAACCGGTGGCTGTAGTAGATGGAAATGTGTATCGCTTTCTGGCACGGGTCTTTGGTATCGACCTGGATATTTCAAGCAATGAGGGCAAGGCGTATTTCTTTGACAAGGCAAATGAATTGATCGACAAACAACAACCAGATTTGTTTAATCAGGCTATGATGGAGTTTGGCGCCTTGCACTGCACACCGCAAAATCCGAAATGCGATTCATGCATTTTTATCAGAACATGTGTGGCCTATCAAAAGGAGCAACAAGAAATGCTGCCGGTGAAGTCGAAAAAGCAGGCAATTAGAAAGCGATACTTTACTTATATAATTATCGAGCATCGATGTCGCCTGCTTATGCGAAAGCGACAGCCGGGCGACATCTGGCAGGGTCTTTATGATTTTTTCCTTATCGAAAAACCCCGCCTGCTAAATCCTGAAAAACTTCTGTTAGAGCATCATGAATTAAAAACAGTTGATCCCGCACAGGTAAGCGAAATGTATAAGCACGTACTGTCGCACCAACATTTGATGACACGATTTGTATGGATCAAGGTGCCTGCTGACCAATTGCTGGAGAAGTTCATGAAAAAGAATCAATTGGCATTCTATTCAAAAAAGCAGGTTGCAAATCTCCCCAAACCGATATTGCTGACGCGCTTCCTGCATGAAAGCAACTATTTAGAGTAAGCAGCGGAATTTTAATAATTTTGTCATAACCCTAAGCAGGGTCTCAACTTGTAATCAAACAACCAAATATATGTCGGGCGTAAACAAAGTAATCTTAGTAGGAAATCTGGGCAAGGACCCGGAAGTAAGAAATCTTGAAAGTGGAGCTACCGTAGCAAACTTTACCATTGCAACAACTGAATCATACAAAGACAAAACCACTGGCGAAAAGAAGGACATCACCGAATGGCACAATATTGTATTGTGGCGCGGGCTGGCCGATACAGCCGCTAAGTATCTTCACAAAGGAGATATGATCTATATTGAAGGAAAACTTCGCACTCGCAGTTGGGAAAAAGAGGGAGTGACACGTTATACAACAGAAATCGTTGGAGATAACATGACGATGCTGAGCACACGAAGAACAACCAATACAGGTGGAGGTAATACCGGCCCTATGGATCATCCTTCGGCCCCATCGAATACTGGCAATAATGAAGTGCCTGGCAACTCTACTGACGATCTTCCCTTCTGATGATTTATAAATCTCTTCAAAACCTGCGCTTCTCATCTGCATTCAGAAATTGGAGCGCAGGTTTTTTTCTGGTCACTTTTTTCTTCGTTTCCTGCACACGCGACTATCAGCCCAAGCCCAGGGGATATAATCGCTTAGAGTTACCAAAGCAAGAATACAGGCTGTCACCCGATTCATTGCCTTATCAGTTTGAGTATTCACAGCACGCACGCTTGCTACGCGATTCTTCGTGGTATAGTGAAAAGCACTGGGTGGAGATTTATTATCCTGAATTGAAAGCTAATATTCATATCACGTATAAGAAATTGAATAACCGCGATGAGTTTTTAAAAGAGTTGCTGGATGATTCGTATAATCTTACCTCCAAGCAACAGATAAAAGCTTCAGGCATTGATGAGTTGGTGGTGGTTACGCCAAGCGGCAAGACTGCTGTAATCGCTGAGATTGCCGGTGAGGTGCCGAGTCAGTTCCAATTCACGATGACCGACTCGTCACGAAATTTTTTAAGAGGTGCACTTTACTTTAACACACGAGTACAAAATGATTCACTTGCGCCAGCTATTGACTTCATGAAGAAAGAGACACTTCATTTTATCAATACATTACAGTGGAAGAATAAGTGATTTGCAATTAAGGTGAATGGCAAGCTTCTTCGACACCTCACTTGAATTTCTTAAAGGCGTTGGTCCGCAGCGTGCCGCATTGCTTCAAAAGGAGTTGAAGTTGTTTACGTTTGGCGATCTCATACAATATTATCCATTTCGCCATGAGGACCGCACGCAATTTTTTAAGGTGAGCGAAGCCAATGAGCTGATGCCCCATGTACAATTGAAGGGAAAGATTACTGATTTTGAATTTATCGGAGTAGGATTTAAAAAAAGATTAGTCGGGCATTTCACCGATGGCACGGGAGAACTTGAGTTAGTGTGGTTTCAGGGAATTTCTTTCGTCACAAAAAAAATCCAACCCAATGTGGAGTATGTCGTATTTGGAAAACCGAATCGATACGGAAAAACGCTTTCCATTGCACATCCGGAAATTGAACCACTCACCGCTAAGAATGAAAAGGGGGGATTTCTTCAACCGGTATATCCGGTAACGGAGAAGTTGAAGGCCCGCTTCATCGATAGTAAATTCATCGCCAGGCTTCAGCAGGAAATATTACAAACTGCGCAAAACCACATTCGTGAAACACTGTCAGCAGCATTGTTACAGAAGCAAAAACTAATAAGTAAAAAAGAGGCATTGTTAGCTATTCACATTCCACAAAGTCATGAACAGCTCGCGGCTGCGCGCCATCGCTTAAAGTTTGAAGAGCTTTTTTATATCCAGCTTCGCCTCATCAAGATGAAGCTGGTGCGGCAGGAAAAATTCAAAGGCATTGTGTTTAGCGACACTGCGATCTTAACAAAATTCTATAAAGATCATTTACCCTTCGCACTGACGGAAGCACAGAAGCGTGTAATACGTGAGATCTATGCCGACATGAAAAGCGGCAAGCAGATGAACCGCTTGTTGCAAGGCGATGTGGGTAGTGGAAAAACCATTGTGGGATTTATCTGCATGTTGCTCGTGGTGGGCAGTGGCGCACAAGCTGCGCTGATGGCGCCAACGGAAATATTGGCGCAGCAGCATTTTAAAAATCTAAAAAAGTTTGCTGACCTGATGGGCATATCCATCTCATTGCTTACAGGCTCAGTAAAGAAAAGTCAACGTAAGCCCATTCATGAAGGATTAGAAAATGGCTCGCTCAAAATTTTAGTGGGAACGCATGCCTTATTGGAAGAAGGTGTGAAGTTTAATAGACTAGGCTTAGCCATCATTGATGAGCAACATCGTTTTGGAGTGGCACAGCGATCGAAACTCTGGCAGAAAAATGTAGACTTCTATCCGCATGTGTTGGTGATGACAGCCACGCCCATCCCGCGCACGTTGGCGATGACGCTTTATGGCGATCTTGAAATTTCGGTGATCGATGAATTGCCCAAAGGACGCAAGCCCATCAGAACCACGCACCGCTATGACTCACATCGCTTGCAGGTAAATGGTTTTTTGAAAACCCAAATCGATGCCGGTCGGCAAGTATATCAGGTTTATCCACTCATTGAAGAGTCAGAGAAATTAGATCTCAAGCACCTTATGGATGGCTATGAAAGCATCAGCCGTGCGTTTCCGGATCTAGCCATCAGTATTTTGCATGGGCAAATGAAACCGGAGGCAAAAGATTTTGAAATGGCGCGCTTTGCAAGAGGCGAAACCAAGATCATGGTGGCCACAACCGTAATTGAAGTAGGCGTGGATGTGCCCAATGCTTCGGTGATGGTGATTGAAAGTGCCGAGCGTTTTGGATTGTCTCAATTACATCAATTAAGAGGGAGAGTGGGCCGTGGGTCAGAACAGTCCTATTGCATTTTACTGACAGGCAACAAGCTGAGTTCAGATTCTAAGATAAGGATCGAAACGATGGTGAAAACCAACAACGGGTTTGAAATTTCTGAAACCGATTTGAAACTTCGTGGCCCTGGCGATTTGATGGGCACGCAACAAAGTGGCGCTCTCGACTTATTGATTGCTGATTTGGGCAAAGACGGGGATTTATTAAAAATCGCACGCGAAGAAGCACTGGCCATTCTGGAAGAAGATCCTACACTGGAAAAACCTGAAAACACAACAATCCGTCAACAGGTGGACTCGATGAAGAAGTCGGCCGTTAACTGGAGTCGGATCAGTTAAGCAAAATTCGTTCAGGGTTAGGGAAACACTGGTTACCTAAAAGCCTAGGCTTCGATGTATTGCCGTTGTGGGATATTCACTACATTTATCTACAAAACCGTTAACTATGAAAGGATTTCTACTCACATTATGCGTTTCTGCCTTTTTTTTGGCAGAAGCTCAAACCGTATCCATTACAAAAGTTGAGCTGGCAGGAGAAAAAATAATTGTGCATTATGATCTGGAGGATAGCAATCCAAATAATGAATACAAGCTTGATTTATATGCCAGCAAGGACAATTTTATAGCTCCATTAACCAAGGTGAAAGGAAACGTTGGCCCCGAGGTAAAACCCGGCACCGACCGCAAGATTGAATGGAGCATCATGGAAGAGTATGGTTTGTATAAGGGGAAAATCTCACTGGAGATAAAAGGGAAAGTATACATCCCATTCGTGAAGCTTAAGAATTTTAATACCAGCAAATCATATAAGCGAGGCAGCAATAATAACTTAGGTTGGAAGCCAGGGAATAATAATCCGATCAATATTGAATTGTTTAAAGGAGGCCAGCGTGTAGCAGGCGATATGAACATGCCAAACAACGGCAGTCATACCTTATACATACCTTCCAAGGCAAAACCAGGAAAGGATTATCGTCTTAAGATTACCGATTCAAGAAACAATGATGATGTTATTTACACCGATTACTTCAAGGTAAAGCCAAAGGTGCCTTTGTTGCTGAAATTGCTGCCCGTTTTTGCCATTGGTGGAGCCGCTGCCACATTGGGTGGTGGAGGAGGTGGTGGTAGTAACGACCCGGTAGATCTCACTTTACCTTTGCCCGGTTTCCCTTCGAATTAATTGTCTGACCTGATATTGTTAACCTATGAAGCTTCTTTTATCCATCATTATATTTCTGCTTAGTATTTCTCAGACGAACGCACAGTTTTGGAAAGCACTCAATGGTGTTTACGGAGGAGCACAATACGAGATCATTAACCATACGGCAACGGGTGCATTAGTTACCATTAACAATGGGGGCATTTTCCGATCCACGGATAGTGGAGCTACCTGGACCAGAAGTTCTAGTGGTATCGTTAGTACTGACATCGCTGTGCGAGGATTAACTCAGGATGGATCGGGGAAATTATACTGCAACTCCCTTTCAAGGGTCTATTCCTCTACCGATGGAGGAGTGACATGGACGCAAACCACCACCGTTACCAACTCTTTTGGAAGTGTTATCAAGGTTTCTCCGGTCAATGGCAATATCTTCATTTCCCATTCGAGCGGCAGCCAGATATTGCGATCTTCCGATGGCGGCCAGACATTTAACGCTACTACGTTTAGCGCAAGCTTTATTAGCGACATGGAAGTAAATTCTTTGGGCCACATTATCGTTGCTGTTCAAGGGCAATCAGCACTATATATAACTACTAACAATGGAACGAACTGGTCGCCTATGAGTAGTGGATCCTATACTGGTTTCCCTACCTTAAGTGTTAGTCAAACTTATAAAATCGCTATTGATAATTCGAATAACCTCTATGTTCTTACCGATGTTGCGCCCTATCGATTAGCAAGTGGAGCAACGGCCTGGACGAGCATCAAAGGAACATTAACGGAAACAATTTATTACGGTAATATTTTCGCAAGCGGATCAGCAGTATATCTTACCAATAATAGTATAAGCAAACTCTTCACATATAATGGTTCGACATGGAATGCGGGCGTGGCTTATCCGTATGCTGGAATGGACATTACTTCATTCTTTCCTATGAGCAGCACCGAGTTTTACATGGGTGTGATTAGTCTCGGAATTTATAAATCAACAAATAGTGGTTCTGTGTGGACGGCTTCAAGCGCTGGCTTGAAAGGTTTTAATTATTCAGACCTTCACCTGACATCCAACGGAAGATTGTTTGCAGCATGGTCTAATCTCGGTTATCTAGTTTCATTGGATGACGGCCAAACCTGGGATTTGAACATAGCAGGAAATACAAACCGATCTTTAACAGGATTCGTCACACTATCGGATAACTCAATTTTAGGGTATGGATCTGGCGCTATCCGCTCCACGGATAATGGTAATAACTGGACACTGCAAAATGCAAATCAGTTTTTAACTCAGGTAGTAGTGAACGGTACCAGTCTTTTTTCTTTCTCGGGAAGTAATTTATTAAAATCGGTTGATGCGGGAGTAACCTGGACCAGTACAGCTATCTCAGGCTTACCTTCACCGATTAAAATGCAAGTAGACGCCAGCAACAATTCCTATTTCCTAGCTTCCGGCTCCATTTATAAAGTCAACTCGGGTGCTACTACTGCGACCGTGCTGAGTGGAGTTTCGAGTGTTAGAGATTTGGTTTTTGTAAACAACACATTAATTGCTCTTGCCGGTAATGGTACTGCCATCGCAAAGTCAGTGGATGGCGGAACCAATTGGACACCACAACCGATCAGCTCTACCAACGCTGCATTTAAACTTTGGGCTTACAATTCAAATGTTTTGCTCACCCAAGGGAATAGTGTGGCAACTTCTTTTTTATCAGTGGATGGTGGAGCAACCTGGACGAGTAATCCACTTTTGGATTCATTTGGCACCCTCATGGATGTGGTATTCAGGTTGGTAGGTCAAACCGATGTGTATGCGTATGCAGCGGTAAATAATTCAGTAGTTCATAAAAGTGTAAACGAGATTGTTCTGCCGGCTGCGCCAACCAATTTACAGATGATTACGAACGCGTATAACGCCATCGAATTTATTTGGAATGATAATTCAGACAACGAGGATAATTATGTCATCGAAGTCTCTGAAGGAGGTAATTCATCATATTCAACGTATAGAACAGTATCCAGATTTGGGACTAATGTAGGCTACACCACAAATCAGGGGTATGGTTCTGTTAGTGCCAAGCCTACTACCACGTATTTTATAAGGGTTTACGCAAAAAATGGTGCGGGAGGTTCCGCCTACAGCAATGAAATTTCAGTGACCACAATCAATCAATGTAATACGACCATCCCTGATAACCGAAGTTGGACAGCTACCACAGTGGCTGCACCCGGATATACTCCTTTTGGTTCAGGCCCCTACACGAATAATTCGATATTAATAAGGGCAACCTCAAACAGTACGAATTTACTCACAGTTTCGCGTTACGTGTTGGGTATTATTGATCCTTCAATCCATGGTGACGAAGCTATGACCTTGGGAGAGTCCTGTGGTCAGGCATACATGTATTCATCAAATGATGACATCAATAACGTCAATGGCACCTGGAACCCGATCACCAAAACGATCGTAATAAAATGGAGAACATTTTCTTCTTACGATGATTTTCAGGCCACCACAACTTATGTGCTGAATCCAACAGATCCGATACCTGCCACCCCTTCATTTACATTGTATACATTCTCGAGCACCGAGGTGTTGCTCAACTGGAATCAACCAGGTTTTGAAACCAAATATGTTATTCAACGCGCTACGGTTTCTGGTGGGCCATATACGGACATTACCGTTGATTACCCCAAGACTTCTTATGTTGATAAAAGTCTGCTCACAGGAACGCAATATTTCTACCGGATCAAGGCTCTAAATGCTACCGGGTCGTCAGCATATTCTGCGGAACAAACAATTACATTAACCGCAAGTCATTTATTCAAACCAATGGAAAATAGTTTGAATCTTAATTTTGAAAACCAACAAGGAGCATCGTGGGCTGACTTGGATGGAGATGGAGATGAAGATATTGCATCACCCTCGTTTGTCAACAATGCCGGGCTTAATGTTCCTCCCGTGTTTTATGAAAATATCGGTGGTGGACAATTTAACCGAAGATCACTTTCTATTTTGGATAATGACAACGATGCAATTAGCAGAGGCATAAATGTTGTTGATTTTAATAACGATGGGAAGCTGGATATGTACATCACCCGCAGTGGTGTTAATGTTGCAGATTTATTGCTCATCAATAACGGCAACTGGAATTTTACAAGAACAGCATTGTCATCAACGGCACTCTATTCAAATTCATTTAGAGGCTCCGCTGCGGCAGATTATGATAAAGATGGATTGGTAGATGTTTATGTTGGAAATGATGGTGGTTCGTCTGTTGCCACCAACCCGGGCTTTTTGTTAAAAAATACCACTGGCAGTGCATTCACTACCCAAACAAACGGCTCTTTGGCAACCGATGTCCTAAATGCCCGATTAAGCGCATGGGCGGATTATGATAATGATGGTGATCAGGACATCTATGTTATTAATAATACAAGTCCGGCATCGGCACATCGATTATATAAGAACAATGGAGACGGTACCTTTAACAAACTGACAGGGACTATTTTCGATACCGATCTGTTTAATAATGCAAGAACGATAAGCTGGGGCGACATAGATAATGATGGTGATCTTGATTTGTATGTTGGAATATCCGTAGCTAACGTAAATCCTATATTTAATGATCGCCTTTACCGCAATGATGGTAATGGTGTTTTTACCAGCCTGACCACCAGTCCGGTGGCAGAAAACGGTACTCCTACTTTTGGTAGTAGCTTTGGCGATATTGACAATGATGGTGACCTTGATTTGCTGGTGATAAACGCTACCGCCAATGCTATTTTTATCAATAATGGGGCAGGTACATTTACCAAGTCCGCATCACAGGAATTGTTTACGAACCCTTCCACATTTGAAATCGGTGGAGCCATGGCAGATTTTGATGGAGATGGATTCCTGGATATTTATCCTGCAAAGGGAAATACAACTTTGATTGATTTGCCGAATTTTTTGTATAAGAATAACAGCACCCCCTCTTCATCAAAAAACTGGATTGAAATAAGACTGCAAGGAACGACCTCCAACCGGGCGGCCATTGGAGCTCGAATTAAAGTGGTGACTACAACACCAGCACGGACTCAAATCAGAGAAATATCAAGTCGCACCGGTTATGGTAGTCAGAATAGTTTGATCCAACATTTTGGATTAGGTACTGCCACGGCTATTTCGCAAATCGAAATCAAGTGGCCTTCTGGGGCAACTCAAATCATTATCAACGTTACCCAACTGAACAAGGTGATCACGATTGTTGAAGATCTGACACCACCAACCTTTACATTTAATCCTGCACACAATTCTACCAATGTAGTTGTTGGAAATAAATTGGAGATAACATTATCAGAACCCGCCACCGCGGTTGCGGCTAAAAATCTGGTGATCCGCAAAGGCTCATCATCGGCAACGCCTTTACAGACCATTGCCGTTACTGCCGCAGTTATTGATGCTAACAATAAAGCAACCTTTACACTGGCTGCCAATGTTGAATATCTCACCCAGTATTTTGTAAGCCTTGATGCGGGGGCATTTATTGATGCCTACCAAAACGCATCACTAGCCGTTGCACCAACAGAGTGGACATTTACCACTGAAGAACAGCCGGACGTAACACCTCCAACCATAACCTTTACACCTCCGGCAACTTTGGAAAAGAATTTTGGAGGTGGCCAGAAACTGGAAGTGATTGCCGCTGACAATAAGGCCGTTTCGACTGTAACCATGTTTTACAGGAAGATTACAGAAGTGAACTTTAAGTCGCTACCCGGCACATTTAATGCCTCTACTTCAAAATATGATTTTCCTTTAGCTGAGGCTTATTTTGATGATATGGGAATGGAATACTACTTTGAAGCAAAAGATGCCAAACCAAACACAACAAGAAATCCAGTTGGAGCTTCGTTTCATTTGACGCGTTTGACTTTTTCAGAAAGTATTAAGGCGATTTCCATTGCACCAAGTGCATCAGCAACAGGCTATAAGATCATATCGATGCCTTATGACCTGGATACCTACCAGGTAGGAATAATTTTTGATGAGCTTGGAGCCCCAGATCCAAAGGAGTGGCGCCTTCTGAAATATCTTCACACGCCACAATCATGGATAGAAGGATTTCAAAATGTTGCGCGAGGTGAAGGTTATTTTATTATTTCTAAAAATGCGGAGAATGTAAAATTTGGAACGGGAACATCCCCCAATTATTCTCAAAGTAATCCGTTTGTTCTTACCCTTAAGAAAGGATTTAATTTAATTGGTAACCCTTACAATGTTCCCATCAGTTGGAGCGAAATAAAAACAGGGATCACCGGTGTAGGAGATTTAAAAGTTTATTCCGGAGGCACCTACACTTCGGGTGATATTTTAAATGAGTTTGAAGGAGGATTTGTATTCTCGGACGCGGATAACATAAGTGTTCCTGTTAAACTCAAAACGACAACAGGAGGAAGAAAATCATCTAATACCATTGGCACAGACTTGGGTAATGATGACTGGATTGTTTCACTAACGCTATCTCAAGGTGATCAAGCATTTAACTTTGGTGGTATTGGTATGAGTAAAACGGCATCTCTTTCTTATGATGACTTGGATGACTTTGCGCCCCCCTCACTGCTTGAGAAGCAAGAAATAAAGTTTGCACACCCCGAGCACTTCATGAAAAACTTTGCACGCGATGTGGTACCAACACAAAGTGAATTTGAGTGGGTATTTCAGGTAGACACGGAAATCACCTTAGATGCTGAGTTGAAATGGGACAACACATCATTTGGTAATAATGCAAATGAATTGTATTTACTCGATGTTTCCAGGCAAGTCATTATCGATATGCGTACCGAAAGTCAGTACTTACTTGATCCATCTAAATCGTTAACCTTTAAAATTTATTTTGGTCAGGATTTGAAATCAAAACTTAAACCAGATGGAGTCTTCCTTGGCAATGCATTTCCTAACCCATCCAATAAATTAATCAACATTCCCTTTACCGTTTCAGGTTCGGATAACTACCTGGTGCGCCTTGAGGTGTATGATATGATGGGAAAGAAAGTGACAACGCTGGTGGATAAGGAATTGCAGTCCGGTTATCATTCAACCACCTGGGATGTAGAACAGACTAATTCGTCAAATGGATTGTATACCTATCGTCTTTTGGTTAATGGTAATAACAAGAGTGAAGCATACACAAATAAAGTAATCGTAAACAAATAATCATGAAAAAAAACATTAACTCGTTGCTGAGCGCCTGTTTTGTTCTGACTGCTTTTGGTGCAAGTGCGCAGACGGTCACCACACGTACGAATGAGTTCGAGGTTGATTTTAGTGACCCCAAAAAGCTGGTTAATACAACCGTGCCGGTTATTAATTGGATTACACCTATTGCAGAAACGACCTTTGCACAGGAAAATAGATTTAACATTAAAGTTGATGTTAGCTCTTCTACGCCATTGAAGGCGATCGTTATCTCCTTGAAGGAGTCTGCTGAGTCAGCCACGCGAGGATCTCAGGCGATAAAACCCGAAGTGGCTGAGCAACTTCACACGGTTATTGAAAAAAATCTCAACCTCATGGATGGTGAAAATATCGTTGAGATTGTGGCTGAGAATATGGATGGAGTGAAGACCTTCAGTTATAAGAAAATTACTGTGGGCAGCACGTCTTTGGCCGATGCAACAAAACTAAACCGGACGGATTATGCACTGGTTTTTGCTACTGACAAATATGAAAATTGGTCTGGGTTGGTAAACCCGATTTTTGACTCTCGTACAATTGCAGACGAACTTCGCAAGACCTATGGATTTAAAGTGGATATCGTTGAAAATGCTTCGCAGTCAGAGATCCTCAAAAAAATCAGGGAGTTTGGCGAGAAAAAATATCAACCCCTGGATCAACTCTTCATTTTCTTTGCAGGCCATGGCACCTATGATCAAACCTTCGGTGAAGGTTTTGTCGTTACGCGCGAGTCATTATTAAATGATGAAGCTAAAACATCCTATCTCTCACACAACCGCCTCCGCTCAATTGTTAATAACATCCCGTGTGAGCACGTCTTCCTTGCCATGGATGTATGTTTCGGAGGAACCTTTGATCAGGCACTTGCCTCGTCACGTGGTGCCGATGAGGAGGTTTACAAAGAGCAAAATCAGAGCGAGTTTATTACACGCAAGCTGACCTATAAGACTCGTAAATTTCTGACCTCCGGAGGTAAACAATATGTATCTGATGGTATTCCGGGAAAACACTCTCCATTTGCCAAGAGCTTTATCGATGCATTGCGTTCACGCGGTGGTCGCGATGGCATTCTCACATTGCCAGAGATTTTTACGTATGTAGAAAAACTGAAAATACAACCTCGCTTTGGTGAGTTTGGCGACAATGCACCGGGTAGTGACTTTATTTTTGTAGCGCGCTAACCAGTCATTTTATTGGATCTTTTCGAGTGGGTATAACTCACCTTTTTTATTCCTGCTTATTCTTCTAAATTTGATTTATTAATGGGTAGCAGATTTTTTCTTCTTAGTCTGTTGGTAATAATCTGGTCCGACCTAAAAGCACAAACAGGTAATTATTTTCTTTCGCACTACTCACCTACGGATGAGCATATTGACTTTCGGAGTCATGATATGGTTCAGGATAGTCATGGTGAAATTTATTTTGCCAGTAAAGCGGGCGTGCTGGAGTTTGATGGATTAAACTGGAACGTCCTTTCTGTGCCAGGAGCTGTTTACACATTGGTTGCACACGACACAGAAGTACTTATTGGCGGATTGACCGGTGCAGGCATGTTGACTGAAAAAATTCAAAGCCCCCGGACGTATCAAATGTTTGCAGAGACCTCCGGTGTTTTTTCAAGTGCTTACCGTGATAGCATAACCTATTTTTGTAGTGAAAATCAATTAGTTGTTTACTCCCTCGTTTCACAGACTGTGACGTCAACTATCATGATGAGTTCGTCTACAGGAAATTTTCTGGGAGTGTTCACTCTGGGTGACGAGGTAGTGGTGCGCACGGAAAACAACGGATTGTTTAAAGTAGAAAATAATACCCTTGTCCCTTTCGATTTTGCCTTTAGCAACTTGATTTTTTCAATTTCATCCCCTTCACAGGAAAGTTTTTTAATAGGCACTAAGGACAATCGGATTTTCATTTTGAAAGAGCGTGAACTGAAGGAAGTGCCGTTGCAATCTGATTTCCTCTCACTCAATATGCTGACAGACGGAGTGTGGGCATCTGAAGATGTGCTGGCATTGGGCACACTGCGCGCAGGAGTAATATTTGTTAATGTTGTGACGGGTGCCACTGAAGCGATCGTGGGTTATGAAAGTGGCTTGCCCGACAATGAAGTATTCAGTTTGATGAAGGACAGGAATGAGGGAGTATGGGTGTCGCATGAATATGGATTCACCCGGATAGCAATCAATCTGCCATTTCGTTCTTTCCATCATTATCCGGGCTTGCAAGGAAATCTTCTTTGCATTCAGCCTTTTCAGGATAAAATTTACGTAGGCACTACCCTCGGTCTATTTGCGCTCGTACAAAAAGATCGGATTCTAAATCCGGCAGCAAGAAACCGTAATAGATCAAAACTTTCCGGTAAGAAAATACCCGAAGATGATTCTACGCTACCAGACACTGAAGCCGTCTCTTTCGAATACAAGAAAATAAATTCAATTGAAGGAAAAGTAAATCAACTTCTGGAGATTGATGGAACTTTATTTGCCTGTGGGGCAAGTGGCGTGTTTGAGGTGGGTGAACAAAAGGGAAGATCAATAATAAACGAAGCTGTGCGCAACGTGTATATGTCTTCTGCCCTGAACCAGGTGCTCGTGAGTACATTAAACAACGAGGTAAAAACATTTATCCCCAGTAAAGAAGGATGGCAGGAAACCCATTTACTCGATACATTGAAAAATCATTTCAGTTATGTTTTTGAAGATAATCTGGAGAATGTATGGTTATGTGGCAGCTCATTTATTTACAAAGTGGAAGCTGTAGAAAATCAAATCATAGATATAATTAAGTATCCAATTCAAAACCCTACTGAGGATGAAACACTGGGGCTGGCACTTGGAAGCGAGGTATACGTGGTTTCATCCGGGCAGTTTAAACATTTCAACGGCTCTGAATTTGTAAAGTATGATTCGCTTTCGGGTGGCCACAGATATTTTGCTTCGGCAGGTAATTTCTGGTTTAATGACGGAACGAAATGGCGCACGATGAACCGGAAACTCCAGTCGATGAAACTTGAATGGCTGGGAATTTTTCCAGGCCTCCGGTTTTTATCACCAGACAGCAAGAGCAACAGCCTTTGGGCTATCACGAATAAAAACGAGCTATATAAATTCAATAATGAACAAGCAGATTCCAGTGAAGGTCTATATCCCTTATTTCTACGGGAAGTGCGGGGTAGTGAAGTGGAGTTAGCGAGCGAAGTTGAAATTGATCAATCGGATGGTGCTTTCACGTTCAAATTTATCCGGCCGGATTATGTAGGAACGCATGCCACACAGTACCGTTTCATGGTTAAGGAACTCAATAAGCATTGGTCTTCATGGTCTGCATCGAACAATGTTATTCCGTTTTCCTATTTGCCCGCAGGGGCATATCATCTGGCGGTGCAGTCCAGGAATGCACTGGGAACTGAATCAGCCGTAGCGGAAGTTGGGTTTCAGGTGTTGCCTCCTTACTGGAAACGATGGTGGTTTTATGCCCTGGAGTTTGTGGTGTTTAGTTTTCTGGTATCATTATCCATCCAGTTGGCAAAAAGCAACTCCCGCTACCGGTATCTTAGTCAGATACTAACCATACTTACCGTGATCATGCTCATTCAGTTTATTCAGACCACGATTAATTCGCTCATCAGTATCAAAAGTTCTCCGGTCATGGACTTCTTTATTCAAGTATGCATTGCATTATTGGTTTTCCCGATAGAAATAGTGGCGAAAAACACCATGCAAAAGATTGTTCAAAATAAGTATTCCGTTCAGCGCATGTTCACTCCTGAGGAATAGAAGGGCAGGGTTACAGCTTGTATTAATAAAATCATTAATTTCACAAACCTGAAAACCCATATCATGAAAACTATAATAGCCATATTTCTTGCCCTCTTTTTTGTCTGGGCCTGCACCACAAAGCCCGAAGTAAAATCACTTGCTGAGCAAAATCCTGCCATGGAAGGCTTTGATCTTACGGGCTCTGACCCGGCAGCCATTCAACTTGCCGATAGCATTATGCACGCCATGGGCGGACGTGAAAACTGGGACAAAACCCGTTTCATCTCGTGGACAGTTTTTGGCCGCAGAGATTTGGTTTGGGATAAACACAACGGCCGTGTACGCATTGATAGCAAAAGCGATAGCACAACTTACCTTGTTAATGTTAATACCGGTGAAGGCCGCGTGAAAATAAAGGGCACTGAAATCACCGAACCCGATAGCTTGAAAAAACTGGTGGATAAAGCGAAGAGCATGTGGATCAACGACTCGTATTGGTTGGTGATGCCATTTAAATTGAAAGATTCTGGTGTGACACTTAAGTACATGGGCGAAGACACGCTGCAAGGAAATACCTTCAATACGCTGGTACTAACCTTCAAAGAAGTTGGTGTAACGCCACAAAATAAATACAAGTTGTATGTGGATATCAAAGACAAGCTTTTGCGCAATTGGGCATACTACTCCAACGCTGCCCAAGACACCGCTAACTTTATACGGCCGTGGGATAACTATCAGAAGTATGGAAATATCCTGCTTTCATGTGACCGTTCAGATAAGGCGGGTCCGTCTAATGTGAAGGTAGATGAAACATTACCCGATGCTCTGTTCACTGAATTTTAACTCAATTGTGTTATGATATTAAATCTTGAAACCGTTCCGTCTTTTTATAAGAATTATGTAAAGCAAATTGAAGAAACCGATTTGCTGCAAGCGCTTCGTGTTTCGGGTCATCGTTGTCTGGAATTGGTTCATTCTATACCTGAAGAAAAGGTCGACTTCAGATATGCAGATGGAAAATGGACCATTCGTGAATTGCTTTGTCATATAATTGATGCCGAGCGGATTTTCACCTATCGGGCATTACGATTTGCGCGCAATGACAAAACCGACCTGGCAGGGTTTGAAGAAAATGACTATGCAACACAGGCGAATGCATCAGGCCGCAGTATGCAGAAAATTGCCGCTGAGATGGCGCACCTCCGCTCGGCTACCATCGATTTATTTGAAACTTTTACTCCCGAAATGTTAATCCGAAAGGGAACCGCCAATAAAAACGAGCTATCGGTAATCGTTTTAGGCTTCATCATTGCCGGCCATGAAACACATCACTGCAATGTTCTGAAAGAGCGGTATCTTTCGGGCAAATGAGGATAATAGTTTATTGTTGTATTCTTTTTTTGGCAGGATTCGGGTGCTCACCTAAGCGATACATTACCAAAGAGGTAATCCGCCTCGAGAGGGAATTAAAGGAGCACACCGGGTTTTTGTTGTACGACCCTGTTTCGAAGAAAAATCTGATTGAGCATCAGTCTGACCGATATTTTACCCCGGCATCGAACACGAAGATTTTTACTTTTTATACCTCACTAAAATTACTGGGCGATTCGGCTGTATCTATTAAGTATATACAAAAAGGCGACTCATTAATTTTTTGGGGAGCGGGTGATGCCTCATTTTTATACGCCAATGTTTTTGACAACCGAAGACTTTTTGATTTTCTATCCACAGCGCCCGAAAAGCTTTTTTTCTCTACCTCTAATTTTCAAACAGAATCCATGGGCCCCGGCTGGGCATGGGACGATTATCCCTATTACTATTCTGCAGAGCGATCTCCGTTGCCGGTCTATGGAAACCTGGTCAACATTAAAAAAGACGCGGATAGATTTTCTTTTAAGCCATCCTATTTTCAGTTGCACTTCGCAGCCGCTTCGGAGCCCCGTGGTGATGAAAATATTTTGCGCGACATAAACTCCAATCAGCTTATCTATTATCCCGGCAAGAAGAGAAGAACTTCATGGTCTATTCCATTTCGATACAGTGATGATTTGGTTGCGGATCTGTTAAGTGACACGCTGAAAAGGAAAGTAGAGTTGATTAATATGCCTCTGCCCCCCGAATCAAAAATAGTACGATCGGTGCCCATCGATAGTTTATTGCGCGTGATGATGCATGACAGTGATAATTTTATTGCTGAGCAATTACTGTTGCAATGCGCGGCCATGGTAAGCGATACGCTAAGGCCTGAGATCGCCATTGCTTACGCGAAGAAAAATTTTCTTGCAGATATGCCCGATGAACCCCAATGGGTAGATGGCTCTGGGTTATCGCGATATAATTTATTTACACCGCGCTCGATTGTTAAGCTGTGGGAAAAAATTTATCAAGAAGTTCCGCGGCAACGATTGTTTCCGCTACTGGCCACCGGTGGCAAAAGCGGCACTATTAAAAATTCATATAAAGCCAATGAACCGTATGTATATGGCAAGACGGGCACGCTTAGCAACACTCACGCACTCAGCGGCTATGTGCTAACGCGAAAAGGCCGCGTGTTAATATTCAGCATGATGAATAATAATTACCTTGTGCCTACCAGTGAGTTGCGCAAGCGCATGGAAAAAATTCTTTATTACATTCACGAACGTTTTTAATTCAATAGTAAAAGATGAGAAGAGCAGGATTGATTAGTGTTTTGTTTTTTATCTCCTTGCATGGTTTTAGTCAGCGGGTTGATTCGCTGGATTTTAAAATCGGGCAGATGATCTTGATTGGTATGCCCAAGTCAGAGCTTGATACATTGGTGTTGAAAGAAATAAGACAAGGTAAAGTGGGAGCTATTATCTTCTTTGAGAAAAATATTCCGAATCGCCCCAATGCTTTTGCCAGCGTAAAGAAAATGACCTGGACGTATCAGCATGCGGCTCCGATGCCGTTGCTGATTTGCATTGATCAGGAAGGCGGTAAAGTAAACCGGCTGAAAGAGAAGTACGGATTCACACGTTCTATCACGGCCGCATCAATTGGTAAATATGGTTCATTGGATTCAGTGCGTTTTTATGCGGAAGCAACGGCTGCCACGTTGGCCGGATTAGGCTTCAATGTAAATTTTGCACCCACGGTTGATTTAGCAATCAATAAGGAGAATACCGTGATTGCAAAACCAGAACGAGCTTACTCTAATAATGTAGACACGGTGGTCATGATGGCCAAAGAAGTGATTGAACAGCACAGAAAATTTGGCGTGATCACATCACTGAAGCATTTTCCCGGCCACGGAAGTTCAAAAGATGACACACACTTTGGCGTTGCCGATGTAACCAATACATGGAGTGATCGGGAATTAGAGCCATTTAAACGATTGATTGACGGAGGCTATGCCGATGGTGTCATGACTTCTCATATTGTAAATAAAAATCTCGACAAGAATGGTTTGCCTGGAACACTTTCAAAGGATATTCTGGATGGCATTCTGCGCAAGAAGCTAGGCTATCAAGGTGTGGTATTTTCGGATGACATGCAGATGCAGGCGATTTCAAAAAACTTTGGCCTGGAAGAAACCATTCGATTGGCAATTAATGCGGGCGTAGACATCATGTGCTTTTCGAACAACATACAAGGAAGTGAGGCGCGCACGGTTGATAAGGTTCATGCCATTATCAGGCAGATGGTTTTAAATGGACAGATTTCACAACAGCGTATTAATGAATCATTCCAGCGGATTAAAAAATTAAAGAATTCTCTCCATAACCTTGAAGCGGTTGCTTATGAGTCGGAAATTACTCGCTTGCAAGACGAATTATCAAAATCTAACACAGCCCTAAAGGCTGCCAATGAAAAGATGGCGACTCCTACAGAAACCAAAAAGAGTAAGCGCAAGAGGAAATCTAAATCGTAGGCAGTATGAAGAATATAGTTAATTGGAGTTTTACTAATTATTTCAATGGGCTCTTTGGTATATGTTTATAAGCAGAAGAGTATGCTGGACAGCGCTCAGGCAACGTGTGCTTCTGAAAAGAAGGAATTAGAAACGCAAGCCAGAGAATTTCAGAAGATGGCTGAGATCGCTCAGCAGGAGGCTGTTGTGGAACGTACCATTTGCGAGGAGCAATTAAAGGCATTAAAGAACTAACCCATGGTTAGCAGAGAAGTTAAAAGAGCCAGAATAACAGCAATTATTTTCGGTGCGTTATCAAGTATCGCTCTCATTGCATTTGTATATGCATTTATTCAACAGGGTGTAGCAA
>Ga0163149_10002961_pt1 | contig 19821 bp, 15 predicted proteins | sample OliLakLV19MP5G1_FD_148604 | JGI IMG/M metagenome (GOLD analysis project Ga0163149, IMG submission 148604) | Freshwater microbial mat bacterial communities from Lake Vanda, McMurdo Dry Valleys, Antarctica - Oligotrophic Lake LV.19.MP5.G1 | ecosystem: Environmental > Aquatic > Freshwater > Lake >...
CCCCCCTCCCCCATAAATGTGAGAAAAAGATATCAACCGCCTTCTATTGAAATATTTTGGGTTATAGTTAAAAAGCGACTGCAAACATCAACTTTCTTTGCAGTCCGATGGAAATCAACGGAACACAAATAATACTTGAGCAATGCGAATATGATGCACTAATAGCAGAGAATGTAGCATTAAAAGCACGGGTAAAAGAATTGGAAGAGTTAGCAAAAAGGATCTCGGTGGTTTTCGACATGAAAAATTTAACTTTCTTCTTGCATGCGTGTGCTTTAAACAAAAAATGTTTGCTAAGACCAACACCTTACTAAATGAAAAATTTGAAATAAAGGAAGATAAAGAAGGTTGGGAATTAAACTGGCGCGTATTAAGAATCATGACAAACATAGAGCTGGGTCTTGAAGGAAAAGCTGAGGCGCAGGTAGAGCAATTTAGAAAATTCATTACAAATAATTCAGCTAATAATTACTTCTCTCCACGACAAAAAACAATAGAAAAATTCCTAACACTTGCTATGCGAAAAGGGTTTATGTTCTCGCAATTAAACGGCAAATCCCAAAACTGCTTAGAATTACTTTCTTCTGGAACTGAAGAGTACAAGTGGAAGTCTCTTTCATCAGAGCTTATTCCATTTCATGAATGGACGGAAAATAAGATGCACTCTAACTTGCGAGTATGTTAAATCCTAACTGCTTGAACGTTAGGGGATACTGGCAACATTGCGAATTCTCTAATTACTACTATAGTTATACGTAGCGCTTATTTCTTATTTTCGTTATATTATCTTAAACCCTAAAACATGTTAAAAACAACACTTATTTTTATTGGAATTGTGCTGTGTGCCTTTTCTTATTCACAAAAAAAATCTTTTTTTGATTTTAAAGCTAATAATATAGATGGTAAAGAAATAGACTTTAAATCTTTTAAAGGAAAAAAAATTCTAGTGGTAAACGTTGCATCGGAGTGTGGGAACACACCTCAATATAAAGACTTGGAGACTCTATACAAAAACTATAAAGACAGTAATTTAATCATATTAGGTTTTCCTTGCAATGATTTTAGTGGTCAGGAGCCGGGCACGGAAAAAGAAATTAAGGCCTTTTGCACAAAGAACTATGGAGTGACCTTTCAAATGATGTCTAAGATTTCAATTACGGGCGATAAGCCGCATCCTATATATAAATGGTTGCAAAATAAATCTGAAAATGGTGTAAAAGACGAAAAAGTAACTTGGAACTTCTTTAAGTTTATGGTAAATGAAGATGGAAGTTGGGGCGGCTCTTTACCGGCTAAAATTAGCCCTTCTAATACTATTATTACTGATTGGATAATGGATAGATAAACTATGATGCTAGATATTTTAGCCTTTGGCGCACACCCCGATGATGTAGAGCTTTCCTGTAGTGGAACAATTCTTAAACAAGTTTCTTTAGGTAAGAAAGTTGGCATTGTCGATTTAACTCAAGGGGAGCTAGGCACTAGGGGTACTGTTGCAATAAGATTCAAAGAAGCAAAAAAGGCGGCACAAATATTGGGTGTTTCAGTTCGGGAAAACTTGAAAATGGCTGACGGCTTTTTTCAAAACGACAAAAAAAACCAGCTTACTGTAATTAAAAAGCTTAGACAGTACCGCCCAGAGGTTGTTTTAGCAAATGCGTTAGAAGATAGACATCCAGATCATGGAAGGGCTGCAAAATTGGTTTCCGATTCATGTTTTCTTGCAGGACTAGCGAAAATTCAAACTAAAGTAAATGGCAAAGTGCAGCAACCATGGAGGCCTAAAGCGGTTTATCATTACATTCAATACAGGAAGCTTAAGCCCGATTTTATTGTAGATGTTTCTTCTTTTATAGATAAGAGAATGGAGAGCATCAGAGCTTATAAATCTCAGTTCTTTGACCCTAATTCTAAAGAACCTGAAACGTTAATCTCGAACGCATCCTTTTTAGATTACATTATGACTCGCGAAGCTGAATATGGTAAATTATTGAAAGTGAAATATGCCGAGGGGTTTAATGTAATGGAAGAATACAAGGGTAATATTTTAATATAATTCAGATTTTTACAATAAAAAAACCCCGACAATTTGCCGGGGTTTTTTTATGCTGATTTACTCAGCAATAAAATAACTTATTTAGAAACAGTCATTTTTCCTGTAGCTACAGCATCTCCGCTTTTGATTGTATAGAAATACAAACCATTAGAGAAGTTACCAGCATCAACAGAAAGCGTACGTCTTCCAGCAGATAAATTTTCTGAAGAAGAATATACTTGCTGTCCTAGGCTATTAACAATCTGAAGTGTTACAGAAGCATTTTGCTTCATAGTAATGTCAAAGAAAGTTAAACCAGTAGCAGGATTTGGGTAGCTATTAGCAATGCTAAACACATTGTTGTTGTGTTCGTACACGCTTTGAGCTCCACAGGAAGCTGTTCCGGCTAATACTAATGTTTTGTCAACTTTACCATAACGCATTTCAGAAGCAGCAATAGGGTCGCCATTCTGTATGTTAGTTCCTGGCTCAGTATCTAAATCATATAAGAAGTGAAGGTTTGCATCAACTTTCTTTGCAAGAGAGCTGAAGAACTCTTCTTCACCTTGCGTACAAGTGATGTTCTGAATCTTTCCAAATGTAGTACCACCGTCAGCAGAAGCAACAATCCAAAGATCGCGGAAGCTCTGACCATCAACAGTAGAATCTCCATCAGAAACTAGAGAGAAAAGAATGAAAACATTATTTCCATCAACAGCAATACTTGGAATTGTTAAGAACGATCTGTTACCATATCTAGCTGAAGGTGGAGTAGATGCACCAGATGGATTGATGTTAGAAGTGTATTGTCCTACTTCCCATGCATTTGTACCATTACCACCATTTGCAACAGCATCAATATCAGCAAGTGTAACAGGGATGTTAACTTTAGCTTTTGCAACATCATTCCAGTATATTAGACCAGCTTCAGTTGGGAAGAATCCTCCAACTATAACAAGTCCAGTAGAATATGCAACGTGTGTAGTACCAGTAGAACCTAGAACTACAGTCACAGCTCCATCATTAGTTTGCGCAGTGTCAGTAGCAGTTCCAGTAGAATCGATTGATGGTTCGAAAGCATAACTATCAACAGAGGTTCTTGTAAAAGTAGCGCCATTATCAGTAGATTTCCAAAGTATTACATCTGCATCAAGTCCACCATAAACTATTGCAACAGTAGCGCCTTCTGCATCAATTGCATAAGCTTCTCCACTACCATTATATGTACGAGTGCTATCATAGCCTGGTAACATTACAGATTGGTCAAACCAAGACGCACCTCCATCTAAAGAGCGAGAGTATGCAGTTGGAGTAGTAATACCATTAGCAACACCATCAAAATAACCTGCAAGTAAGTGAATAGAGTTTCCGTCAGATCCACCGGTTGCAATTCTACCCCATAGTCCTTGGTTTACGCCTTGGTTTGCAAGAATTGTAGTTGCACCAGCAGTAATGCCAGTCCAGGTATTTGAACCTTTTCCAGTATTTTTTGATTGCTTAAAATCGTAAGGAACACCGTTGTGAGCAAAAATTGTTTCTACTCCACTAGGAAGTACAGCAATTTGGCTAAATCCAGTACGAGTAGTTTCTACTCTTATTGTAGCTCCACCAGGAACCACAAGTGCAGAGCCGTTCCAGTGATTGTATCCAGAACCGCGGTTTGCGTTTCCAGAAGCACAAGCATCGTCAATAGTCCAAGCAAAAGACAGTGTTCCGTCAGCATAGTTAATAATGTTTCTTGGTGCTGCAGAATTTGATTGTAACTCATAACAAGTATAGCCAACCAACGTAGATGCAAGAACAGAATTGCCCTTATGCGTAATTGGTTTAGGAGTAGCTGTTGAGCTTGGGAAGTTAGAATCATTCATTGGCAATGTTCTAAGAATAGGAACTGCTTTGTTAGGAAGCAAAGGACGAGCATTTTGACCTTGCACATTAACAACACAAGCCCCAATCAGTACAAAAGAACTGAGAAGTAGTGATTTTTTCATGACTTTTTTAAGTTTTGGTTAAATATTTTTATAATTGTTGTTGCGAATATAGTGTACTTTTCGAATATAGCAAACATAGATTAGTCCTTTTTTATTAAAATTAATTCACAAAAAAAGAACGTTTTGAAGCCTATTCTTTCTTTATTTTGAATAATTATGAAAAAACATATTGTATTTTTTTATTTTCTTTCATTTTTAGAGGGTTCATCGGTAATGGCAACTGAGTTGATTGGTGCTAAAATGCTTGCTCCTTACTATGGAACCTCTTTGTATGTATGGTCGGCAGTGTTAGGAATTACGTTAGCCGGACTTGCATTAGGTTATTTTTTGGGAGGATTAGTTTCAGTAAAAAAAAATGTAGAAAAAAACTTATATTATATTCTACTTCTAAGTTCGATTTTCCTGATAGCAATGCCTTCCTTGGCAAATATTTCAATTATTCAATTTGTTAGGTTTCAGTTGGTTGAGTCAATAATGTTGTCTGCAATTGTTATTCTGTTTCCTCCGGTTTTCTGTATGGGTATGGTTTCTCCCTTAATTGTTACTTGTGTTTTAAAAGTTAAAAGATCTTCAGCTAATATAGAAGCAAACAATAACGAACAAGCAGGGAAAGTTACCGGCACAATTTATGCAATTTCTACGCTAGGTGGAATTTTAGCAACGTTCTTACTGGGATTCTACATAATTCCAACTTTTGGACTAACACAACCAGCCATATATATCGGTTTGCTTTTAGGAGTGATTCCATTTTATATGCTTGTTACTTCTAAGCAATTTGTTTCATTTCTTTTCCCGTTAGTAATTTTTTTTGCTTTTACCGGATCAAAACCTGTTTCTTTTGGTGAACAAATAAAAATACATTACACTAGCGAAGGAGTTTTGGGGCAGATAATTGTAGCAGACTATCCGCTTTATGAATCGGAAACAATAATTGGTTCACAACGCATTCTTTTTGTAAACAGGAGTACTCAAACAATCGTTACAAAAATAAATGGACAAGAAAATCACTTTGAGTATGTGAACTTAATAAAAGAAAAAACTGCTGATCGCAGCAAATATAAAAACGCACTTATATTAGGTTTAGGTGGAGGAAGCTTGGCAAATGAATTGTCTAGAAATCTGATAGCTGTAGAGGCGGTAGAATTAGATTCTAGGATGGAAAAAGTAGCTAAAGCGTATTTTAATTTATCGAACAAAGTCTCTGTTTATAATGATGACGCTCGGCATTTTGTTAAGAAAAATCTGGAACATAAAACTAACTCAAAAAAAATCGATGTTATTGTCCTAGATGCGTTTGTAGGGGAGGTAAATCCTCATCATCTTTTTACAAAAGAATTTTTTGCTGAAGTAAGCTTGACGCTGACTGATAGCGGAGTATTTTTTATTAATGGAAATGGCTATTGGAAAGACCATGTCGGGATAGGTATGCGGTCGATTTGTAAAACCTTATTAAGTGCTGGCTTTAATGTAGAAGTTTTGCCAACAGAGGAAAATGAAGATTATAGAAATATAGTGTTGATAGCTAAAAAAAGTAATGGTGCAGCTTGCAAAGCTACGGGTGTAGAGGTTAAGGATACGTTAGTCTCCGATGGAGCGGTGTTGGTAGATGAATATCCTAAGCTGGAAATCTTAAATGCAGAAGCTAATTTGCGCTGGAGAAACGCGTGTATGAAATATTATATGAGTGGATATTACACGGGGCAAGACAGGTTTTTATTTAAGTAAAGGTATTAAGGAGCTAAGCGTGTAATTTCCCATTTTCCTTTTTTTGATTTGCGGTACACGATTCGATCGTGCAACCTGCTTTCTCTGCCTTGCCAAAATTCAAAAGATGTAGGAATTAGCCGATAGCCGCCCCAATAAGGAGGACGAGGTACTTTTTTTTCTTCAAATGACTTAGAAAATTCTTCTACCAGGGAATATAGTTCATCTCGATTATTTATTTTTTTACTTTGTGGAGATGACCATGCTCCAAGCTGACTGTCACGTTCCCTACTTGCAAAGTAGGCATTTGATATTTTTGATGATAGCTTTTCGGTTACGCCCATTATTCTTATTTGCCTATTTAGTCTTGGCCAAAAAAAGAGTAGACAAGCATTTTTATTTTTTTTAAGTTCTGTTCCTTTTTGACCATTATAGTTAGTAAAAAACCAAAAACCTTTTTTGTCGCTACCTCGTAGATATACAATCCTTGAGTTAGGTTTGTGGTTGGCAGATGTAGAAAGGGCCATGGCGCTTGCATCTTCACCTAAAAAGCGAAATGCTTCTCCATACCATTCTTCAAATTGAATAAATGGATTTTTGTCTATAGTGTCTTCAGAAAGTAAAGGTTTTTTTAGGCTATTGTCCATTTTTTTTTTTTCGATGTGGGAATGTTTTTTGGCTTACAAATGTATTACTTTATACTTTTGTATATTAGTAGAAGATTAATGTATAAAAAGCATAAAAATAAAATTAGTATAAATCAGATAGCTTTTACAGTCTGTCTTGTACTCTATTCTTTGGTTTCATTAGCTCAGCCATCAGTGTTTAAAGCTGACCCGGAAGGAGCAAAAACATTTTTTAACAGCCATAATTATTTTGCCGCTATAAAAGTTTATCAATTGTTGTTAAAAAAGGAACCTGAAAACATTGAGTATAATCAAATGATAGCAAGGTCTTACATGCTTTCTAACTCAATTAAAGCCAAAGCTATTCCACACCTTGAATTTTTGATTAAACAAGAAAAATTCCCGGACGATACTTGGCTGGACCTTGCCAGAGCCTACCATTTTACAAATAGATTTGATGAAGCAATAAAGTATTACAATAAATATAAATTAAAAGTTGCGGGAGATAAAAAGGAAACTGCTTTGGTGGACAGATACATTGAGCAAGCGCACAATGGTAATGAGTTGGTGAAACGCCCACTCCATGTGATATTCGAGCCATTAGATAAAAATGTAAACTGCGAATACCCTGATTTTTATCCCATCATTTCTCCGGATGAATCGGTATTATATTTTACTTCACGCAGAAAAAGCCCTACAGCGCTTCGAGCAGAGTTTGATGGTTTGTACCCTTCCGATATTTTTGATTCGCAAATTAAAAATGGAACTTATGGGAAAGCACAAACGGTGGGTAACATGATTAACACTCCTTTGGATGAGCAGATTGTAGATGTATCGGATGATGGTACAGTTATGTTATTTTATATAGACCGCATCGATGTGTTTGGAGATATTTGGATTTCCAGAAGGCTCAATAATAAAATGCCTTGGTTAAAATCCGAACCATTACCTGATAATATTAATGCCGGATTGGAAACTTCTGCTTCCATTTATAAAGATGAATATACGGAAGAGGAAAGTCTTTTAATTTCCAGCAGTAGAAAAGGAACTGATGATAATCCAAATTTTGGAGAAACAGATATTTACATTTCTAAAAAATTACCTAATGGCAACTGGAGCGACCCTAAAAACTTAGGAGCAAATATCAATACCCCATACAAAGAAGAATTTCCTCAATTTTCTCTGGATGGAAAGACGCTGTATTTTGCTTCGCAAGGCCATTCAAGCATGGGAGGTTTTGACTTGTTCAAATCAAAATGGGATGATGTAGACCAATCATGGTCTAAGCCCAAAAATTTAGGATTTCCAATAAATACTGCTGGCGATGATATTAACATAAGTTTTACATCTGAAGGAAGGATAGCTTATATGTCTGCCTTAAGAGAGGGTGGGCAAGGTGACTTAGATATTTATAGATTGATATTAAAAGATGTAGAAGCGAAAGAGTCTATTTTTAAAGGATATGTCTCTAGTCAGGATACCTTGCATAAAATTAGAAATGTTAGAATAGAAATTGCAGATAAAGGAACTAATGAATTGTATGGAACTTATTTGCCCGATGCAAATAGCTGTTATTACGTGATGGCATTACCTCCCGGAAAATGGGTTATGACTGTCTCGGCAGATGGATTTGCAGATCATGCGGAGGACATAAATGTTTTTGAAGAAGTACTTAAGTTTTGCCCTGAAACAACAAAAAATGTTAAACTATTAAATAAATAATTGTGAAAAAAGAGCGCGTATTAATAACAGGAGCAGCTGGGTTTTTAGGATCCCATTTGTGTGATCGATTTTTAAAAGAAGGCTACTCTGTGATTGGTATGGACAATCTCATCACTGGAGATTTAAAAAATATTTCTCACTTGAATGAAAACTCCGATTTTGAATTTGTAAATCACGATGTAGCAAAGCATATTTCAATGGAGGGAGAGCTAAAATATATTTTGCACTTTGCTTCTCCTGCATCACCAATTGACTATTTGAAAATTCCTATTCAAACATTAAAAGTTAGTTCGTTGGGAACTCATAATTTGCTTGGATTGGCAAAAGCCAAAAAGGCTCGTATTCTAGTTGCTTCAACCTCCGAAGTGTATGGTGATCCGTTGGTACATCCACAAACAGAAGAATATTGGGGAAATGTAAATCCAGTTGGGCCACGTGGAGTTTATGACGAAGCAAAACGATTTATGGAAGCTATGACCATGGCGTATCATACCTATCATGGATTGGAAACACGCATCATTCGTATTTTTAATACCTACGGACCCAGAATGCGATTGAATGATGGTAGAGTGCTCCCTGCATTTATTGGTCAGGCATTACGCGGTGAGGATTTGACCATGTTTGGCGATGGTTCTCAAACGCGTTCGTTTTGTTATGTAGATGATTTAATAGAAGGCATATTTAGATTGTTGATGAGTGATTATGTTCAGCCTATGAATATTGGAAACCCATCAGAAATTACGATTAAAGAATTTGGAGAGGAGATTATCAAACTTACGGGAACTACTCAAAAACTAATTTCGCTACCTCTCCCTCAAGATGATCCTAAGCAACGACAACCCGATATTACAAAAGCAAGAAAAATATTAGGCTGGGAGCCTAAAGTTTCCAGAGCAGAAGGGTTGAAAATTACCTACGCTTATTTTAAGTCCTTAAGCACAGAAGAGCTTACCAAAGTGGAGCATAAGAGTTTTGAAAGCTATGCAAAATAGGTACGCATAATTCTTATCTTTGCACACCTATCAATACGTGCAATTCCGTGACTCAAAAAAAATACTTTGTACATCCTACAGCTGTCATAGATGATGGTTGTAAAATTGAAGCCGGTGTAAAGATTTGGCATTTTTCTCATATTATGCCCGGATGTACTATAGGTCTAAATTCAAACATTGGTCAAAACTGTGTGGTATTTCCAGATGTGGTATTAGGGAAAAATGTAAAAGTGCAGAACAATGTTTCTATCTACTCTGGCGTTACCTGTGCCGATGATGTTTTTTTAGGGCCATCCATGGTATTTACAAATATTTCTAACCCAAGAAGTGCCATTGTCAGAAAGGGAAAATATGAAAAAACAAAGGTAGGCAAAGGAGCAAGCATTGGTGCAAACGCAACCATCGTATGTGGAAATGACATTGGAGCTTATGCATTTATAGGAGCCGGCTCTGTGGTTACAAAAAAAATTCCAGCTTATTCACTTTGGGTAGGCAATCCAGCTAAGCAAATTGGTTGGATGAGTGAATACGGACATCGTTTAAAATTTGACAAAAAAGGATTTGCTGTTTGTATAGAAAGTAAAGAAAAATATAAGCTAGTAAAAGGAAACGTTTCTAAAGTAAAATGAGTAAAATAAAATTTGCAGTTATTGGTCAGGGGCATATTGGCAAGCGCCATGCCGAAATGATTCGCAGAAATTCGGAGACCGAACTGATAGCTGTTTGTGATGTTCTTTCTAAAGAAAAATTAGCGTTAAATGAGATTGCAGAAAAATTTTACCAGTCAGCGGAAAATCTTTTGAAAGCACATCCCGAAGTAGAGGTGGTAAATATTTGTTCCCCCAATGGGTTACATGCCTCGCATGCAATCGCTGCATTAAACTCAAGTAAACATATTGTTGTAGAAAAGCCAATGGCTTTGCATCGTCAGGATTGTGAGCAAATTATATCGATGGCGCTTCAGAAAAACAAACAAGTTTTTTGTGTCATGCAAAACCGTTATTCACCTCCAAGTGTTTGGCTGAAGGATATGGTTGATAAGAAAATAATTGGAGACATATTCATTGTGCAATTAAATTGTTATTGGAACAGAGATGAACGATACTATAAAAAAGGAAACTGGAAAGGTTCTCAAGAATTAGATGGAGGAACTTTATTTACTCAGTTTTCGCATTGGATAGATTTATTATACTGGATATTTGGAGATATAACAGAAATACAAGCCAAGTTTGCAGACTTCAATCATTCGGACTTAACTGAATTTGAAGACAGTGGATTAATAAATTTTAGATTTGTAAAGGGTGGTATAGGTTCTATAAATTATTCAACCTCTGTATGGAATAAAAATTTAGAAAGCAGCATTACAATTATTGGTAGCAAAGGAAGTGTAAAAGTGGGCGGTCAGTATATGGATAAAGTTGAATCTTGCCATGTTAAGGATTATCAATTACCTGAACTGGCTCCTACCGAACCTGCCAATGATTATGGTGCATACAAAGGTTCTGCTAACAATCATCACTTTTTAATTGAGAATGTTGTAGACTCTATAAAAGGGCGAAAATCTATTACAACAAACGCATTGGAAGGAATGAAAGTGGTTGATATTATTGAAAGAATATATTCTTTTAGAAAACAAAATAGAAAAAATTAAAAATTATATGTATCGTATCATAAATATTTAATGAGTTTTCAATATGTATCAAGAAATATTAAATAAAAATAACACAGTTGCTGTGATAGGACTTGGCTATGTGGGTTTGCCTATCGCATTAGCTTTTTCAAAAAAAGTAAAAGTGATTGGATTTGATATCAATCAAGCAAGGGTTGATATGATGAAAAATGGAGTTGACCCAAGCAACGAATTAACCAAAGAAGCCTTCGCTGGTTGCGATATTGAATTTACTGCATCGTTAGATGTATTAAAGAAAGCAAACTTTTATATTGTAGCTGTTCCAACTCCTATTGATGAACATAACTTACCAGATTTAAAGCCGCTATTAGCAGCCTCTGCAGCTGTTGGAAAAGTTTTAAAGCAAGGAGATTATGTGGTGTTTGAATCTACCGTTTATCCGGGATGTACCGAGGAAGACTGTATTCCTGTTTTGGAAGAGAAGTCAGGTTTAGTATTTAAAAAAGATTTTAAAGTAGGATATTCTCCAGAGCGAATTAATCCGGGAGATAAAGAGCATACCATTACTAAAATATTAAAAGTAGTTTCAGGATGTGATGCAGAATCGTTAGAGGAGATAGCTAAGGTTTATGAAATTATTGTAGAGCCAGGCACACACAAAGCATCCAGCATTAAAGTGGCAGAAGCAGCTAAAATTATTGAGAACACTCAGCGCGATGTAAACATTGCATTGATGAACGAACTTTCCATCATTTTTAACAAAATGGGAATTAACACGTTTGATGTGTTGGAAGCAGCAGGCACCAAATGGAATTTTTTAAAATTCTCTCCCGGTTTAGTGGGTGGGCATTGCATTGGGGTAGATCCTTATTATTTAACGCATAAAGCAGAAGCGTTAGGCTATCATGCGCGCGTAATAAACTCAGGGAGATATGTGAATGACTCCATGGGATTTTACGTAGCTAAAAATTTGGTGAAAAAGATAATTGCTGAAGGAGGCAACATTTCTAAATCAAAGGTGTTAGTAATGGGAGCTACTTTTAAAGAAGATGTAAGTGATATTCGTAATTCTAAAGTTGCAGATATTGTAAAAGAATTAATCTCTTTTGGCGTTGTAGTTGAAGTGGTAGATCCGCATGCGGACTCAGACGAGCTGAAGCATGAATACGGATTTGGATTAAATACATTGGGAAATAATTACGATGGTGTAATAATCGCGGTTAATCATAAAGAGTATTTGCAATTGGATGAAAAGCACTTTGCATCCATCCTTACTAAAAATGGAATTTTGGTAGATGTAAAAGGATTGTATAGAGGAAAAATAAAGAACTTAAATTATTGGTCATTGTAATGAAAAGAAGTATTCTGATAACGGGAGGCGCAGGATTTATTGGCTCGCATGTAGTACGTTTATTTGTTACAAAATATCCGGATTATAAAATCATTAATCTGGATAAACTTACCTACGCAGGCAATCTTGCCAATCTAAAAGACATTGAAGAAAAACCAAACTACGAATTTGTAAAGGGCGATATTTGCGATGCAAAGCTTGTACAAAAGCTATTTGAGCAATACAACTTTGATGGAGTTATTCATCTGGCAGCCGAGTCGCACGTAGATAGAAGCATCTCCAACCCCATGGAATTTGTAACTACCAACGTAATAGGTACGGTTACCCTTTTAAATGCGGCTAAACTACACTGGGCTACTTCGTCAGGAGTACATGAAGAGAGGCAGTTATTCTACCACGTCTCTACCGATGAGGTTTACGGAACATTAGGCGAGACCGGCTTATTTGCTGAAAGCACTAGCTACGACCCACATAGTCCATACTCTGCATCTAAAGCCAGCTCCGATCATTTTGTGAGGGCCTATCACGATACATTTAAATTGGCTGTTGTGATTTCAAATTGCTCTAATAATTACGGTTCTTTTCATTTTCCTGAAAAATTAATTCCACTCGCTATCCATAACATTAAAAATAACTTAGCTATACCGGTGTATGGCAAAGGAGAAAATGTGCGCGATTGGTTGTTTGTCGAAGATCATGCTAAAGCGATAGATGTTATTTTTCACAATGGAAAAACTGGCGATACCTATAATATTGGTGGCAATAATGAATGGACAAACATTAACCTTATTCGTTTGCTTTGCAAAACATTGGATGCTAAATTAGGAAGGGCAGAAGGGGAATCGGCAAAGCTTATCACTTTTGTTAAAGATAGAGCAGGGCATGATTTACGCTATGCAATTGATTCCGGCAAACTTCAAAAAGAATTAGGCTGGAAGCCCTCTTTACAATTTGAAGAAGGCTTAGTTAAAACGGTAGATTGGTACTTGGCCAATGAAGATTGGTTAAAGAATGTTACCAGTGGTGATTATCAAAAGTATTACGAAGGGCAATACGTAAAGCGTTAATAGGAATTTCTGATAATCTTTGTAATTGGTGGAAAAATTTCATACTGCTGATATTTCAAAACATTCATTTCTCATTACCGGAGGGGCAGGTTTTATTGGTTCTAACCTAGTAGAGTATTTAGTGCAATACGGTGCTAAAAAAATTGTAGTGCTGGATAATTTATCCACCGGTTTTGAAGAAAACATTAAGCCTTTTATTTCTAACGGAGGAAATGTAAAATTTATCAAAGGCGATATTTGCGATTTGAATACTTGCAAAGAGACCTGCGAAGGAATAGACTATCTTTTTCATCAAGCAGCGCTGGGCTCTGTGCCGCGCTCTATTGAAAATCCGATTGCAACACACAATGCCAATGCTAGCGGATTTTTATCCGTACTAGTGGCAGCAAAAAATGCAGGCGTAAAGCGCATTGTATTTGCTAGTTCATCCTCCGTTTATGGCGACATATTGGATTCTCCTAAGCGGGAAGAGAAAATTGGAAAACCTTTATCTCCTTATGCAGTAAGTAAGCTGGTCAATGAATTTTATGCCGATATTTTTTCGCGCACCTATAACATGGAAATTATTGGTCTGCGCTACTTCAATATTTTTGGACCAAGGCAAAATCCAAACGGTGCCTATGCTGCTGCTATACCTCTTTTTATTCATGGGCTTACAAATAATACTCCCGTGTACATTAATGGCGATGGGGAACAATCGCGGGATTTTACATTTGTTGAAAATGCAGTGCAGGCAAATATTAAAGCTATGTTTTGTGAAAACAAAAATGCTTTGGGCACGGTTTTTAATATTGCTTTAGGGGATAAGATATCTGTAAATAAATTATTTAGCATTTTAAAAAATATTATAGACTCCTCCATAGCACCAACGTATCGTGAGGAGCGGCAAGGTGATGTAAAAAATTCTATGGCTGATATATCCAAGGCAGCCCATATTTTAGGATATGCGCCATCCGTGCAAGTAGAAGAGGGGCTAAAAAAAACTGTAACTTGGTTTGATGAGAATTTTAAGAAATGAGTTTCTTTTCAAAAATATTCGGGCCTTCAACCAATACGAGCAGTCCAATTGATTTGTCAGTGCTGAAATGCGATGTGCACTCTCATTTTATTCCCGGTATTGACGATGGAGCGCAAAACATGGATGAATCAATTCACTTGATTCGTGCGTTTCATGAAATGGGATACAAAAAAGTGATTACTACACCCCATGTAATGAGCGATGCTTATCGTAACACACCCGAAATAATTTTAGGCGGTTTAGCTAAAGTACGCGAAGCATTAAAGGCCGAAAGTATCCCCATAGAGATTGAAGCAGCCGCAGAATATTATTTAGATCTTGAATTTGAAAAGTTAATTGATGCAAAAAATCTGTTAACATTTGGAGCTCCTGCCCCAAACGAAGCTTCAGGGAAGTATGTATTGTTTGAGCTTGCATTTATTAACCCTCCCGATAGCTTAATGAATGTAGTTTTTAAGCTAATTACAAATGGTTACAAGCCTGTGCTAGCCCATCCTGAGCGATATAATTTTTGGCACGGCAACTTTAATAAATACGAAGAGCTGGTTGAAAAAGGAGTGCTCCTGCAATTAAATATTAATTCGCTTACCGGACATTATTCACCGGCAGTAAAATCCATAGCCGAGCGAATGGTTGACCAGAATATGATTTCTTTTTTAGGCAGCGATTGTCATCATCCCGGACATATAGAGCTTATTAAAAATGTTGCTGTATTCGAAAAATCGCTTGATAAATTATTGACTAGCGGGAAGCTTTTAAATAGTACGCTTTAATTAATTTAGATCCTTATTTAATTTTCTGTGCCGTCAGGACTTAGGTCCTGACGAATATATTCTTGATTTCTTTATCGTAAGGTATTCTGAAGGAGTCCTTCGGACTTTTGGAGTAATACCATTACTGATTATATATTAGTCCATAACATTTGGTATAATGCCGATCAAGTACAAATTATACTTGGACTAAAAGATATGAAGCATGGGTATAACACCTGACGCCACTAAAATTTTCACTTATGTTTGCATAAAATCGATTACGAAGCGATCTACATAGGTGCAGTATCTGTCAGAGTTTGCATTATTTAGATTTTACTAAATCCAAAATTTTACGGTATAATAGTTTTTCATCAAGGGGTTTTGCAATATAGTCGTTCATGCCTATAGCTTTGCACTTTTCTACATCAACGGTGGTTACATCGGCAGTTAGTGCAATGATTGGGATTTGTAAGTTCATTTTATTGCGGATATATTCTGTGGCTTCAAATCCATTCATTACTGGCATCTGCAAGTCCATTAGAATAATATCGTAAGCATTGGTTGCTCCTAAGGAGTCTTTTTGGGATAGTTTTTCAATAGCTATTTTTCCGTTGTCTGCAATATCCCATGCGAATTTGAAATCATCCAATATTGTTCTCATCAATAATTGATTGAGTTTAATATCTTCAACCACCAATACTTTTATGTTTATATTTTGCGTACATTCACCTTCACCTTCACCTTCACATTCACATTCACCTTCACCTGTTTTTTGGAAATTTAATATAAAACTAAAAGTTGAACCTTCATCAACTTTACTTTTTACTGAAATAGTTCCACCCTGTTTTTCTACCAATTGTTTAACGATGGCAAGGCCTAAGCCCGTGCCTCCATATACACTAGAGGTGATTATGTGTGCTTGTTCAAAGTTTTCAAAAATAGCTTCAATTTTATTTTGCGGAATTCCAATTCCTGTATCGGTAACTTTAATTTCAAGCGTTACTTTTTCTTTGTCCTCGCTTAGTAATTTAACGCTTACAGTTATTTTGCCTTTTGCAGTAAACTTTATGGCATTGCTCAAAAGGTTAATCAGTATTTGATGCAAACGAACAGAATCACCAAGCACTACTTCGGGAATTCCTGAATCGTACTCCTTTACTAATTCTAAATTCTTTTCCTGAATTTGTGTTTCAAACAAATGAAGGATGGTATTTATTGAGTGTCCTAATTTAAAAGGCAAGTCTATAAACATCATTTTCCCGGAATCTACTTTTGCCAGATCAAGTATGTCGTTAATAAGAACGATTAAGGTATTTCCGCTTGTATTTATAGCTTGTAAATATTCTTTTTGTTTTTCCGACAAATCTGTTTTCATCAGCACTTTTGTAAAACCAATAATCGCATTCATTGGTGTGCGGATTTCATGGCTCATATTTGATAAAAATTGCTGTTTTGCCATTACAGCATGTTCTGCTATTACTGTAGCCTTTTCAGCTCTGGTTTTGGCTTCTTCTGCAATTTGTCTTGTAGTTATAGCCAACACTGCATTTTCTTCAATTTGTTTTTTTGCCAGCACATAATTCGTTATCTCCGTTGCCAGAATGGTGATACCGGTAATGGTATCATCCACATCCCGGTAAGGTTGAAACACTAAATTGAAATAAACATCTTCCATTTTTCCGTAGCGATTGAGAATGGCTTTTATTTCGGGTGATATAAAAGGCACTCCGGTAGTATAAACATCATCAAGCAGTTTTGGAATCGGCTGGTCTTTTATTTCGGGTAGCACTTCAAGCAGTGGCTTGCCGATTATATCTTTTCCTTTTCCCCAAATATCTATTATTGGTTCATTGGCAAAAGACACTACCATTTCAGATCCTTTTAAAATGGCAATTGCCAGCAGCGATTGCGACAGGATATTGCTAAAACGCTTTTCGCTTGCTTCAATTATTTTATTTTTATTATTTAACTCATCCAAAACTTTCAGCAGGTTTTGCTCTGCCTCTTTTGATTCGGTAATGTCAATACTAATACCGGTAAGCATATATGCTACGCCAAATTCATCATAATAATACTGCCCGGTTGATTTTATCCAAACAATAGCCCCATCATTTGCACGCTTAATTCGGTAATCCACTTCATAAATGTTATGATTAACCTTTGATTCTTCTACTTTTTTAAAAGCCAATTCTTTATCCTCCGGAACAATTACTTTATGCCAGTCTTCATAAGTCAGGTTTTCACGATGTTCATCATATCCCCACATTATGTTATGGATGTTAGACCATTCCAATTCTGATGAAACAACGTTTAAAGACCAAGTGCCCACGTTGGCTGAATCAGTTGCAAGTTTTAATTGACTTGCTAATATTCTTTGTTCCTCAGCATTTTCTTGAATTTGTTTTTCTGAATTCACCCTGTCAGTAATATCTTCCATTGCAAGAAGTATCAACTGTTCAGCTTTTTTTTCATTTACAATTTGCCGTGCATTTATCAGGATAAGGCGCTCACCCTTATCGTGCAAATGGAGATTGATTTCAAAATCTTCAATGCGGTTTTTTTGTGGAAGAATTTTTTCGAGCAATGAGCGAAGCAAAGTATCATCGAACTGATGATTTTGTATTTCGTAAAATAATTTGTTTTCGGTTTCTTCTTCATCTACATTAAATTTTTTGTAGAAGGAAGCGTTAGCGGTTTTTACACGCAATGCTTTGTCAAGAACCACAAGCGGTTCGCGCATGGTGGTAACGATGGCTTCGGAATAAAAACGGGAAGTATTGAGTTGTTCCTGCTTGTCAAGCAATTCCTGATTTACAATGGTAAGTTCCTCGTTGGTGGATTGCAGCTCTTCCTTGGATGTTTCCATTTCCTCATTCAGGCTCTGCATCTCCTCATTGCTGCTTTGCAATTCTTCGTTGGCGCTTTGCAGTTCTTCGTTGGTGGCCTCCATGTCTTCGGTAACGCTGCGCATGTCTTCGCGTGTGTGCGCCAGTTCTTTTTCTAACTGTTCGTTTTGTTTTTGCGCATCAACTATTTTTCGTGATGAGGTAGTTTTAGTTTTTTCTTCTGAAGGAGGCAAAGCGGTTTTTGTAAACAGAATTAAATAGTGAATGTCCACCGTATCAGTAAGCGGAACAATTTCGATGCTAACCAGAAATTGTTTTCCGTTTATTTTTACAGGAATGTTTTCTTTGGTTACAGCTACTTCTCTTAATTTTGCTTTGTGCAAAGCGTTGCGCAGTTCAAACGATAATCCTTCATGCGCCATTTTAAGAAGGTTGTGCGTGGGCTTGCCTTGAGGCTGCTCCAGAAACGGGGTTATGCTGCCGTGAATGTGCACTATGTCCATTTGCTCATTTACTACTACACTTGCCGGAGTAAATTTTGAAAGCAGCATTTGCTCTGCGCTTTTTCTGAAATCGGTTTGGGTGGCTTCCTGTTTTATTACTTTTTGAGATTTTATTACCAGGGCTTCTTCTTTGCGCTCGGTGGTTACGGGCATAAAACGACCGGGCAGTTGTTTGCGCGAATATATTTTTTCGGTCTGGTTGGCAGCCGCAAACAATTCGGATACATTGTTTGTGCTTTCGGATTTGCCAAGGAGCAGAAATCCGTTTTCTTTAAGCGCGTAATGAAAAGTGGTGAGTGCTTTTTTCTGTAAAAAAGTATCCATGTAAATAAGCACATTGCGGCAGCTTATCAAATCCATTTTTGCAAAGGGAGGGTCTTTCAAAAAATTGTGCGGAGCAAACACGCATAAGTCGCGGATGTGTTTGTTCACTTCGTAGCCGCCATTATTTCTTTGAAAATAATTTTTTATCCGCTCCTCCGAAAGTTTTTCCACTTCGGCTTTAGCGAAAATTCCCTGCCTTGCCTTTTTGATTGCTTTTTCCGAAATATCGGAAGCAAAGATTTGAACTTTTACTCCATCTCTTTTAGTCAGTGTCAGGTATTCGTGCAGGCATATAGCAATGGAATAGGCTTCTTCGCCTGTAGAGCATCCGGCAACCCAGATGCGAATGAGCTTATCCTGCGATTTGCTATTGAGCAGCGCAGGAAATACGGTGCTGCTTAAATACTGAAACGTTTTCGGGTCGCGGAAAAAAGAAGTAACAGGTATAAGTATATCCTGAAAGAGTGCATCCTGCTCGGCTTTGTCGGTGCGCAAAAGCTTTAAGTAGGCGGCAAGGTTTTTCTTTTGGGTAATGGCAATTCTCCGGACTATGCGCCTGTGAAAAGTGGGCTTCTTGTAATACGTGAAATCAACACCGCTGCGCTGGCGAATGAGCGAAAGTATTTGTTTGAAAATAGCTTCATCATCTTTAGGCAGTTCTTCTTCTTCTTTAAAAATATGGGTAATTTTGTAAGTGCTGTTGATATGCAATAGCTGCTCAGGAATTTTTTCGGGTGCTAAAATAAAATCCACCACACCTGCATGAATGGCACTTTGCGGCATACTGTCGTAAGCAGCGGACTCCGAATCCTGCGCAATGCTGATGCCTCCATGTTCTTTAATCGCTTTCAAGCCAAGTGTGCCATCGCTGCCCGTGCCGGACAGTACAACACCTACTGCAAACTCTTTGTGTACTTCGGCAAGGGATGTGAAAAAAATATCAATAGACAGATTTATTTTTTTTGCGCGGTCGGCAAGCTTTAGCACGCCATCCGTTGATAAAAGCATTTTGTTTGCGGGAATAACATAGATATGGTCGGGCGCAAGATGTATGTCATCGGTGATTTCCAACACGGGAATTTTTGTTGCCCGTTGCAGTATTTCGGGTAAAATGCTTTCGTGCGAAGGGTCAAGATGCTGCACCAGCACATACGCCATTCCTGAATCTTCGGGTATTGCTTTTATCAAACTTTTAAAAGCATCCAACCCTCCGGCACTTGCGCCAATGCCTACAATGGGAAAGTTTTGTACGGTGGCAGG
>Ga0163149_10002963_pt1 | contig 19817 bp, 14 predicted proteins | sample OliLakLV19MP5G1_FD_148604 | JGI IMG/M metagenome (GOLD analysis project Ga0163149, IMG submission 148604) | Freshwater microbial mat bacterial communities from Lake Vanda, McMurdo Dry Valleys, Antarctica - Oligotrophic Lake LV.19.MP5.G1 | ecosystem: Environmental > Aquatic > Freshwater > Lake >...
ATCTATCTAAGTGAGATTGTAGAGACGTGCAATTTACTGTCTTTTTTTTTTGTGTTATACCAGACGGCACTTTAATGACACGAAAGTATATGCTATTATTCTTTTGATTAAGACATTTCTGCTATGTTTGGCGGAGTAAACACCCCCAGTCAGCAAGCTGACAGCCCCCTAAAGGTGGCAATAATGCTTAGTTTATGGTTTTTAACTTATAATTGAATTTTGATTAAGACATTTCTGCTATGTTTGGCGGAGTAAACACCCCCAGTCAGCAAGCTGACAGCCCCCTGAAGGTGGCAATAATGCTTAGTTTATGGTTTTTAACTTATAATTGAATTTTGATTAAGACATTTCTGCTATGTTTGGCAGAGTAAACACCCCCAGTCAGCAAGCTGACAGCCCCCTGAAGGTGGCAATAATGCTTAGTTTATGGTTTTTAACTTATAATTGAATTTTGATTAAGACATTTCTGCTATGTTTGGCGGAGTAAACACCCCCAGTCAGCAAGCTGACAGCCCCCTAAAGGTGGCAATAATGGATAGTTTATGATAATTAACTTATAATTGAATTTTGATTAAGACATTTCTGCTATGTTTGGCGGAGTAAACACCCCCAGTCAGCAAGCTGATAGTCCCCTGAAAGTGGCAATAATGGATAGTTTATGATAATTAACTTATAATTGAATTTTGATTAAGACATTTCTGCTATGTTTGGCGGGGTAAACACCCCCAGTCAGCAAGCTGACAGCCCCCTTAAGGTGGCAATAATGGATAGTTTATGGTTTTTAACTTATATACTTTTAACCCATCACTCTTAACTCTTAACTCATCAATCATAACTTAAATTAAACATTCTCCCAAAATATTTTTAAATTTGGGTTCTAATTAAAACGAAAATTGAAAATAAATATGAAACCGATCAAAAGTTTTCTTGTAACAGCAAATGTGCCTACAAATATTGCCAAGCTAACGGAGCTTGCTTACAACTATTGGTGGTGCTGGGAAACTGACGCTAAAGACCTATTTTATAGAATAGATAGAGAGATATGGCAGAAATCAAACCACAACCCTATTGAACTGCTTAATAAACTTTCCCAAGTCAGATTTCAAGAGCTTGCCGAAGAAACTGAATTCGTCAGCTATTTAGACTTTGTGCATAATAAGTTTCTCGATTATATGGGAGCAAAATCTTGGTTTAGCACGAAATGTTCTAACGAAAATGGATTAATTGCATATTTCTCAACTGAATATGGCATCAATGAAAGTTTTCCAAATTATAGCGGTGGCTTGGGAATTCTGTCTGGCGATCATTTAAAGTCGGCTTCCGATTTGGGCTTGCCAATGATTGGAGTGGGCTTGCTTTATCAGGAAGGATATTTCCGTCAGCATTTGTTGCAAAATGGTTGGCAAACAGAGCATTACAATTTCAATGATTTCAATGCTATGCCAATGCTTCTTGCTCGCGATGAAAACAATAAACCAATTCATATAGATGTTGATATTTTAGGCGAAAAGCTTTACGCTCAAATTTGGATTATGAATGTTGGTAAAATCAAACTATATTTGCTTGATACAAATATACCTAGCAATAAGAAAAACGAACTTAAAGAAGTTACTTATCGCCTTTATGGTGGCACAAGAGAAACTCGCATCCAACAAGAAATATTGTTAGGTATTGGAGGAGTGAGGGCTATTGCTGCTCTTGGCTATGAGCCATCTTGTTTGCATATCAATGAAGGTCACGCAGCATTTGCATTGATAGAACGCACAAAACAATTGATGATTAAACACGGATTGAACTTTTGGACTGCCAAACAAATTGTTCAGGCATCTTCACTATTCACTACACACACACCTGTGCCAGCAGGCAATGAATCTTTTAAGCTAGATAGAATGGAGGAATATTTCAAGGATTACTTCCATTCAGTAGGTTTAAGCAAAGAAGAATTTTTGAATTTAGGTCAGCAAGTTTCTTTCAATAAAGAAGAAGACTTCTCAATGACAGTACTTGGGTTGAAAATGACCTCATACCACAATGGTGTGAGCAAATTGCATGGCGAAGTATCGCGCAAAATGTGGCAAAAAGTTTGGCAAAATTTTCCAGAAGAAGAGATTCCAATTGGTCACGTTACGAACGGAATTCACACCCAAACTTGGGTTGCAAGGGAATTTGCAGAACTATTCGATAAATATTTAACTCCAAATTGGCGAACAGAAACAGATAAATCTAAAATTTGGGATAATGTGAAGTTTATTCCATCGGAAGAACTTTGGCGAGAAAAACAGCGTCGCCGAGTGCTATTAATACTATTTGCAAGAAATTATCTGAAAAGCAAGCAGAAAGGATTAGTGGAAACTGGCAGAATGAGCCAAATTAGTGATTTATTGAATACAGATGCGCTTACAATTGGCTTTGCACGTAGGTTCGCCACTTATAAAAGAGCAATGCTTATATTCCACGATATTGAAAGATTGAAACTAATACTTAATAATGAAAAATTCCCTGTTCAAATTATCATAGCTGGTAAAGCCCATCCACACGATGTGCAAGGCAAGGAAGTTATCCAACAAATTATTCAAAAAATAAAAGCCAATGGACTGGAAAAGAAAATAATATTCTTAGAAGATTATGATATGGTAATCGGCAGGATGCTTGTGAAAGGTTGCGATGTTTGGCTCAATAATCCAATACGCCCATTGGAAGCAAGTGGCACTAGTGGAATGAAAGCTGGGCTGAACGGCACACTTAATTTTTCTATACTAGATGGCTGGTGGGACGAATCGTTCAATGGCTCAAATGGCTTTGCAATAGGCGAGGGAGAAGAACATGAGGACCAAGACCAACAATGGGAAATAGATGCCAACCAAGCTTATGATGCTTTGGAAAATAATATAGTGCGACTATTTTATAATAGAGATGGCAATAATATTCCTTATGAATGGGTGGCTATGATGAAAGAATCAATTCGTACAATTGCCCCTAGTTATTCGACAACAAGAATGCTGAAAGATTATAGTAGAAATTATTATGGTTTTGCATTGAAGCGTTACAATCAATTAAGTGCCAATGGTGCTGAAAATGCTCGAAATTTGAGAGAATGGAAAAACTATATCAATTTGAATTGGTCGCAAGTGGCTATTAGCGAGGTGGAAACAAATTATAAAGATTTGGAAAAACTACAACTAAGCACTCCAATAAATATTTCTGCAAAAATATACTTGGGCAACTTGCACCCAAATGATGTGTTAGTGGAAGTTATTTATGGCTGTGTCAATCACGAAAATGATTTGAAACGGACAAGCAGACAAGAACTTATAAATAGTGATGTGATAGATGGTAAGTATGTTTACAAAGGTACTTTTGAAACAAAAGAGACTGGCAGACAGGGCTATACAGTGCGAGTGATGCCTAAAAATGATTTGCTCGAATCAGCTCAAGAACTATATTTATGCACTTGGGCTTAAGCAGAAACAATATTATAAAAAGATAAATGATTACAAAAGAAATAACAATTAAAAACCGCTCTGGTTTGCACACACGCCCAGCGGCTGCAGTAGTTAAAGCTGCATCGAAATTTAAAGCTGATGTGAAATTAATTAGAGATGGGTTCGCAATAAATGCAAAAAGTATAATCGGTGTGATGACTTTGGCAGCTGAGCAAGGCTCGACACTGAGCTTGCAAATAGATGGAGCTGATGAAGAATTGGCTATGGCAGAAATATTTAATTTATTCGATTCGGGTTTTGGGGAAATATAGATGGCACTTAGCCAAAAAGCATTCAATATTAAATTAAATGGAATTCCTTCTTCCAACGGTATTGCTATTGGTAAAGTCTATATATTAAAAAAAGCCGATTTGATAATTTCTTCAAGAAAGATAAAGCAAGAAGAAATAGAAAAAGAAACTGAAAAGTATTATAATGCCATAAATAAACTGACTAGCGATACGAATAGGTTGATTTCGGCACAGCAAAAATCCACACAAAAAGGCGATGGCGAAGCTATTAAATCTATCCTTGAGAGCGAGCTTATACTTGTGCAAGATGAGTATTTTAAAAACTTCGTATGCGACTCTATAAAAAAATGTCAGACAGCGGAATTCGCAATAGTAAAATATTTAGATTTGCAGAAACACTTCTTTCTGAAATCGAAAGATGAGATACTGCGAGAAAGAGCTATTGATTTCGACCATATTAAAACTCACCTTATTTCTATAATACAGAAGCAACGAATAGCTTATAAATTGCCAAAAGAAGAATGTATAGTTCTTTCTAAATCATTAACTCCAAATGAGGTGGTGCAGTTAAGCAAAAATCAAGTGATTGCTTTGATGACAGAGATTGGTGGCTTGACTTCGCACAGCTCTATATTGGCTCGCTCTTTCGATATACCTCAAGTGATTGGTTTGAAAAATGCTCTTCAGCAAATAGCAAACGATGATTTGTTAATTGTTGATGGTTTTTCGGGTGAAGTATATATCAATCCAGATAAAAAAATACTAGCTAAATACAGAAAAATTATTTTAGAAGTGAAGGAGCATAAGAAAAAACTTGGGGAACTACTCACTCTTCCTTGCGAAACAAAGGACGGCACTAAAATAAAATTAAAAGCTAATATTGATATATTAGAGGATATTAATAGAGCGGAAATAAATGGAGCAGCTGGAGTTGGATTAGTTCGATCAGAAAATATTATGATGAATAAGCCAAGTATTCCCAGAGAAGAAGAGCAAACTGGATGGTACAAAGAAATAGCAGATAGAGCTTACCCCGAAGATGTTACAATAAGGGTTTTCGATTTTGGTTCGGATAAGTATTCAGTAGGTTTGCCAAAGAATGAAACCAATCCTGCACTTGGAATGCGAGGAATTAGATTTTTATTAAAACGCAAACGAATATTCAAATCGCAAGTGAAAGCTATTTTGAGAGCTTCCCGCCATAAGAATGTTAGAATTATGTTGCCGATGATAGCTAATTTTGAAGAACTTGCTAAATCGAAAATGTTAATTGATGAATGCAAGGCAGAACTTGTGGCAGCAGGTGTATCAATTGATAAAAATATTAAAGTTGGCATAATGATTGAAACACCAGCATCGGTGATAATGGCAGAAGAATTTGCCAGATTCTGCGATTTCTTTTCTATTGGCACTAACGATTTAACTCAGTATTCGCTTGCAGCCGATAGAACCAATGAATTTGTGGTGGACATTTACGACCCATTCAATCCTGCAATTTTGAAAATGATAGATATGACGGTGCGTGCAGCAAAAAAACACAATATAGAAGTAGGTGTTTGTGGTGAATTGGCAGGTCATTCTTCTGCAATAGGCATACTGCTTGGCTTAGGTATAACCGAATTTAGTGTTTCGCCCGGTGCTATTTTGGAAATCAAAAGAATAATAAGAGAAAAGAACACAAAAAAATGTAAAACACTTGCGACAAAAGTGCTAAAATGCAAATCTAGCAATGAAGTACATTCTCTTGTGAAATAGCTTTTAATCGCTAACTACAACTATATTTGCCTATCGCAAAATTTCCAAAACTTTATTGCAAATCTTAAAAACAATTTATACTTTTCTTCGTATTAAAAGATTAACTATTTTTTGATTAGCTTTGTGCAATTAAAACCGTACAATTTAATAGAAACTGATGTCTCAAATAATTGGAATAACTCTTAATGAGAAAAATACTACTATTTTGCTCTTGTCTTTTGCTTCTTGCAATGACTGAAACAGCAAAATCAAATGTGTTTCCATATCCCTATAAAGTGGAAACTCTTCCAAATGGTCTCAAGGTAATCCTTGTGCCAATGAACTCTCCTGGTATTGTTGCATACTATACAATTGTTCGCACTGGCAGCCGCGATGAATGGGAACCAGGTCGCTCTGGCTTTGCACATTTCTTTGAGCACATGATGTTCCGTGGAACTAAACGCCACCCTGGTGGAGTATATGATAGCATTATCACTTCGCTTGGAGCTGAAGCCAATGCTTACACTACTGATGATTACACTTGCTATCATTTGACTGTAGCAAATAATGATTTGGAAAGAGTGATGGATTTGGAATCTGATAGATTTCAATTTTTGCAATATCCCGAACCAGAATTTAAAACTGAATCTGGTGCAGTTTATGGTGAATTCCGCAAAGGTAGAACAAGCCCATTTAATGTGCTTTGGGAAAAAATCAAAGAAACTGCTTTCGATAAACATACTTATAGGCATACCACAATTGGCTATGAAGAAGACATCAAGAATATGCCAAATATGTATGATTATTCAAAAAGTTTCTACCAAAGATACTATCGTCCAGAAAATTGCGTGATAGTTGTAGTGGGCGATATGAAAGAAGAATCTACAATAGCAATGGTTAAAAAATATTATGGTAAGTGGGCAAAGGGCTATACTGAACCAAAAATTGAAAAAGAACCTGAACAAACTTCAGAACGCACTGCCACTGTTACTTATGATGGGAAAACAAATCCAATTTTAGCAATTGGCTATAAAAATTATGCTTTCTCGCCAACGAATAAGCAACTTATTGCTAGAGATTTATTGTCTGATTTGGCATTTGGGTCAAATTCTAAACTATACAAAAGACTATATTTGCAAGAGCAAAAAGTAATTTCATTTCAGCCATCTTTCCAAATGAATCGTGATCCATTTATGGGTTTGGTTTATGCAATGACAACTGAAGAAAATTTGAAATACGTGCAAGATGAAATATTGAAAGAAGTTGATTCATTTAGCAAGAATGTTGTGGATGCAACAGCATTGCAAGATTTGAAGAAAAGAATAAAATATAGCTACGTGATGGATTTGGACTCACCCAAAAAAGTGGCTGGGAATTTAGCCCGCTTTGTTGCTATTACGGGTGGAATAGAACAAATTGAAGATTATTTTGCTACTATTGAATCAATCACTACTCAAGATATAATGGAAGCAGCGAAATCGCTTACTCCTGAGAAACGCACAATTGTTATTTTGAAAGGGAGCAACTAAGAATGAAAAACAAATTGAAAATTACAGCTAAGGCATTAATCCTTTTATTAACAATTACAATTATTACAATGCCAGCATTTGCACAGGCAACAGCCAAAGAAATTGAAGCAAAAACTCTTTTAATTAAAGAAACAAATAACCCAACTGTTAGTTTTAATATTTGGTTTAACACTGGCTCAGTACACGATGAAGTAGGCAAAGATGGACTTTCTTCAATAGTAGGAGAAATGATTTCCGATGGAGCAACCAAGAAACACACTTACGATGAGCTTTTGAATATTATGTATCCAATGGCAACTGGATATGAGTGTAAAGTTGATAAAGATATGACTGTGATTCGTGGCAGAGTGCATAAAGATAATTTAGAAAAATTCACTGAATTGCTTATTGAAGCTATCACTGAGCCAGCTTTTACTCAAGAAGATTTGAATAGAATCAAAAAGCAAAGATTGGATTACTTAGAAAAGACATTAAGATACAGCAGCGATGAAGAACTTGCCAAAGCTGTGCTTCACAATGAAATTCACGTAAGCACACGTTATGGTCATATTCCAGAGGGTTCTGTTGATGGAATTAAAAGCATCACTTTGAAAGATGTGGAAGGATACTACAAAAAATACTACAATAGAAATAGTTTCGTTGTGGGATTGGCTGGTGGATTCAATGATTCATTGCCTATAAAAATGGTAAATACGCTTAATGACAAATTAGCAAGCGATCAATTGATGGTCAATTATGTTATGCAAATGCCAATTGAGGGTTTGGAAGTTGTAATTATTGAAAAGAAAAACTCTGCCACTGCAATGAGTATTGGCTATCCAATTTCTGTGCTTAGAGATGATCCTGAATTTGTGCCTTTGTCTTTATTTAATTCTTGGTTTGGGCAACATAGAAATCAATCTAGTCACTTATATAATGTGATTAGAGAAAAAAGAGGGCTAAATTATGGAGACTATTCATATATTGAAGCATTCCCGAATGGTGGGGCTTTATCTTTGCCCGACCCAAATAGTGCTAGAAGACAGCAATTGTTTGAAATATGGCTTCGTCCTGTGCAACATCAGCATAGCCTTTTCACATTGCGTGCTGCTTTGAGAGAATTAAAAAATGTAGTGGATAATGGAATGACACAAAGCGACTTCTTAAAAACACAAGCTTTTTTAAGTAAGTTCTGTCGCCACTATACCCCAACTTTGGCTAGCCGTTTGGGCTATTCAATTGATAACTTGTTCTATGGAGTGAAGGATAATCAGAACTATCCTGAATACTTAAGCAAAAAAATAAATAAACTTACTTTGGAACAAGTGAATACTTCAATAAAAAATCACATTCAATATAAGAATTTGAAAATTGTTTTCGTTACTGCCGATGCAGAAAAACTGAAACAAGATTTATTGAACAATAATCCAAGTCCAATCACTTACGACAATGAGAAGTCTGCTGAGATTTTGAAAGAAGATAAGGAAATTTCAAACTTCCCACTTTCTGTAAATGCTGAAAGAATCAAGATTATCAAAGTGGAAAGTGTGTTCCAAAAATAATGTTAGATAGCTAACATTTAGAAATTAAGCTCAATCATTTCGATTGAGCTTTTTTTTTGCAGATTAAGATTAAGTCATTTAATTTATTAATTTAGATTTTGCGTAAGTTAGGATATATCTATGAAAAATTATTTAGCTTTTATGCTGTACTTATTTGCAAGCATAATCTTTTTGTTTGCGGAAAATGATAGCATAAAAGTAACTGAAGGTAAAGTACTAGTAGTAGAAACTAATTACATTCGTCCAGCAGTTTTAAGAATTGATTCTTTGAACGGATTGTTTTTAGTGAGTGGTAAAAAGAATGAAGTAATTGATTTATCGTTGATTAATACAAATACAACTGAAAAAAATGCTCGACAGCTTTATGTAAAGATACCTGGAATATTCGTATATGACATGGATGGGAGTGGCAATCAGATTAATATTTCCACTAGGGGACTTGATGCACATCGGGGTTGGGAATTTAACATTAGAAAAGATGGTATAATTACAAATTCTGATTTATACGGCTATCCTGCGAGTCACTTTAGCCCACCTATGGAAAGTATCGCTAAAATTGAATTAATTAGAGGTACTGGTTCGCTACAGTATGGATCTCATTTTGGTGGAATGCTAAACTATGTAGAAGAAAAAGTAGATACCAATAAAAGTATGAACTTTGAATCAATAAATTCTATTGGCTCTTTTGGAATGATTTCAAGTTATAATTCTGTAAGTGGTAAAATAGGGGATTTTAATTCAACCCCTTTTTAAATTAAGCACCAACTTCTTTTTTAATTTCTGACATAGTGAAAAGACTTATCAAATTGATTCCATCTTTTGCTAAGTTCTCTTTGCCACCAGACTCTCTATCTATAACGCATATAGCAGTTTCAATTGTAGCACCCAATGCACGCAATTCATTTGCACTAATCACGATTTGTCCGCCACTTGTTACAACATCTTCAATTATAACTAGTTTTCTGCCTGCCACATCGAAACCTTCGGCAAGTTTATTTGTACCGTATTTTTTTGCTTCTTTGCGAACGAAAACTAGGTTGCTTCCATTTATAAGCGAAATGGCTGTTCCAATTGGGATGCCACCCATTTCTAGTGCCGCCATTAGGTCATAGCCTACTGGAATGATAGGCACAATATGTTGAGCAATAGCTTGAAGGATATGCGGGCGAGCTTCGAATTGATATTTGTCGAAATACTCATTGCTTATAGCACCTGAGCGAAGCAAGAATTCGCCAGTTAAATGGGCGGAATTAAAGATTTCTTTTGCTAATTCTGATTTTGTCATTGTTCTGTTTGAATTGAATAAATAAAATGCTTTTGAATTTGAAAGTATTCAAAATTAAGAAAAACTCAATAAACTATTTCAACTTTCATTTTCAAATTGTAATCAAAAATTTACATTTTTAAAAAATAAAATCTCACATCGGGATATACTCTTACGGCTGGAGCTGGCAAATGGTAGTTGTTGATTGTTTTAATTAAGTAATCTAGGAATTCAATTCCAGTTTCAATTTCTTTTAAGTTGTAATCCAACGAAAGATAGACTTCGTGGTAGCCCTTTCCATTCCTATCCAAATCTTTAACGGAGTGACCAATTGCTAAATTAAAATACTTTTGCCAATCATTGCCACTGTCATAAATTAGACGGGAATCTATTGCAAGCCAATGGTAAGAACTTTCGTAATCATCTGTGAGTGATTTATAAGCCCAATTGTTATAGTTCTCTGATTTCTGCAAACTATATTTGAAATTAAATTTATTTGCTTCTGGCTGTTTTGTTTGCCAATAAGTGAATGCAACTCCTGCGAAATTCGCAATTATATCGCCACGGCTAAAGCTAAGATAGTTTCCACCTTTGGAATAGGCATCTTTTAATTCTATATAGCTATGATAGGAAAAAGTTAAGCCACAGGCAATCCAAAGCGAAGTAGTGGTGTCCAAACCAGTCATCAGCAAAGCATTCTTATAGGTTTGTGAAAAAGCATTTGCAAAAAAGAAATGTCCGAACTTATCTGCTATAAGTGCATCGTCATATTCCATTTTCCAAGGCATTACAGAGAAGTTACTTTTTTCTTTCCAATACTTATCTTGCTGAGTAATCTGACCAACCACAATACCACCAACACTTAAACCTGCGACTATTCCGAGTTTGGTATAGCTTAGCTCTGGTTTTACCAACTCTGTACTATCATTTGTATTGGCAAAAGTAACATTTGCAAGTAGTATGAAAATCAATATTAATTTAATGTAATCTTGCATAAAATTATTGCTGTTATTAAGATGTCCAGACTATTGCTTAATTTTTTTTAATTTGAAAGAATCTAAGAATGTCTTAATGTATTTTGCGTTATCATTTGCAGGATTTGAAATTACATAATGCATATATAAATGGTTGTTTATATAGAATAAACGAGCTGTCATAAGCACTGTTCTATCCATAATATAACATTTAAACTCTTTACCAAGATTATAGTTATACTGAACTTCGTTAATAGAAATTAGTTCACCTTTTGTTGATTTCAGTGTGCCATCTATACTTTTTTTGTATAAGTTGTTCAAGGCAGTCGGATCATTTTTTTCAATTATTTCTTTCTTATAATTTATTTCACTTGAAATTAAAGACAACTTGTAAGAATCAATTTCTTGTTCCAATGTTTTAATTTTCAAATAAATAGTTCCATATTCAGCTTCAATTATTTTGTTTTCAAGATTTGGAGTACCTGCAAAATTGATTTCATAAGTGTCTTCCTCGTCATTTTTTGGCAGTGTATATTTGCCTTTTGGTAAGTCTATTGATTCGAATGATTCAAAATATTTTGGAGATAATTTGTTATATTTTTCTCCATTGTTTTTGAAGACTGATAACAAGTAAAGATGACTTTCCATTAGATAAACCCTATTTGTCATAAAATAGCTATCTTCTTTATTTGTCCAATTATACTCTTTTCCTTTATATCCATTGAGTTCAATAATTGAAGAATTATCGAGCTCAAAAGACTCATTTTCTGAAAAACTAGTTTGTGTGGAATTAATAATATCATCAATAAATGCTTCTGTTGAATCTGAATGAATATAATCTTTTGGATATTCAGTGGCTGTAATTATATAATTGAAATTAGGATGATTGGTGTCAGAAACCTCAACAACCCAATTATGCGTAAAGTATTTTGTAACACTATCTATACTGTTAGTATCAATTGAGTAATTAGGAGCGTTTAGGAATTCAATTTTGAATTTTGATTTTGGATATTCGTATTTTTTCCATTCTTCTTTGCTAAAAGAAAAGTTTGAAAAAAATATAACTAAGAAGATTAGTGTATTTATATGTTTCATTTTGATTGATTTGATTGTTAAATTATTATTAAAAATTTATCTCACTTTGAAAGTAGCCATTGTGATAATAGCTAGAATGACTGCTACTATATAAAAGCGAGCTACTATTTTAGATTCGTGCAATCCACCTTTTTCGTAATGGTGATGCAAAGGAGCTACTCTGAAAATTCTCTTTCCTTCACCGAATCGTTTTTTGGTGTATTTGAAATAAGTAACTTGCAATATAACAGATAAAGTTTCAGCAAAGAAGATACCGCCCAAAATCGGCAATAGAAATTCTTTTTTGATTAGTATTGCCAAGCAGCCAATTGCTCCGCCCAATGCAAGCGAACCAGTATCGCCCATAAAAACTTGAGCTGGATAGGAATTAAACCAAAGAAAACCGAGTGCAGCTCCCACAAGTGCCGCTACGAAAATTGTAAGTTCGCCACTTCCTTGCAAGTGCATAATGTTTAGGTAATCCGAAAATATAGCATTTCCTGAAACATAAGCAATCAATGCGAAAGCCAAAGATACTATTCCAACTGTACCTATAGCAAGTCCATCAAGTCCATCTGTCAAGTTCACTGCATTAGATGTCGCTGTTAGTATAAATATAGTGATTGGAATATAGAATATCCCAAAATCAAAAGTAGATTTTGCGAAAGGTATAGTAGTTAATGATTTGAATTGATAGAAATTATCTGAGAAAAAATGAGGAAAGAAGTAAATCGTAGAGCCAAGTATAAGACCAATTGCAACTTGTCCCACTAATTTATATCTGCCGATTAATCCTTTAGGTAACTTTTTGATTACTTTCAGATAATCATCTAAAAATCCAACTGCTCCAAGCCAAAGTGTGGTAAGCACAATTAGTATGATATAAGCATTCTTCACATTCGCCCAAAGCAAAGTAGGGATAATAATTGAAGTTATAACAATTAACCCACCCATGGTAGGAGTGCCAGCTTTGCTCACGTGCAAACCAATAGATTGCAATTCTGTTTTGGCTTGCTCACCAATTTGCATTTTCTTTAATTTTTTGATTATGAGTGGACCAACGAATAAGCTCATAAGCAGTGCAGTGATTGCGGCTGCTGCTGAACGGAAAGTAATATATTGGAACACACCAATCCCAGGAGGATTATAAAGTGACTTTATCCAAACGGCTAAGTAATAAAACATAATTTTGCTGCAAAGTGAAGGGTAACTATTGCAAAATAATCACAAATTAATTAACTGAAAAATAAAAACTTAATTTAGCATGATATTTAAGGAAATTCAATTCCAACGAAAAGCTTTATCTCTTACTAACAAATATATATTTCTTGATTAAAACTCTCAAATGGAAACTAAAAACACGAAATTTGTTTCTATAATCAAAAAATATCTTGTTATATATAAAAAACTTTAATAATTTTGAAACTAAAGAAACTAATGAAACGTTATTAGTTTCTAAATATGCAAAATGAATAATTTAGTTTCTAAAACAAGAAACTCAATTTTTAGAGAGATTATTTATGATAAAAACTGAAATAAAAGAAGAAATAGATGCAAAAGTACTTTCTAACAAAGAAGAGAAGGAACTTAAAACTAGGCATAGAATAGTAGTAGGTGCTTTGGAAGAATTTAAAAAATTTGGATTCAGCAAAGTATCTATGGATGAAATTGCTCAAACACTAGGCATGAGCAAAAAAACAATTTATAAGCATTTTAAAAGTAAAGAAGATTTACTTATGGCTTCTGTACAATTTATGCAACAATGTGTCCACGATGAAGTAAATCCAATTTTTGAGGAAGAGCTTGATTTTATTGATAAAATGATGAAAATTGGCAGTAAGGTTTCTGAAAAAATGACTGAAATGCCATTGAATTTTCTGTTTGATATTCAAAAAAATGCTCCTGAAGTTTGGCAGCAACATCTTGAATTCAAAAAAATTCACATAAGGAAAGGATTTACTGATTTCCTTGAAATGGGAATTAGAGATGGTATGTTCAGAGCAGACATGCCTAAAGAATTACTTATTGAAATCTATTATGGTTTGATTTCACATTTATTCCAACCAAGCCAACTGATAAATTCAAAATTAGATGTTTCTAGCACTTATTTCGCAATGATGCGATTACTTTTTGAAGGAATGCTATCGTCTGGTGGACGAACTAATTATTTAAACAAAGCACAGCAAAGTGCTAAAACTTATAATAAAGACCAATACTTTTTGAGGACAAATGAATAATTATTTTTTAAAGGTTAATAAACTAATGTTTAACACACAAAAAACATTAATTGTGCTTTTGCTACTTACTGCCACATTAGTAGTAAATTCACAAGAAAAAATGAAGCTATCAATTTCCAAGGCATTGGAATTGGGAATGGGAAGTAGCAATTTTTTAAATGCTTCCAATTCAAAAGTGCGAGCTGCAAAAGCAAAAGTAAATGAAGTTTCCACTTATGGATTGCCTTCATTGAAATTCTCTGGTTCATATAATAGATTGAGTGAAGTAGATGAATTTAAAGTAAATGGATTTTCTATTTTCCCTGTGCTTTTAAATCAAACTAATTTGCAATTGAATTTAGTGCAACCAATCTTTACGGGCAATAAAATTTCCGCTAGCAAAGAAGCATCGGAAAATATGGCTAAAGCTGCTGAAAATGATTTCACAAAAGATAAAAGCGAAACAAATTTTGCAATCAAAAATGCTTATTGGAATCTTAAAAAGGCTATGAAATATAGAGATTTATCCGATGAGAATGTTGCTCAAATGCAAATTCACTTGCAAGAGATTAAGAATTTATCTAAAAATGGTATGGCTACCGACAATGATGTTTTGAAAATCGAAGTGATGCTCAATGATGCAATGCTTAGACAATTAGATGCTCAAAACAATGTGCAAATTGCTTCAGTTTATTTAAATAATGGATTAGGTTTGGATTTGACAACTGAGTTGGATTTGGAAACCGAACCGAATACGGCTTCGAGCGATAAAGGTCAACTTTTACCATTAATAGATAAAGCAATTAAAGCTAGACCAGAAGTAGTAGCTAATGAATTTAGAATTAAAGCTGCGGAAAATTCTATAGATGTAACCAAAAGTGCATACTATCCTCAAGTAAGTGTTGGTGGAAATTTTACTTATGCAAATCCAAACCAAAGATGGATTCCGAATAGAGATGAATTCAAATCTACTTGGGCAGTCGGAGTAAATGTTAGCTACGAGATTTGGAATTGGAATGTAACTGGATACCAAGTAGAACAATCTGAAGCTCAAGTTCTTCAAGCTAAAGATGGGCTAAACCAAATTAAAGATGGTATTCTGATGGAAACTACTCAGAACTATCTTTCATACAACCAAAATAAAAAGAAAATTACAATTTCTGAAATTGGTGCAAAACAAGCTGAAGAAAATTTGCGTGTTACGATGCAGAAATTCAAAGCAGGTATGGCTCTTAGCAGCGACGTAACAGATGCGGAAGTGGCATTGTTGCAAGCAAAAACTAATCACATTCAAGCTCTAATTGATTTTGAGATTGCTTCGGCAAAACTTGATAAATCAATTGGCGAATAATAAGAAAATAATTTAATAATTAAAGGTTAAAATAAATGAAAAAAATTATAGCAATTGTATTGGTTGTTATTCTTGTTGCAGCTATAGGGATAAAGTTGAGTAGCAACAAAAAAACTATGACTGAGAAAACGAAAAAATCGGATATTAAAAATGAATACCCAGTGAATATTGCTCAAGTAGTAAAACAAAAATTAACTGAAAGCTTATCTATAATAGGTAATGTTTTAGGTAATAACGATGTGATGGTAGTGAGCGAAACTGTGGGTCGAGTAGTATCGGTACATACAAAAGTGGGACAAACTATCGGCAAAGGTGGATTAATTGCAAAAGTAGATGATGAATTGAAAGTTGCTAATTTACACCAAGCAGAAGCTAACTATGAAAAAGCAAAAAAAGATTTCGATAGAGCTGAATCTCTTTTAGCAGCAAAATCTATGACTGATTCACAGTATGATGGTTTTAAATTTGCATTGAAATCGGCAGAAATTAATTTAACAATTGCTAAAAGACAAGTGGCTGACACTAAAATAATGTCTCCAATTTCTGGAATTGTTGTTTCTCGTCAAGTAGATGTAGGAAGTGCTGTAGATGGCAAATCAATTGTAGCAAACGTAGTAGATGTTTCTACATTGAAAGTAAAATTAAACGTACCAGAATCTATTATATTCAAATTGAAAGCAGGGCAATCTGTAGAAATAGCTTCAGAAGCTATTCCAGGTGTAACTTTTAAAGGAAAAATAGATAATATTTCTGTGAAAGGCGATGAAGCTCACACTTTCCCAATTGAAGTAACTGTTCAAAATAGTGGTAAAGTAAATTTGAAAGCAGGTATGTTTGCACGAGTATTTTTTAATTCTATTTCTGAAAGAGAAGGCTTAATCGTACCTAGAAAAGCACTTATCGGAAGTTCAAAAGATGCATCAATTTTCGTAATTGAAAATGGCATAGCTAAACTTAAAAAATTAGTTCTTGGCACTGAATCAAATGGAATGGTAGAGGTGGTTGCTGGATTAAATGAAAATGACACTGTTGTGGTGAGCGGACAAAACAATTTGAAAGACGGCGTACAAGCTACAATAGTAAAATAATATAATTAACAAAGGTGAAAAAATGACAGTTACCGAATTAGCGATAAAAAGACCTTCCCTTGTAGTTGTATTATTTACAGTACTTGGAGTGATTGGGCTTTTTTCCTACACACAATTGAAATATGAATTGCTTCCAAAGATTAGCCCTCCGATTATCACAATATCGACTATATATCCAGGTGCTTCTCCAAACGTAGTGGAAAGTGAAGTTAGTAAAATAATTGAAGATGCCGTTTCTGGTATTGATAAAATCTCTGCTGTCCGCTCTTCTTCTTCGGAAAGTAGATCTACTGTAACAATAGAGTTTACTCAAAGTGCAAAAATAGATTTGGCTTTGCAAGACGTGCAAAGAAAAGTAAATGAAGTATCAATGCAATTACCGAAAGATGCTAGAACTCCAATTTTATCAAAGATTGCATTAGATGAAGTTCCAGTTTTGCGGTTGGGAGTTACTAGTAATTTAGAACAAAAAGTATTTTATCAATATATGGTGGATCATATCAAACCACAATTAGCTAAAGTGGATGGTGTGGGACAAATAGCTTTAGTTGGTGGCGAAGAAAGAGAGATTAAAATCAACTTGAATATGGATAAAGTGAAAGCAAATGGACTTTCAATTGCTCAAGTTGCTGGTATTATAAAAGCATCGAATTTGGATTTTCCAACTGGTAACGTCAAAGATACCGATGGGCAATTCGTAGTAAGAATTGCAGGTAAATTTTTAGATGTGAACGAAGTAAAAAATATAGTAATTGCTCGCTCTAAAGCGGGTGGCGAAATTAGATTAGGTGAAATTGCAAATATCGAAGATGGAATTAAAGAACAGCTAAGTTTGAATAGAGTGGATATGAGCAATTCTATTGGGGTATTAGTTGTCAAACAATCCGATGCAAACACAGTTGATGTGGCGAAATTAGTTCGTGCGGAATTGAAGAAAATAGAAGAAAAAGAAAAAGAAAAACAAATTGTTTTCGCAATTGGTCAGGATACTTCTTTATTTACTATTGATGCGGCCGATGCTGTAAAACACGATTTATTATTAGCCATTATAATTGTTGCATTTGTGATGTTGTTCTTCTTGCATAGCTTGAGAAATTCATTTATTGTAATGATTTCAATTCCAACTTCTATTATAACTACATTCGGATTTATGTATGCTTTTGGACTATCATTCAATTTGATGACTCTGCTGGGGCTCTCGCTTGTGATTGGTATCCTTGTGGATGACTCAATTGTGGTTTTGGAAAATATTTACCGACACATGGAAGTATTTGGCGAAGGTAGAAGAACAGCTGCATTGACTGGAAGAAACGAAATTGGATTTGCTGCACTTTCTATTACTTTGGTAGATATTGTGGTATTCTTGCCTTTGGCATTAGTTTCTGGTTTAGTTGGTAATATATTAAGAGAGTTTTCTCTTGTAGTGGTTGGTTCTACTTTAGTGAGTTTATTAGTATCATTTACTATCACTCCAGTTTTGGCTTCCCGTATGGCAAAGATTCAACATATTGAAAAAAATAACCCTTGGGGTTTCGTATTATTTTATTTCGAGAAATCGCAAGATTGGTTAACAGCACAATATAAAGGCATATTGACTTGGGCATTGCGTCGCCGTTGGGTAGTAATTCTATTGTCATTTGGTTTGTTTATTGGTTCGTTTGCTTTGATTGCAAAAGGTTTCATTGGTGGTGAATTTATTACTCAATCCGATAGAGGTGAATTTGCAGTACAATTAGAATATGAACCAGGTTCATCTTTTGAAGAAACTAATAAAAGAACTTTTGAAATTGAAAAACTATTGAAACAAATTCCAGAAGTTAAGAATATGTTTACTACTGTTGGTGCTTCAAGCGAAGGTGTATTGGGTCTATTCTCGAATAACTCTTCAGAAATTAACGTAGCTTTGACTCCAAAAACTGAAAGAAAGAGATCTACTGACGAAATAATGCTTGATATTAAATCGCAAACTTCTAAAATACCTGGTGTGAAAGTTAAATTAAACCCAATTGGTATTTTCGGGACAGCAAACCAAACTCCAATCAATATGGTAGTAAATGGACCAGTCTATGAAGAAGTATTGGAAAACGCTAAAAAATTAAAAGAAATTACTGAATCAACTCCAGGAGCAACAGACGTTAAACTTTCTGCTGAAGATGGGAAACCAGAATCTCGTATTTTAATAGATAGACAAAAACTTGCTTCTTATGGCCTAAATATTGCTGATGTTGGGAATACATTAAAAATAGCATTGACTGGCGATGACGATTCTAAATTTAGAGAAGCTAGCACTGAATATGCAATGCGTGTGCAACTTGACGAATACGACAGAGCCCACACAGATAAACTTGAGAATATGACTTTCGCAAACGCTCGTGGACAATTGGTAGAACTACAACAATTTGCAACAATTCTTAGAACTACTGGACCAACTAAATTGCAAAGAGAAAATAGAAACTCGGCTGTTTCTATTTTAGCTCAAAATATTGGTCGTCCCGATGGCGATATTGTGAAAGAAATTAGAGAAAAACTTAAAGAGACACCACTTTCCAAAGGTGTGTCGGTTACTTACTTAGGTAATATTAAAAACCAAGAAGAATCAAACTCAAGCATGGGTATTGCATTATTGGCAGGTATATTATTTATGTACCTGATTATGGTTGCTCTTTATGATTCATACTTATATCCATTTGTGGTACTTTTCTCTATCCCAGTGGCATTCGTAGGAGCTTTGCTTGCATTGGCTTTGACTATGAAAACACTAAACATTTTTTCTGGTTTGGGGCTGATAATGCTCACAGGTCTTGTGGCTAAAAATGCTATATTGCTTGTGGATAGGACAAACCAAATGAGAAAAGAACAAGGATTATCTGTTTTCGATGCATTGATAGAAGCTGGGGAAACTCGATTGCGACCTATTATTATGACTACAATTTCGATGGTATTCGGTATGATGCCGATAGCATTCTCATCTTCATCGGGAGCGGAATGGAAAACAGGATTAGCTTGGGTGCTAATTGGTGGTTTGACTTCTTCATTGCTATTGACTTTAGTTTTAGTGCCAGCAGTTTATATGTCTTTCGAGAACATTAGAGAAAAACTTAGCAAACTATTCAAGAAAAAAGATACACCGACAGAAGAAAACTTTGCGACTGAATAAGCATAAGCTAGTAAATTAGTGAATAATGAAAAAGCTCTGCTATCGAAAGGTAGTAGAGCTTTTTTTTGTAATGTAAAATATATTTTATAATTTGTAATTTAGAACCTAATAAATAAAAAAAGTCCGATACTTTATAGTTGTCGGACTCATTAAAAT
>Ga0163149_10002970_pt1 | contig 19803 bp, 24 predicted proteins | sample OliLakLV19MP5G1_FD_148604 | JGI IMG/M metagenome (GOLD analysis project Ga0163149, IMG submission 148604) | Freshwater microbial mat bacterial communities from Lake Vanda, McMurdo Dry Valleys, Antarctica - Oligotrophic Lake LV.19.MP5.G1 | ecosystem: Environmental > Aquatic > Freshwater > Lake >...
GCCAAAGCCGCCGAGCTTTGGGGGATGGCCGAGTGTGTGGCCCCGCTTACCGGGTTGTGGGCCGGCGTGGGCGACGGCATCCTGTACGGGTACGATGCTGGCGACGCTGCGGAACTGCTGGGCTGGTACATCGCCGAAGGCAGCGCAGTTACCGAAAACGGCAAGAAGTCCACGCTTGCAATCTCGCAATCGCGCGAAGCGAACCCGGACAAGTGCGCGCGGATTGAGGCGCTGCTCGGGCGCATGGCCATCTCATGGAATCACGTTGCGAGCGGCCCCGCCTACTATCTCTCAATCAAGACGATGGACCGGGGGCTGGTTGACGTATTGCACGCGCAAGGAAACTCACGCGACAAGTTTGTTCCAGGGTTCGTTTTCGACCAGCCCACGACCGTTCTTGTGCGTTTGATGGAGGGCTTGTTGCTTGGCGATGGCTGTCTTGCCTGCAAGGATAGCCCGACAAGAAATCCGCGCTGGGCATACTACACAAACAGCAAGCAACTTGCCGACGACATGCAGTTGCTGGCGTTACTCACTGGACAGCGCGGCACCATTAGCCAGCGACCGAACGGGCTTTACGAGGTTCGGCTGAATTCAAAGCAGTGGGCAAGCATTGACGATGCGAAGCGCGGGATCGTGGACTACAACGACACGGCCTATTGCGTCACCGTAAAGAACCACGCCATCTATGTCCGGACCGACGGTGTCGCCGCGTTCACCGGAAATAGTAACTACCGCGAGGTGCTGCTGACGCTGCCGGTGAAGCAGGGCGAACCTACGTACTTTGAGGTTCATGATGACGCCGGCCTGCTGCGCGTGTTTGAGACGCGGGGAGAAGCCGACAACTATGTGCAGCGCAACGCAGCATTCAGGACCGGCCTTGACGTTCGGGTATTTGGCAACACGAACGACGACAAGGCTTATCAATCCGGCCACTGGCCCGGCACCCCCAACGTCCTGGCGCACATCAGGCTGAACGATAGGGTGGATTCAAGCGGCGCGCGTGTGCTGTTCGTGGAAGAAATCCAGTCGGACTTTGGTCAGAAAGGCAAGAAACAAGGGTTCACGGTCAAGACGATGGCTGAAGCCGGGCGCGCGGCAAAGTTGGCGGAAGCAAAAGCGCTTGTTGCCACCATTCGCAAGCGTGCAGACGCCGACCGCGCGGCGGGACTTGACCAGATCAGCGATGAAACGCTGGCGCTGAACAAGGCCGACAGCATTCGTTCTGGCGAATTGATGCGCGAGCTTGAAGACGACAAGGCCGCCGCACTGGACAACACCGGCCGCCTGCCATCTGCCCCCTTCGTCGCCAAGCGCGAGTTCGCCGTGTTCAAGGACGACGCCGAAGTCACGCGCACTGACAAGGACGGCAAGCAGCAACGCGAACGCTACGGAAGCATGGAGGCCGCACAAGCGGCAGCCGCCAAGAAAAGCGGCACGGCGCGCGATATGGGCTACGGGGCAGACACAGAAGCCTGGGTCGCCCTGTCCCTGAAGCGCGCCATCAAGTTCGCCGTGGATGGCGGCTACGACAAGGTGGCTTTCGTGACTGGCGAGCAGTCTGCGCAGCGATACAAAGAAGCGCTGATGAAGGCCGTGGATACCGTCGTTGTCACCAAGCAGCCAGATGGCAAGTACGAGTTCACGGCGACGAAGGACAGGCAGGAAGTGATGTCGGAATCGGCCGTGTCGGCTGACCGCATTCGAGAATTGTTCGGCAAGGCAGGCGATGACTTGGTGACAGCCGCCGATGGAAAGCCCGGCCAGGAAATCACCGTCAAGTCGAGCGATATGTCGGTTGGCGGCGAAGGCATGCGCAAGTTTTATGGGAACGCGCAAGGCAAGACGGCAGACGGCAGCAACCAGATCGCCATTGTTCCTGCGGCACTGAAGGACGTGCTGCGCAAGCTGGGCGGCGGGGCAATGAGTACGACCGTCATTGAAACTGAGGGGATGACCAGCGACGATACAGACACAACCGAAATCGACGACGATGGATTCGTGTTGCGGACGCAGCCATCCTTCGACATCACCGACACCCTGCGCGAGCGTGCTGCCAACGGCCTGCCGCTGATGAGCCGCCCGACGGGTGGCTACGTGATGCCCGACTTCGGCCGTGGCTCGCAGGCCATCGAGGTGATACAGGACCGCTACAACCGCTGGAAGCAGGTCATTGACGCGGTGCGTGCGCAGGGGGGAACCAACGACATAGCGTCCGACTTCCACATTGCCGAAGAGCGATACCACAGCAAGGTGGCCGCCCGTGTCGAAGACTTCAGGGACGAGGTTGTTGATCTCACGAAGGCCATGGCGGGTGACGGGTTGACGATGCGCGCCTTGCATTTGTACGCCTACGCCAAACATGCGCCGCAACGCAACGCAGAGATTCGCAAGAAGCGCGAAGCCAACCCGAACACCGGCTTCGATTCGTGGTCAGGCATGACCGACGACCAAGCCGCCGAGATTCTGCAAGACGCGCAGAAGGCAGGGCTGACGCCCGTGTACGCCCGCCACCACGCCACCCTGATGAAATGGACGAAGGAGACCCGCGCCCTGATGCTGGACGAGGGCTTGATCACCAATGAAACGTGGCTCGGTCTGGAAGCATCCTATGACGAATACGTGCCGCTGCGGGGCAAGCCAAAGAAGCCGGGCGACACGACCATTGATCGGCCGCAAGGCAACGGCACGGGCAAGGGTTTCAGCCTGCGAAAGAAGAATCCAGAACGCGCCAAGGGCCGGTACTCCGAGGCCGACAACATCATCGAGAACATCATTCTTGACCGCCTGATCGTGCTCAAGCGAGGAGGCAAGAACGAGGTGCTTCGGACGCTGCTGCAGTTCGTGATGGACAACCCTGACCCCACGCTGTGGGAAGTCAACGCGGTGGAGAAGAAACCCGTGTTCTCGGTGGATGACAACGGCGACGTGATCATCGAAGAGAAGGCTCAGATCATCAAGGACAAGCGCACCATCGGCATCATGGATGGCGGGGTGGAGGTGTCGATTCTGATCAAGGACCAGCAGCTTCTGGACCAGTTGCAGCACTTGAATATCGAGGGTGTGAGCTTTGCGATTGGACACATGCTCACGGCGCAACGCGCGGTAGGCCGGCTCTACACCAACCTGAGCCCGACGTTCATGCTTGTCAACTTCCTCCGCGACAATCAGGCCGCGGCCGTGGGGATGGTCGGCTCAAGGGGGTTCAAGGCAGCGGGCAAGTCGGCGGTGATGACGCCTGCTGCATTCAAGGATGCCATCAAGGCAGAGTGGGGAACCCCCAGCGCCGACTACCAGCTTTTCAGAACGCTCGGCAAGACAGGCGGCTCACTTGGGCTCATGTCGCTTGAAGGCGTGACGCGCGACCTTGCATCGCATGTCAAGAACGCCGACCGGATGATCATCAACCCGGTTCGTTTTCTGCCGGTTTGGTTGCGCCACATCGACAAGGTAAATGCCGTGTTCGAGAACGCCACACGGTTCGCTGCTTTCCAAGCGGATCGCGCCGAAGGCAGGAAGGCCATTGACGACCTTCGTGCGGCAGGCCAGACAGCCGAGGCAGATCGTGCTGAGAAAACGCTTCTCATGCGAGCGGGCAGCCTTGCCAAGAACATCACCGTCAACTTCGACCGTCGGGGCACTGGCACCAACACCTTGTCGGCGTGGTTCCTGTTCTTCAACCCGGCAGTGCAGGGAACAGCACGCCTCGCTGAGTCGCTGAAATCCCCAAAGGTCTGGGCGGTGATCGGTAGCGCGATGTCAGCGGTTGCATACTTGGCGTTTCAGAACGCCAACGCTGGCGAGGACGACGACGGTGTTGCGTGGTGGGACAAGATTCCGCCAGAGATCAAGGACCGCAACCTGATTTACATCCTGCCGGCAATACCGTCGCTCAACGATCTCGGAGAGCCCATCCCGGGATCAAAGACCGGGCGGTACTACAAGATTCCGATGGCTTTTGGCTACAACTTCTTTGCCACGATGGCCAACCAGGCGGTGGACTTGTGGCGCAACAAGGAAGACCCTGCGCGCGGCGTGACCGCAGGCAAGGCGGCGGTGCGGCTGGCGAATTCTGCGATGAACGCCTACATGCCGGCGCGCGAACTGACGCAATCTCTCAGCGGCAGCACGGACATGCTGATCATGGCTGCCATTCCAGACTTTCTCAACGCGCCCGCCCAGTCGGTGATCAACACCAACAGTTTCGGCCGAACGATGTACCCGGAAAGCGATTTCGACAAGAGCCGGCCTGATTCGCAGAAGTACTTTTCCGGTCAGGCAGGCACGATCTTTCAGCGATCAGCCGAAAAGCTGAACACGTATTCGGGCGGCAGTGATTACACGAAGGGCTATCTGGACTTCACGCCTGCCACGCTGGAGAACCTGACGCGCGCCTACGGTGGTGGGCCGGCAACCTTCATTCTCGATATTGCCAACGCCTTCTATGTTCGCCAGAACATTGAACGGCCTGAACTCGATGTAAATCGGCTGCCGTTCGTGAAGCAGTTCAATGGCCGCATCAACGACGAGAACGACCGCATGCTGGCCTACGAGCGCATGGACGCGATCAAGGAAGCCTATGAGCCGGCGCAGAACGCCAACCAGGACGGCAAGAAGGACGAGGCCCGCAAACTAGCAGAAGAAGCCGGGCCGCTCTACAAGCTGGGCGGAGGCTTGAAGGGTGTCCAGAAACAACTGACAACGCTTAGAGATGCCGAACTGGCCATCATCGCGTCCGACAAGTCCGAGGCTGCCAAGTACGCCGAACTAATGACGCTGGCAGGGCACCGCCGCAAGGTGCTGCAGTCTGTCAACCGCGTCTATGACGAAGCTCTTCGATCTGCCGTGCCAGCCAAAGAGCCAGCCACTGCAAGCCCATGAAGGCCCACATCAGCGGGTAGCCGACGGCAATGGCGACCATCGGCACGCCCCAGAACACGGTGGGTATCAGGCTGATGTAAGCCCCGGCATTGAACAGCCACGGCAGATCGAAGGCCGCGCCGAACCACACGCACAGCGCCACGAAGGGCAGCGTGGCAAGGACCGACATCGGGATCATGTACCACTCGAACTTGGGTAGGTTCATAGACCGAGTATGCGAACCGTGACAAAGAAGGCTTGGATTCTGACACTCGCGCCTATCACAAAGCGCGACCGCCTCTGCCGCAGGGTACGCCGTCAAGAAACCAATGTCCCAAGACCTTGCAGATTCGTTCGACGAAGCCTTCGCAGAGTTCGCCAAAGCCCCGGAGAGCGCGCCCGCGCCCGCCTCTGAGGTTGACGACGACGCTGTTGTAGCAGCGCCCGCGCCCACAGCGCCGGCCGCATCGGATGATGAGCAGCCGGCAGCAGACCCCCTCGGGGAAATGCAGCGCCAGGTCGATGACGCACGCCACCGCGAGCGCAGCAGCGCGAACCGGGTGTCGGCGTTTGCCAAAGAGAACAACCAGCTCAAGTCAGTCGTTGACGAGATGCGCAGACAGCTCGATGAACTGTTGGCCGCGAAAGCCGCCCCGGTTCAAGCCGCAGCGCCGGTCGATGATGACGTGCTGGACCAAGCCCCAGACCTGAACGCCGCTGTCCAGAAGCGCGTGAGCACAGCAACCGCCGGCCTTGAGTCGACCGTCGCCGAACTCCGCAAGAAGGTCGAGCAAGCGCAGCAGGAAGCTGAACAGGCGAACCAACGCTTGCAGCCGATCATTTCCCGCGAGGACAGGAAGCAGCACGAAGAGGTCTGGAACGGCCTTGACGAGCGCTTCACTCCCGCATGGCGCGAGGACATCCGTGGCGCGGACTTCGACGGCTGGCTGCAAGGCCAACGCCAGGAAATCCGCAGCATCTACACCGAAGCCAACACCGTGGAAGACAGCGCCAGCGTGCTGACCCTGTACTACGCGGCAAAGGGCAAGCCTATGGGCAGCCCAGCACCTACCCCAGCGCTGGCACAGCCGGCAAACCCAAACACCGAGCGCCTACGACGCGCAGCGGGTGTGGCCCCTCGTGGGAATGCACGGCCGCCAACCGGCCCTGCACCCGACGACTTCGATGGCCACTTCGCTGTGTTCTCGCAGGCGCTCAAGCAAGCCTGAAGGACTGAATCATGTCGAACGTTTATGGTGATATGACCCCCCGCACTGCGGCTTTCGCAGCCAGCAAACTTCTCGAACGCGCGCTGCCCATGATGTGCATGTCGCGTTTCGGCCAGCAACAGCCGATTCCGAAGAACAAGACCAACATCATCCGGTTCCGCCGCTACAACGGCTTCGCGCCGAGCCTGACGCCGCTGGTTGAAGGCGTTACGCCTGCACCCGACAGCATCGTGCCGACCGACGTGCAGGCCACCCTGCAGCAGTTCGGTCGCCGCGTTCAGATCACCGACGTGATCGCCGACACCCACGAAGACCCGGTGTTGACCGAGTACGCCGAAGTGCTGGGTGAGATGGCCGGGCAAACTGCCGAACTCGTCTGCTACAACGCCATCCGCGGCGGCACCAACCTGCTGTACGCTGGCGCTGCAACGACCCGCGGCACAGTGGCCAGTGCCGTCACCACGCTGGCCCTGAACCGGGCCATCCGGCAACTGAAGCGCCAGAACGCCAAGCCGATCACCCGCATCCTGGCGGGCACCGACAAGGTTGGCACCGCGCCGATCCGCCCGTCCTACATCGCCTTCTGCCACCCGGACCTGCAGGTGGATCTGGAATCGCTGACCGAAACCGGCGGTGCAAAGGCGTTCCGCACTCCGAGCGAGTACGGCAACGGCATGCCGCTGCTGCCCAACGAGATCGGCAGCTACCGTGACATCCGCTTCCTGGCATCGACGCTCTACGCGCCGTTCCTGGTGGCTGGTGCCAGCGGTTCCACGCTGCTGACCAACGGCGGCTCTGGCACCGGCCTGGCCGACGTTTACCCGATCATCATCGTCGGGGCAGACGCCTACGCCACCGTCAGCCTGGCGGGCAGCAACGCGGTCACGCCCATCGTGGTGAACCCCAAGCCCAGCGACTCCGACGTGCTCGGTCAGCGCGGCCATGTGGGCTTCAAGATGTACGCCACGGCGTGTATTTTGAATGACGCCTGGATGGTACGTTTGGAATGCGGAGTGACGCAGTAAGCAACCTGAACGGGCTCAACGCGAGCCCTTCTTCAACCATTTTCAAGGACATCAATCATGGCAACAGCAGCACATATCAGGACCGCCGCCGAGCGGCAGATGGCCAATCAATGCCTCTTCAACGGCCTGGCCGTTATTGGCGCCACGGCCACAGCATTTACCACCACGGGCGCAGGAGCGATCACGGTTGCCGGCGTGATGCGCAACATCGCAGCCCAGACCAACACGGCTCTGGCCGCGCTGGTGGCGGCTGACCTTCCGGCATCGCAGGTGGACTACGTACAGCCCACGGGCTCAACGGGCTTCGTCCAGCAGCCCGTCGGCACGACCTGCTACTACGTCATCGGCGCCAACGCAGCAGGAACCGTCAAGGTCGTGCAGGGCGGCTTCGACGGCTTGGCGATCGGCAGCGGCGGTTATGCCGTGGGCAAGTCGGTGATCCCCGACATTCCGCTCGGCTTCACGGCGTTTGCGGTGATGAAGGTGGTCTCTGGCACGGCGGTGTTTCTTGCCGGCACGACTGCACTGACCGGCGTGGCGACGTTCATCAACGTCGGCCTCGTGCCGGTGGCCACCACGTTCTAAGTCCCTCACGGGCAGGGGCTTCGGCCCCTTTCTTTGCACTGGAGAGCACGCATGTCCGAAATCCGCAAACCGCCGATTGACGCCGCCCGAAAGAAGGGATGGTTCACCATCAACATCAGCCTGGGCAACGACAACGAAGAGCGCCACGTCTTCATGGGCGGGTGCGAAGAGGGCGATTTCCGCATCCAGCGGGGCCGTGATGTGGACGTGCCCAAGTCGGTGCTGACTCGCCTGGACGCGGCCGTGATCGGCGTGGACGAGGTTGACGAGTTCGACCGCAACAAGACCGTCACGATCGACCGCAAGCGATTCCCGTACACCGTGATCGCGGCGCTCTGATCGAGCCGTGAACTACCTGGGCTTGGTCAACCGCACGAAGCTGGAGTCGGGCCGATCTGGCGGCAACCTGGCTACCGTGGTGGGCGCCGTCGGCGACGACCTGCGCATCTGCAACTGGGTCTCGACGGCGTGGGAGAAGATTCAACGCCGCACCGAGCACTGGCGCTGGATGCGCAAGCGCGTGCTGATGTCGATCACCGCCGCGCGGATGGACCACGACCCCGCCTTGATCGCACAAATGCTGGTGCAGCCTGGCAACACCCTGGCGCTGACCGACTTTCGTGGCTTTCGGAATGTCAGCGACGACTACACCGTTTCTGCGCTCCTGCCCGCGGTGCCGGCCAACGAGTGGCGCCTGACGTGGCTGCCCTACGACGTGTTCCGCGACCGCTTCATCGTCGGCACGCACGCTTCAGCGTCGCCCACCTTTTGGTCTGTGAGCCCCGACAACCTGCTGTTGCTGGGGCCTACTCCGAACGCCATCCATCATGTGCGGTTCGACTACCGCACCAAGGCGCTACCGCTGGCGCTGGATGCCGACATCCCAGGCATGCCTGACGACTACCACATGGTCATTGCGTGGGAGGCCCTGAAGAACCTTGCCGCTTTCGATGCCGCGCCCGAGGTCTACAGCCGTGCGCGTGACGAGTGCGATCAACTGTACGACGACCTGTGGACCGACCAAGGCCCGAAGATGACCATCGGGGCTCGGCCTCTGGCTTGATCATGGCTGCACGCGAACTGCCACAGGTCTCCGTCCAAGTCGATGCCTCGGCATTCGGCGGTGGGCTCGACCTGACTTCGCCCCCGGGACAGGCCCAGTCCGGGACGGCGCGTTTCGCAACGAACTACGAGGCCGAGTTCGGTGGGGGCTACAGGCGCCTGGGCGGCTTCGAGCGTTTCAGTGGAAGACCCTCACCGCACGCCGCCATCTACACCCTGTTGGAGGCCACAGCCGGCTTCACCGGCCTTGTGGTTGGCGATGCCGTCAACGGCCTGACATCGGGCACCACGGGCGTGGTGATCTACGTGACCGCCACTCGCATCGGCGTGACCAAGATCGTCGGCGGGCCGTTTGTCAACGAGGTTATCCGTGAAGGCGTAACCGCCCGTGGAACCGTGACCGAAACGCAACCGGTGATTGACGGGTTTCTGGACAACGTGATCAGCGAAGCGGCGGCCAACCACTACCGCACCGACATCGTGGCGCCGGCCGGTGCGGACCTGATACGCGGTGTGGCGATCTTGAACAGCGTCGTCTACTGTTGGCGCGGGTCGGGCGGTAACCTCATCACGTACAAGCAAGGCGCCACCGGCTGGACCGTCGTGCCTCTATTCAGCCAGGTCGGATTCACTGGGGGTTCTGCGGTGTACGCCGAAGGCTCGGCTTTGGTTCAAGGGGCCAACACCGCTACCGTCAAGCGCGTGGTGCTGGAGTCGGGCAACTTCGTAGCCGGCACGGCTGCTGGCCGGCTGATCATCGATCCGGTGGCTGGGGTGTTTGCTGCCGGCGCAGCGACTGGCGGCGGGGCTTGTGTGCTGGCCGGCGCGGCCGCGGTGATCAGCGTGTTGGACGGCGGCCGGGTGCAGACCTTCGCTTTCAACTTCACGGCCAGCCTGAACCGCGAACGCCTGTACTGCTGCGACGGGGTGAACGCCGAATTCGAGTTCGACGGCACGGTGCTTGTTCCCATCACCACCGGCATGGGGGCTGTGCGTGCCACTCAGGTCATCGCCCACAAGAACCACCTGTTCTACCTGTACCGGGGAAGTTTGCAGCATTCATCCATCGGCGACCCGTACCAGTGGAGCGCAGTGACCGGTGCGGCCGAGCTGGGCACGGGTGACGTGGGCACCGGCTTGTTGGTGGTCAGCGGATCAGAGTCATCTGCTGCCCTGATGGTGATCTGCCGCGACAGTGTGTTCGTGCTCTACGGCACGGCCGTCGGCGGATCTCAACCGTGGGACTTCAAGAAGATCAGCGACCAGGCCGGTGGTCAAGCAAACGCCGCGCAGGAAATCGCCGGGGTTCACATGACGTTTGACCGTGACGGCTTCAACCGCTTCAAGCCCACGCAGAGTTTCGGCAACTTCGAGTACGAGTCGGTGTCTCGCAACATCGACCCGCTGGTGCGCAACGCATCCGTCAAGTGCAGCGTGCTGGTGCGCAACAAGAGCCGCTACCGTTGTTTCTTCAGCGATGGGCTGTTCATCAGCGCCACATTCACCGGCAAGCGGTTTGAGTGGATGCCTTGCGACTACGGCATGGTTATCGAGTGCGCAGTGGGCGGCGAGATCGACGGCTTCTACCGGGTGTTCTACGGCGGCTTCAACGGCATGGTGTACGAGGCCGACGTGGGCCGTTCGTTCGACGGCCTGGAGGTCGAGGCTGGCCTGAGACTGAGCAGCCAAAACCAGCGCAGCCCGTTGACGCTGAAGCAATACCGGCACGCCGAAGTGCAGATCGAAGCCGAGAGCGCCTTCGAGATCGCGGTGGCCGGGGAGTTCGATGACTCTGACCCCAACTCTGCCGGGGTGAGCACGACCAACATCAACGCCTTCCGCCAGGTCTACGGGGCGGGGCTGTTCTACGACTTCAATTCCTGGGACCGCGCCTATTGGGACGTGGCCCTGGTCAACCGTCTACGGTTCCCGATTCACGGGCAGGGCAGGAGCATGTCTTTGCTGCTTCGCTCACTGTCCACCAACGAACTGCCGCACACGCTGAAGACCAACCAGCTCATCTACACCCCCAGAAAGATGGCGCGCTGACATGGCCACCAACCCCTACTACCAGCGAGCTTTCACGGCCATTGCCGGATCTCTGGCGCGGGCACGCACGGTGGTCAACGAGTTCGTGCTGATCCAGCGTGGATTCGACCTGATCGGCACCGTCACCGGGGCGACGAAGTACCAGCTTTCGTGCAGCGACCTGGAAAGCAATCTGGAGGTCGGCCTGGACGTGGCTTACTTTCGCATCCAGCGGGCGATCACGGTGTTTCAGGTTCGGGCATCGCTGATCGAAAGCAGCGCCTCCGGTGTAGTGGAAATCAACCTCACGGTCAACGGGGCGCCGATGTTGACCACGCCGCTGACCATCGACGCGCTGGAGCTGACCAGCGTGACGGCGGCTTCAACGGTCGTCCTGCTGGTGACGGCCCTGCCAGACGACGCCGAGGTTCGAGTCAGCATCGTGCAGGCCGGCAGCGGAGCGCGCGGGCTGATCGTGGCCATTGTCGGCAGCATTGGGACGTAGGGGTGTCGCATGGACTTCCTGATCGACCCGTACCGTTTCAAGGCGCGGACGGTGCTGACGAGTGCGCCGTACCCGATCATCAACATCGACTCGCTGAACGTGACGCATGCGTTCCTGGGCGGCAAGTTCCTGAGTGTTTTCACCGAGGAATCGGTGGACGTGAGCCATGCCTTCGTGAGCGGCGTGCTGCTGCAGCCGCTGCGGACTTACCCGGACGCGCTGCCCGAATCAGTGGATGTCACGCACGCCTTCACCAGCGGGGTATTGACGATTGTGCTCCTAACCTACCCGGACGCGCTGCCCGAGTCCGTAGACGTGACGCATGCGTTCGTGAGCGGCGTTCTCACAACGGTACTGCTGAACTACTCCAACGCTCTGCCTGAATCGGTGGACGTTACCCACGCCTTTGTTTCTGGAGTCTTGACATGAGCGACCTCACATCACGCGAGATATTCCGGCCGAACGCCGGCCACATCATTCTGCCGCGCAGGTTTTTGGACGTTGAGCCGCCGAGCGGCAAGGTGGGGTTGTCGGGAGAATACAACCTGCGGGTGATTCGCGGCGACGGCAGCGTGAAGTCAGAGACGGGGTGGTTCCCGAACATCATTCTTGACGCTGGGTTGAACAGGTGGGGTACTAGCAACATTATCTCTGGCGCTGCTGTCGGCACGGGTACGTCAACACCGACAGCAGCGCAGACCGGGCTTGACGCGCAGGTGACGTTTACGACCACCGCGGCCCCGGGCGGCGCGCTGACGGCGCAGGGGTCGCCGCCTTACTACACCAGCAGGACGCTCGTCTACCGCACTACGCTTGGCGCGCTGACGGGTCAAGCCTTATCGGAAGTCGGCGCCGGCTGGTTAACTGGCGCCAACATGTTTTCTCGCGCACTGATTCTGGATAGCGGCGGATCGCCCACGACTATCACCGTGCTTGCTACAGAGCAGCTGGATATTATCTACAGGTTGCGTGGCTACCCTCCAAACGTTGACACGTCCAGCGTTCACACAATTGGTGCGGTTAGCTACACCGTAGCGGGAAGGGCTGCGCAAGTAACATCAACAACTGGCAGCGGATGGCCCATTCCCACAGACCAAGTCATATTGAATTCGCCCTTTGGAAATAATGGCGCCGTTTTTTCGGGTGCTTTTGGCGCCATTACTTCCGCGCCAAGCGGCTCACAGTCGCCAGCTTCTGGCAACACAACTAATGCTTATAGCAACAACAGTTATCAAATGACCGGGTTTACCACTTTTTCATTGAGTTTTGGCAACGTAACTGGCGGGGCTCGATCTTTTCTGTATTACGGAGGATTTGGCGCATTCCAGCACGACTTCGGCGCCAGCATTCCCAAGGACGACACCAAGACGCTGGTTCTCAATACTTCAGTCAACTGGGCTCGCCGCCCATGAGCCTGCCCGGCAACGCTCTGGCTGTCGTGCCGCAGAAAGCGCCGCTGTTTTCGCCCGACGACCTGGGCAGGCCGAACCGCACCATCGACTTCGAGCGCGGCGGGGTGGCATTGAACGACGCCACGCAGGGCCAGAACGTCAACACCTACCGGCTGCGGCTGGTAGGCAACGACGTGCGCATCGGCATCTTCCCGGGCGGCACAGAAACCACTGTATTCACCGAAGCCGGCATCACGCAACTGACGCTGTGCTTCGACCAGAACATGCGCCCGACCGTGGGCTATGTGGCTTTCAACATCGCCAAGTTGTACTGGTACGACAGCAGCATCCCTGGCACGACCACCAGCACCATCGGCTCAGGGGTCACGAGCCCTTTCCTGACGCAAGACGACAAGCGAGAGGGGCAGACCGCAACGAACGACATGCTGCTGTTTTTCTTGCGCGCCAACCGCCTGGTCTACGCACAGCAGAGGGAGCGATTCCTGATCGAGCGCACGCTTCGTTGGTTTGCTGGCTCGGCAGTGACGATCAGCAAGGTCGGCATGAACAAGATCAACCGCATCCAGATCGAGCTGTCCGGCGCCACCAACGCGGTAGACCCGTTCGTGTACATGCCTTCGTGGACCGAAGCCACCTACCTGACAGCGGCCACCAGCATCACCGTGACCCTGCCGTCAGTCATCAGCACCGGGGGCCTGGTGTTCGTCGCCGTGATGGCCCGCAGCGCGATCACCCCGCCGGCCGGCTGGACTGTGCTGCAAAGCGTGGACTGCTCAAGTGCAGCGACGGCCCTGCAGCGGCTGACGGTGTTTACCAAGAACAGCGTGGCACCAAGCGACCAGGGCACGGCACACATCTTCACCCAGGCCAGTTCGCTGCGCATCGGCATCCTGGCCTGCGCAGCCAAGCGGGACGGCGGCAACATATCCGTTGCTGCAAGCTCAACGTCGAACGTGGCGAGCACAAGCACCAACACCGTGACGCCGCCGGCAGTGACATCGACGCAGAACGGCCAACTCGTGCTGACCTTCGCGACCAGCATCAATGGGCTGACAGCAGCCACCACGCCGACACCGCCGACCAACACCAGTCTGTGGAGCGGCACGGCCGGCGAGAACCGGCTGGCTGCTGCGTACCAACTGCTGGACAACACATCGTCTTCAGCCGGCGCATTCACATTCGACAACGGCGGCCCCACCAACAACGGCCTTGCGGCTGTGACGGTGCGGTTGCAGAAAGTATGAAGACGCTACCCACCCACCCGATGCTGCGCTACGCGCTGCTGGTGCGCACAGTCTTGCTTTGGCAGGCCAGCGTGACCGTGATGCTGGCGTGGCTGAGCCCGGGCAGCCTGACCGCGGAGGTGCTGAACAACGGCAACATGCTCGGCTGGGCCGTAATGGTCGGCATGTCTATCGTCGTGGCGCTGGGGTGGGCCGACGTAATCGTGAATGACGTGCTGCCGTTCGGGCACTTTCGGTGCGCTGCGCGGCTCTCGCACCTGGGGTTCATGCTGCTGGGCGCCGTCTATTGGATGCAGGCGATGGCCGCTTCGGCCTACGCAAATGACGGCGCCTGGGTGCTCACTGTCAACTACGTCGTCGGCGGCGCGCTGTGCTGCTGGTATGGCTGGGCCAGCGCCCTGCGGGACCGGTGTGATGAATAGGGGCCAGACCTTGCAGCGCTTCGTCCTGGTGCTGCTGGGCCTGGGCTGGGTGACAACGGCGGCGGCGTTGGCTGTGGCGGCGTCTCCGGCCAGCCTGGTGGATCTGCCCTGGGCGCAGATCGCAATCGGGTGCCTTTTGGCGCTGTGGGGCGGAATGGCGCGCACCGCGGCGCGTATCCGCAGCACAAGCAATGCCGAAGACGGCGCGTTGCGGCTGTGGCGTGAGCTGGTCAAGGACGTGGTAGCCGCCAGCTTGATCGGCTTCATCACGTTCGCTGTCTCGGCCTGGCAGAGCTGGGACGTATGGCTGCTGGCAATCATGCTGCCGCTGGGTGGGTACGGCGGCGCGCGACTGCTGGAGCCTATGGCCGACGCTGCGCTGGATCGAATCACCACCTTGATCCGCGGCAGGGTGGGCCCATGAGTTTCCCCGAGTGGCTCGTCCTGAGCCTGTTCTTCCTTTTCCTCTTCCGCAAACAGGAGTCCATTTCCATGACAACACTGCAAGACATCACTGAAATCAAAGCCAATATTGACGCGATGAAGGCGTCGCTGGTGAAGATCAACACCGACGTGACGACGTTGTTAGACAAGCTGGCTGCGGTGCCGCTGCCGGCGGACGTGCTGGCCGTCATCGCTGAGCTAAAAACGTCTTCGGCCGAAGGCAAGGCGCTGGCGCAAGGCGTCGATGATCGGGTTGAAGACCCGGCCACCACCGGCCCGGGCTGAGACATGCGCCTGACGCCCGCGGTTTTGCTCGCTGCGATGGGCTGCACGCCCGCGCGGGCGGAGCTTTGGGCGCAGCCGCTGGGGTTGGCCTGCGAGCGGTACGGCATCGACACGCCGCAGCGCCTGGCGCATTTCATCGCGCAGGTGGGCCACGAAAGCGGCAGCCTGCGGCATGTCCGGGAGATCTGGGGCCCGACGCCAGCGCAGGCGAGCTACGAGGGCCGCCACAACCTGGGCAACGTGCAGCCCGGCGACGGCGCCCGCTACATGGGCCGCGGCCCGATCCAGCTGACTGGCCGCGCGAACTACGCAGCGGCGCGGGACCGCATGCGCAATGTCGTGCAGCGGGTGCCAGACTTTGAAGCCGAGCCCGAGACCGTCGAGCAGCCCCAATGGGGCGCGCTGGTGGCCGCCGAGTTTTGGCACCGCAAAGGCTGCAACCTTTTGGCCGACGCCGACAATTTCGAACTCATCACCCGGCGCGTGAACGGCGGCACAAACGGCATCGACGACCGCCGCACGCGGCTGGTGCTGGCAAAGGCTGCGCTGATTGACCAGGCGGCCGCACAGGCTGCGCCAGCACCACCGCCGATACCTACCCAGCAGCAAACGCCAGCGAGCCCGCCCGCGCCGTCCTGGCAATCCAACACATCAGAAGGCGACCCTATGCCCATACCCGCATTTATTGGCCTTGCTCTGCCGGCCATCATCGACGCGATCCCCAAGCTCGGCCGGATATTCGGCAGCGGCAGCGAGGTCGCCGAGCGAAACGTCAGGGCCGCGGAGTTGGCGGTCGGGATTGCCCAGGACGCCATCGGGGCGCGCAACGCGCAGGAATTGACCGAGACCCTGGCGCGTGACCCCGAGGCGCGGGAGATTGCAAAAACGGCGGTGGAGGCGCGCTGGTTCGAGATCGCTGAAGCCGGCGGCGGCGGCATTGACGGCGCTCGGAAGGCCGACCTGGCGTTTGCCGGCAGTGGCCGGACTGTCTTGCAGTCCCCAAGCTTCTGGGCCGGCATCAGCCTGCTGCCGCTGGCCTACATGACTGCGTACAGCGTTCTGTTCACCGAAGGCTGGGCCAGCGACGTTCGGGCGACCATCGCCGCGACGATCATTTCTCTCGTGGTCGGCTCAATCGCCGGCTACTATTTCGGCAGCACGACCAAAGGCAACACCCCCGGAAGACAATCATGAGTAATTCAAAATGGGTTCGCGTCGCCGGCCCTGGCGACACCTTCATCAATCGAGAGACACGCCATGAAACTGCTCGGCGTCAAAACTAGCGGCCCGGTAAGCGGCAACCCGTGGGGGCTGTCGGGGTGCCACCTGATGACCCTGCGCACGCTGCGCACGCTCGGCTCGTTCAAGCCGGCCAGCGATGCGCTGGGCGTTGGCGTCGCCACTCTGCACAGTCACACAAAAGACGCCCGAAAGCTCATGGGTGGGGTCAGTCTTTACCAAGCGCTTTGCACCCTGGCAGTACACGATGCGACCGCAGGCGCAGCTTGCTCAAGATAAGTGGCGGCCAACGCCGGAGCACAGGCGGGCCATCGCAATCGCATTGCGACGGATGCAATGGGACCGTCGCAATCTGTGGGCTGACGACTTGATGCAGGTGGCGCTGATCGCCCTGTGGCGAGGCGCCACTGCCCCGGCCGGGTGTCGCAAATTCTGCGCGTGGCGCGAGAACAACTGGAGTTGTAGCAATGAAACGTATCAAGATCACCGTTCGTTGGCTGCGCACTGAGGGCGCGTGGCAAGGCCGCACCGCCGACGGCACGGTCTGGAAAAACCGAACGAAGCTCATGGCCGTGGCGCTGGGGCGTGATCATGGGCGCAGGCAGTGGAGAACGCTCGGCCAGCCGTGCGAACTGTTCATTCACGCGAAGGACGGCCGCATCGTCGAGCGCGCGACCTACGGGCTTGATCCGAGACGGCGCAAGGGGTAGCCCGCGCGACTTCTCGCCAGCGCGCGTTTGCGGCGTTGACGTGGCGGCGACTCTTGGGGCGTTGCATGGCGCAAAGTCGGGCGAAGCCGCCTAGCCAACGTTAGAACGCATGAACCGCCACTATCACACCGCAGCCGTCTATTACAGCCACATGCGTGGCATATACCGGCTCATCTTGGTCGGAAGCAGGGAAAACAATCTCTGTCAGGTTGGATAGGCCGTCAGTTACTGTCGGCACGCGCTTGTAGCCAACATAGAAAAGCTCGGCAGCGCAATCAGTGCTTCCGACGACCGGGGCGCTTCCAAAAAGCGCGGCTTCAAGTAAGTGCAGCATGCGTTCTAACCCCTCGTTCAAGCGGAGCGCCCACATCAGTAGCTCGCTCCGGTCACGCCCAGGCGTGGCGCCCGCTTAACTCAACCGTTAGCCAGCACCAATACATGCGTGCCGGCATCTGTGCGTTTAAGCGGCCACGGTGGCGGGCGAACGTGCCAGCGCTGCGGCTGCGGCGCCTTGCCCGTTGTCTCGGTCATAGAGCCAAGGGTCAAAGCTGTCGTCGCTCAGGTCCACCTTCATCACGCGGCCCTTGAGGTAGTCGAAGTACGTCTGCCCGCTATCCAACATGCCCTGCGCTTCAGCCACAGTCATGTCGCCTTTTGTGCCCTGCAGAAAGCCCATCCCTCGCGGGGTGCTCGCATTGTACAACTTCGCAAGCGCCTCGGCTTTGCTTGTCCCGGTCAAGTCAATCATCGTCGTTCCCTTTCGTTGTGCCAGCATGGGTAGGGTGCTGGCTAACCCTTCGCTCAAGTTGAGAGCCAACGGCGCCACTCGGCACCGTCATGCTCCGGTCAGTCCTGGGCGGGCGCCGTTGTCTCCAACTTAGCTCCCACGTTAGGCCCTATACAACGCCCGCCGAAGTATTTCGCAATGCGTGCCGTCTGCGCTCACGCCGAGCAGGTCGCATGCGTGCATCAGGTTAGGCATCGACAACATCCGCTGTCGCTCTGCGGCAACGACGGCTTCGATCAAAACCGCATATCGGTTTGTGGGGTCGCTGTCAAACAGTGGCATATAGCCACGGTGCCAGTCGAGGCCGCATTCTTTTACCACCTCTCGCATTTCGTCGTCATTCATTCTTCTCGCTCCGGTTACGCCGGGCCTAACCCGGCATTGAACCCGGACTGCTGCGCAGCCGGGTTAATTTTGCGTTAGGCGCTAGGTGGCGGGCGACGTGGGGTAGCACCCCCGCGCAGCGTTGGCGTTGCTGTTGAAAGGGTAGAAAGACCAGCCCCGTCAGCGCCATTGCGGTTGTCGCCCGCCGAAACATCAGACCTCGCGCACTACAAGATACTGGCCCGCGCCGTACACGTAGGCTTCAACCATGTCAGTCGGGCCGTTTATGGCGTGCTCGGCAGTCATCACATGCGGCTCTCCGTCTGCCTGCATTTGCCAAACCTGCACCACAAGTTTGTGGCTACTGGTGTCGGCGTTTTCGATTCGTACTTTCTTCGTCATCATTGGCTTTCAAACAGCAGCGCGTGAATGGGGCACGCGCCTAACCCCGCCAATCAAGCGGACAGTCACCGGAGTACCGGCGCCTGCCGCTTATCGGCAACGTTAGGCCACGCAATACGGTGCGGCGCCGCCGGTGCGCTCCATTTCTTCCCACTGTGCGCGGTAGTACGCTTGCCCAGCCGGCTTGTCGTCCTGACCAAGCCCTTGCACATACCCTTGAGCGCCCCACGGCTTCGGTTCTGTCACCGTCATCATGCAGGCCGCAAACATGCGGTTCCGGCAAGTCTCCGGGTTCAGCTGCACTATCTCGCCTGCCTTCAGGTGTTCGCCTGGTTCCATCATTTCCTCGCTTTGCCACCAGCGTGGCCTAACATTTCGTTGCAGGCGATGCCCTACGGCTGCGCCTCCGGTCACGCCTGAACTCAACCGTTAGGCCCGTTCACACGGCTGGGCCGTCAATGGCGAAATCAATGGCTTGGCGCAGCGCCTCCAAAGCATCGACGCCTACCACACTTAGGCCGAAGCCAAGGCTCATGATCTGCACCATAGGCTGGCACTTGTCTTCAGGCTTGGCGTGCTGCGCAATCGCCGCTTGGCAACCTGCCAGCACAAACGCGGCATGGTCTTGGCCTGCAATCTTCATCATGTTTCCCCACCAACGGGCCTAACCCGCCAATCAACCGGAATTGCCCCGGCTGGCATTTTCTCGCTTCGGCTACCCCGGTTGCGGGGCAATCCGGTTATCGGCACCGTTAGGCCCTTACTTCCCACGTCGGGCAAAGCGTGCCACTGTCCCCAGTCATGTAGCTACGCGACATCGGCCATCGGAACCCGTAAGCCCGCGTCATGCTGTCTGGCAGTGCTGGCAGCGGGACTATGGCGCTGCATTCGTATGCGTTCTTTGCGCGCACCACGATGCGGCCCCGGGCATCCTGCGGCACGGCCAGGAATCGGCAAGTCTTGCAGCTTCGTATTTTGTTTGCGTCCACGCCGCTCATGCAAAAGTCATCCGCTTAAACATCTGGCGCGTGCGCTCCCACATCGCCACGGCAGTACGCGGCCACGTCGCCGGTCAGGGGCGCGGGCAGGAACTTCGCCAGCGCAGCCCGGTAGCGTTCAACGCGCTCGTCAAAGAACAGCAAGGCTATTTCCAGAGCCTCAATCTCGGCTTCTTGGCGCTCGATGCGGATCACGCGCAGCAGATCAAGGTCGGGGCACCAGAGGCACACATCACCCCAGT
>Ga0163149_10002975_pt1 | contig 19785 bp, 26 predicted proteins | sample OliLakLV19MP5G1_FD_148604 | JGI IMG/M metagenome (GOLD analysis project Ga0163149, IMG submission 148604) | Freshwater microbial mat bacterial communities from Lake Vanda, McMurdo Dry Valleys, Antarctica - Oligotrophic Lake LV.19.MP5.G1 | ecosystem: Environmental > Aquatic > Freshwater > Lake >...
ACTCCCTAACGTCCGAGACTTCATTCAGCAAGTAGGTCGAGCCGCTGAGCTTCGCGGTTGGGTTCGGAATTGGGCGGGCCGTGTGTACCAGTTTCCGAAGGCGGAATTCTCCTATAAGGCCCCTAACTATTTGATCCAAGGGGGGTGTGCGGACGTGGTGAAGATTGCCATGAACCACCTTGCCGAATACTTAAGTGACAAAAAGTCACGTATGCTTCTTCAAATTCACGACGAAATTTTGTTTGAGGTTCATGAGTCAGAGGCGCACATATTGCCAGATCTAAAGCGCATTATGGAGAGTGCCTACCCATACAAGTACTTGCCGCTCACTTGTGAGGTGATGACTTCCAAAAAGTCCTGGGCGGATAAAGAGGCGTACCCTATCCTCACAGAATGAGCAAAAAGGCTGAGACCGTGTTTCGTGAGAGGATCCGTCCGTATCTAGAAAAGCTCCCCTATACCTGCGTGGTGCCTATCCAACAAAAGGCGATTCGCGGGGTACCTGATTTTTTGCTTTGTATTCGCGGGGTGTTCGTTGGCCTTGAACTCAAGAAAGACGGAAAGACCCAGCCCGATAAGTTGCAGACGTGGTGGCTTACGAGGATAGGTGAGGCGGGCGGGCAACCTATCGTGGCGTGCCCCGAGAATTGGAAAGGCGTGTACGAGTTTTTAAGCGGGCTTGCGAATGGAACGCTAGGTGAGCCCGAAGTAGTGCCGAAGCGTTCAACACACTAAGGAGAGAATACATGTTTAAGATGACGTTTCAGCAAATTCAAAATGAAGCTTTGGTTACGGGCCTTCGGAAGTTGGGCAACGTGTCGGGCCTTCCTCAAAGCGTAGGTTATGACATCATCAAAGTCATTCGCCTGATTGAGCCAGAGTTGAAAAATTTTCATGAGACCATGCAAAAGATACAGACTGAAAATCGTGAAACCCACGCTGTGCTAATTCAGATAGGTGACGAGGCTCAAAAAAAGCTAGCGTTTGATGAGTTTGAAAAGAAAGCTCGTGTAGCGATTACTGAATTACTCGACTTCGAAGTCACGATTGGCTGGCACAAAATCAGTCGCATGGTGCTTGATAAAGCGGGGCTCACCCCGTTTGAATTAGAAGCCGTTGAGCCTCTCCTTACAGACGACCTTCAAGCAGTGGGCGCACCTTCCAACGTGGTGAAGCTAAGCTAAACGGATTTGACCTTGAAGCGGGGCTTGCCTTTTTTAGTGCGCGGGCTCCGCATCTTATTAGGTGCTTTGCGCTTGCCGTTACCTTGACCGATGGGTGTGCCATGCTTCTTAATTGTCACGGCTTTAACACCCACCGGCAAGCAATTACTAGCGTGAGAGATTTCTAAGTTGTTCAAGTGTCCGAATTGCCTCAGTCTCACCAAACCGCTTATTTACGCGCTTTTCTAGCGTTTTATTTTCTTGATTCATTTCTTCTTTTACACTGTCGCGCTCGCGCATACGCGCGTCTATGCGCTCATCCATTTTGTCTTGGGTGTACTTGCTCTGTGGGTTTTTGGCTTTGTCGAGCGAGTGCTTTTGCGCGGGCTTTAAGCCTTGAAATGCAGAAGCGCCGTCCTCGACTGGAAGCTCCGCTTGATCCATGATGATGTCGGCCTGCTCGGATTGTTCAGCATTGGCAAGCATTTGCTCAAGCTGAGCATCTTCACCCGTGTTCGCTTCTTGGCTAGAGAGAAGCCCCAGCCAAGGAGACATTCTCGACATCTTCCCGCCGATATCTTTCGCAGTACTAACAGCCGAGGTGTTTTTGCCAAACTTCTGTAGCAGGGCTTCGGCTTTTTTCGGGTCCATGCCGCCGTCTAAAATTTCCTTAAGCAGCTTGTCTATCTGACTCGTATCCATGAGTGATTCCTTTACAAGCCTTTACAGCTCGTCGTTTTTAACTCTTTTTTCGATTTCTTCGTCTTGGGGGGATTGCTTCATTTTGGAATCCTCCTCTTTAGGTTTCTTAACCCCAGCCTTCGTAGGCATAGGCTTATTGTCTTCGTCGACAATTTTAGCGTAAGCCTTCTTCAAATCGGCAATGGAGGTGATGGCTTCTTTTTGGGTCTCAGCGAGTGCCGCCACCGCTTTTAAAAGCTCCGGGTGTTTTCGGATGGCTTCGGCTTTGATGAGGACTTTGAGGGCCTCTTCCACTTCCAGCGGGTCGCGCTCATTTCCATCAACTCTCATTTTTGCTCCTCCTCGGGGTCGGCTAATAAACTTTTCCAAATGTTGGGTTGTCGCTTGAAATCAATTGTCCCTGCTCGTAAAGCTTGGCCCGTTACGGGTGCAGCCTTTCTTAAAGTTTGTCCGATTGCAGTCCTGCCCGCTGTACTGCCCGCACCTGCTCCAATCAGAGTAGCCAAGAGTATTTTTTGTGGGTCGCGTTCCTCTTGCCCAAAGGCACTCAGAGCGCCGCTTAAACCACCCCCCAAAACCCATGGGTTTTGTAGTGCGCTTGCACTGCCGCCCTTAGCTTTCGTTCGAAACTCATTGGCGACTTTCGTTTCCTTTAGGCCCCCGAGGCGTTGGTTGCGCTCCCAGATGTCACCACCCACACCACTCTCAACAGCGTCGGCCATGTTTTCGACGGTTTGCCGAGCTTTCCGGCCGGTCGCTTTGTAATCAGCCATGGTGTGTCCGAGTTCGACCACCTGGTCTGGAATTTTATTAGCGCTCGGAACTGCACCCTTCACACCCCAACCCTTACTGCCTGAGATAATATTTTGCGCCCGTTGCTTTACGTCATTGACGAGGCTAATCCCTAACAGAGCAGGGTACGGGGCTTTTCGATCTTTCTCTAAAACCGCCATAACCTCAGGGGACATCAGGTCTTCCTTTGGGATCTTTAAGGAAGCTCCGTCTTCTGCGGCGTGCCTAATGGCTACTCTATTTTTAGCACCCAGCTGCTCTATGAGTGCTTTTCTTTTCCGGTTTGCCGCCGCCGAAGTCCCCACAAAACCCGCCTCAACTAAAGTCTCTCCGGGTGGGGTGTTACCTAGATGCTCGGCGATTGCGTCGGCGGAGTTAAAGGGGCTTTTTGCTAGTGAGGTGCCTGCTTTTTCAATTACATCACCTGCTCCAGTACCTCTCGCTAAAGACGCACCTACGCCCCGAAGTTTTGCGAGGAGCTTTTCTTTTAAGCTAGCCCCACCCCCCATTTTCAGCGCTTTTTTCTCAGCGAGAGCTGCCCCACGTTCAATGGCGGGGAGTCCTTTTGGAGCACCGCGCATGAGCTTTCTTGCCACGCTTGAAACGCCTGCCGCGCCCCCGGGCGAGAACGCCATATCCAGCCCGAAGGTAGCTGCGTCTTTTGCAGAAATATTTCCAAAGGGGGTTTCGAGGGTAGGGCCTTCGGGCACCCCGGCCCTGTCGGCATACGTTTCTGTGGACGGCGCTTTGCCTAAGATCGTGTCGCCAATGTCCCCCATATTCATAACGTCTTTGCCAGTTACGGCCTCAGCGATAGCCGCAGGGATAACGGACGCTCCCGTGCGCACATAACCGCTCGTGTAGTCCACCGCCCGGAGCCCATAGTCGAGTGCACTTTTCCAGAATCCGGGGGCGGGCTCTTCGAAGGACTCCGACAAATCCTTTACGTGGCCTTGTAAAATACTTAGGGCTTTGGCTTTTTTACCCGGGTCCTCAAGCCCTTGCACGACTTGATAGGCTTCTTCAATTTCTTGAAGTTCGTCTGGGGGCAGGGGCTCTTTCTCATTTTCCATTTTTTGGAGCCTCGGGTTGGTTGATGGCTTCTAGTATTCTATCCGCTATAGACTTCTTAGCCGCTGGAATGTCCGCACCCCAGCCTGAGCCTGGGCGGATTTTGGAGCGGGTTTTATCGTAGCCAAAGAAGTCTTCCGCATTCCCTGCAAGAAAATCTTCAGAGCGTTGTTCAAGACGTTTTGCGATTTGTTCGGCGGAGGCTCTTGCCCATTTATTAACAAGAACTCGGTCCATCTCAGTTAGGTTTTGATTTCTAAAAATCTTCGCCTCTAGTGCTTGGAGTTGCTGAAAGAATCCGGGGCCACCTGAGAGGCTTCTTACGTCTAAGTTAGAAACAGGGGTGAGCTTCCCCGACTTGACCATTCCTAGAACAGTCATCTTGTCGGTGACCCAAGATTGGGGGCTATTAGAAAGACGCAAAATATCCTTACTCGCCTCTAAGCTCTCAGTGTCGCCCCTGACTCCCTCGTACCCTTTCCAAAGGGTTTGAAGGCGCGTGGAGAGAATGCTTGGGTCAACGCTACGGCCGCCTTTTCCGGTGCCCAACGTAGTGCCTTTTTGAGTCCCTTGAGAATCCACAACTTGGTCGATCGTTTTGTCGTTGTAGCCCAAAGTGGTCGTCAATTTAGAGAGCAGCTGATTTCTTGCGAAGTCCGCCATCTGCTTTTTCACGCCAAGTTTACTTGCATCCACGGCGGCTTTTAATTTCACAATCGCCTGGCTTCTTTCGTCGGCACTTTCAGGAGCATCGTAGCTATCCGCAAGCTTGGAACCCGTCCACGCATCCACGAGCGCCAGGGTGGGCTTTAGGTTGATTTGCGGGTTGGAATGCTGCAAGCGCAACTTCAACATTTCTTGGAGATTACTTGCTTCAGAAAGGTCGTCTGAGAAAAACTCCTGAGCGCGCTGAGCGGCCGTTTCATACGCAGGGGTGGGTGTCACGTCTGGGCTTGATTTTTGATTTTTGCTTTGGGTCCCCTTGTCTCGGGTAAGAGACTTTTTACGATCTTGGGTGGTCCGCTCAGAGTAAGACATCTGTGGGTTGTATGTCGTCGCGGGGTCGAGTGTTGGCATACGGTTCGCGGGCAGGGGGCCTTGAATTTCGGGCCGTTGTCCTTCGTCTTGCTCCACCATGCGTGCGAGTTCGCGTCTAGGGCCTGAGCGAGCTAGCAAAGCGGCAAGTAATTTTTCCATTAGGATTTTGCCTGACTATCTTGGAGCATCTTCAAATACGTGTTTTGTAATTCTACGGCGTTAGCGGATTTTTGAGCTTCGTTCTTTAATTGCGCATCTTGGAAGTTTTTGGCGTCTATACTGCTTTGAATTTGCTGGCCTTGAGCAGCGCCTGAGGCAGCTCCTTGAAAGAGGTTGGACCAAAGTTCGGTAGGTTGTTTGAATTCGCTGGGGGTTTTTTGGCCCAGACGCCAACTGTGCCGGGCTGTTGCGTCCCGGACGGGGGCCTGCCGAGCGTACTTGTCACTCTCGACTTTCGATTTTACGGCGCCGGCTGCTGCACTTACCGCTGCAGCAATGAGCATCGCTATTGTAACGGGTTCCATTAATCGGTCTCCTTCAAATTAATTGCATGCTCTAGGAACACTTTACCTTCGTAGTATTTGATTCCGACGATTTTCGCTCCGAGCATCAAATACAATCTAAGCATGGGGGTATTGTCGTTTTCTACATATGTTTTCATGCGTGTGTAGCGCTCAGAAGCCCAGGCTAAAAGCTTTTGCAAGCCTCTGCCTGACCCCGCTGTTCCACGGGCTAGCGGCATGACTCCACCCCACTGCCAAAATACTGTGTTTTCGTCTTGCTCACGGGCGGTCAAGTACCCCTGGACAGCATTGTCCTCGTCTACGCAAATGAGGGCGTAGTCAATTCGCTCCCACTCGGGGTGAATCGTATGCTGGAAGACTTGCTTATGGAGGGTTGGGGAGAGTTCCTTCCACTCCAAGGGGGTAAGCTTTTCGACACGCATTTTTTTATTTGTCCTTCGCCTGCTTCATGGCATCGGCTATTTCTCCGGCCCCGTACTCTTGATTTTCGATGCCGTATTTATCCATGTTCCAAGTGTTGGCGCGATCGTTCTCTTGACCCGCAAGAGTTGCGTCGAATTGCGAAGCATTCATTTGGTTGGCTGTATCGTTTTGTCGGGTGAGTGCTTGCTGGGCTGTATCGGTTTGGTGAGAAGCTCGGTTGGCAATTGCCATGCCCGGCACTTTTTCCATCGCTCCCATGCGGTTCGTTTCATCTTGAATGTTGATGTTCGAGCGGTCCACAGCGCCTTGGCGAGTAACCGCTTGGTTTTGCATCATTTGGTCCCGCATTCCGGCTGAGCCCATACGCTCGGCCGCAGCACCGGATAAGCCTCCGCGCTGAGCAAGATTCGAGCGGCCGGTGGCCAAAGCGCCTGCCCCTTGGCTTGCAGCTAAATCGCGTTGGGCAATTTCCTCTTGGCCTTGCTTGTCGAGCATCATGCCGCCCCAAGCGCTATTGGCTTGCTGGCTTGGGTCCCGCATCGCGTAGCTTTTGTAGGCGTCGTATCCTTCCGTGTCGAGCGGGTTTTGCCCCTGCATGTCTTGCAAGGATTGGAGATTGCCTTCGATCTTTCCAAGCGAGTACTTTTTCAGGTTCAGGGCTTTGTAATCCTTAACCTTGGGGGCCCCTGATTTTTCAGGAGGCGCTGCCCCACTGATTACAGAATTTCCGTATGTGGGGTCTTTTCCGACTTCTTTGTAAGTTTTTTCTTCAGCCATTAGCTCATCTCCTCATAGTGGCTTGTATCCATTTCCACCGTGTTGTCCCCGTCGGGGATCATGGTGGATAGGGTTATGATCATTAACTCTCTGTATTTTTCGAGCAGCTCTTGTGCTTTCAAAGCGCTTGGGTTGCCTTCTTTTACGAGGCACTGCACTTTTGCGAATTGAATCACAAACGACGCAAACTCGGGGATGTCGCATTGATCGGTGGCTAGCGAAAGGGTGGCCGATTGGCGTAAGTACCAGACCGTCACATACGCCCCACTCTCACGAGCCGGTGGGACGAGCGTGATCCGAGGGCCCGCCGTTGGATTGGTAGGCAAGTAGCGGTAGTCCGCAGAGCCTGGGTTGGCATTGATTTCCGCAATCTTAGCGAAGCGGTCTTGCTCTTTGATTTTACGAATCGAGTAGCGAGACGATCCATTGTCAAAAGAGAGTGCGCGAATTTTGTTGGCGTAAATATCAGAAGGAAGCGCGTAGCTTGCCGTACCACTTACGAGAGTAATTGTGGAGGAGGTGAGAAAGTAATCCTCATACAACGTATGAATGAGGGCCTCGCACACGTCGATGCCTTCGTTGATGTACCCTAAAAGTTCTTCGGGTTGGATGAAGTCTTCGTCTTCCAAGTCCAGGTCTTTTAAAACCTTCTGTTCCATTTCAGAATATAGCCAACGCCTCATGCGCGACTCCCCTCTTGATAGCTTCCAATGAAGGCTCTCACCGACATGGGTCCTGTGATTTCACAATACAAGTAGCTTGAGTCAAACTTTGCATAATTCCAAGTGATTGTACCCGTTCCAAGAGTCGATGTTTGAATGACATCTTGTGGAGTAAACGAAAGTCCATGCCGAATTCGATGTGTGGCGGGGTAGGTGAGGGCGGCCAGGGTGAATTCAAAGAAGGTGAATTTCCCGCGCAAAAGAGCTGGCTCAGCCAAGAGATCTTTAAGCCTCCTAAAGTTTTCTCGGACAATCGGATCCTCGATTCGGTCGAGTTCAAGTTCTCTCATACGTTGCCCCCGTCTTCTTTCGTAGCGCCATGATAATGACGGTGGGAGGCCGTGAGTGTCGCAAAATACAGCACATACGAGAGCATGAGGAATTGCTCTCCTTTAGGGTAGCCCCGGAGCACCCATTTTTGACCCGCACCCACAGCCACTCGGTTGCCTGCGTCTGTGAAGCGGAGGGTGCCGCCTGAGGCGAGGGTGACGGGATATTCACGCGTATAGCTGTCGGCCGCAAAGGCGAGCGTATAACCGACCGAGTGGTCGGGCCAGTCAATGGCAATTAGGGCAGACTTCACGCCCGTAGAGACGCTCGCTACCGTCGCAAGCCCATAGGCATCTGAGCGCGCAACATTCGTGAAGGCATTGGAAATTTCAATTTGCTTGTAAGTGCAGCGCAGGTCCCCCGCTGGAAACCGCCTCAAGCGCTCAATCCCGCCCGAGAAATTCCAAATCGAGTCGGAGTCTCCCCACGTCACGTCGGGGTCGCCCCAGGTGATGTTTTGTCGAAAGCGAATTTCTGTGAGCGCTCGGCGGCGTTGGCCGTCATTGTTGTTGGAGTAAATTTGCACCGATGCATTGGATTCATTCGCAAGTGAAAGAAGAATCTTCGTCACCCACTTGCGAAGCGCGGTTGAGCCCAGGGACAGCGCACACGACTTGTACTTATACAAAATAGTATCGGAGGTGTTTCCCGCTAGATTGTAGTCGGTCGTATAGCTTGCGTCGTGTTTGAGTAAGCCACACACGCCTTGGGCCGTAGCGCGAATTAAATTTGTGCCGTTAAATGACACGGCTGAGGGTTGAAAGTGAGTCCCTCCGCTTGCGGTAGTGAATACGGAGTCGGGCTTGACTCCAAAATTTAAGTCTAAGATAAAGCATGCGTCGTTTTCAGTGGCGAGCGCATCCCGCTGCACAGTCCACCACACGCGTTGCTCCAGGGAATCGTAAGCACCCACGATTCTTTTTTTCTTAACCGTGGTCGTAACTAAGCCCGCATACGTATCGTTGATTTCTTGAGAGATCCGGAGCACGCGGTACCCATCGGTAAAATAAAATCCGTCGCGCCCCCCAAACAAAATTCCATTTTGAATGGGAACGATCGAAAGATTGCCAACACACCCCACGGTTGAATCGATTTCAACAGGTTCGTACACGCCGCGTCCGAACTCATCGACGAAACCATCCACGCGGTAGACGCGGTCTTTGCATAAAATAATAGGAAGCTTACCGATGGCGGCCATGCCTGTGATTTCTGACTTCACTTCCACTTCAAAGGTAGTGGGCACGGCGTCTGAGTTGCCTGGGACCGAGTGGCGCGCTTTATTCGGGTACACCACCACCCCCTCTTTAATGTGCGCGTACCACATCACATCGTTGGCTATGGCTAGGTACTTGGCCTTGGGTGGGGTGTCGTTATCAACGATGCCCCCTTCGGTGTAGAGCGTGATGTTTGCGGCTTGAATCGTCGTGTCCGAGGCCGAGTCGTTATAGGTAGCCGTGCCGTTAGCGACTTCACCTAAGTAAAAGAAGGTCCCCCCTCCTGAGGTAGTGCGGTAAATCTTGATTTTAAGCGCACTTGAGACGACGTAATTCTCGCCCGTGGCGTTGGCGTAGGTGGGGATTAGGGTAATAGCGACGGTTGTTGCATTGGGAGCGGCTGCGCTTGTGATTTGTACGAGCTTGGGCTTTCCGAAGTCCTCAAACGTCACCGTACCAATCGTGTAGGAGCGGTAGTGAACGAAGGCGTAAATGTAGGAGTCTACACCCGCTGCGGGTGTGACGGTGGGTGAGGTAACAAGATCAGGAAGCCCCACCGATACGAGTTCTTGAACGCTTGAACCATTCAAATAAGTTTTCGAAACGGGCGTCGATAGGTCGTCTCGGGTGACAAACAAATGCTTGTTCCACTCGGCCCAAGCCACTGCATGTGTGGTGGACGTGTCCGCCCCAAATGCTGGATTTCCTGTTGGGCCATTCACCACGGCCCAGGTGCCCAAGACTTGTGAGTAAAGTTTGTTTGCGATGTGCGCGAATTCTTGCTCTTGGTCTTTTTGGTAAGGCAGTGCTCCGATGCGAATGGAGTCAGGAAATGCGGCTGCGTGGGTGGCGTCTGAGAGCTGGGAGCCCGGGCGTAGGTAAAGCTTTTCGTTAGAGTTAATAAGGAGGTTATCCCCCTCTTGAAACCGCGAGGTGGGGCCGTCGACATAACTGTCGGTCATACCACCTGAGAACTTCGCGACTTCCTGGGCTTCTGACATTAGCGATACACCGCTCTCAGGGTCATGCCTGTTTTATAAACGTAGGCGTAGTAGACGCCTTCGGTCACTTTAATGATTGTGGGGAGCATGCGACTTCCCACCTGAGCCGCGTCGTCGGACACGGTCACGATGAATTCCATCTGAAAGTCAGAAAAGGTAATGCCTGTGGGAAGTGTGACGGTAGCTCGAAAGCCTGCAATCCCTTGGTCACTCCAAACGCTAATGTCTTGGGTGAGGGCTTGGGTGGAGGTAGCGGGGATAAGCTCGGAATCCTGCCCGTCATGTGTATGGTCGTTTTGGATTTGGGCGTTGTCTGCGAGCGCGTCCCAAAAGAGGGAGCCCCTGTCGCCATCCTCGGGTTTTTTAATTCCATTACTGAGGGTTAACATCTTTTAGCTCCTGTTCTTTCTCAGCCACAATACGAAACACGTCAAAGGCTTGGGTGGCGGTCATGAGTTTCACGCCTTTGTGCCACTCCTTGCAGCCGAGTACGTAGACTTTAAAAAATTCACGAAAATCCGCGTAGGTCATGGAGACGTACTGATCAAAGACGGGGTCTGAGGCGCCGATATGTTCGCCTGATTTAGCGCGAGAAATACCGGGGCTAGGTTCGCCCTCCACTCTAAAGCCTGAGTCACCTGCCCAAAGCTTGCCGTGCCAGTCGGGGATGGTTCCACCATGGGCGCAGCCTCCGATGTTAAGGAGCAGGAATGCGAGGAGGAGCTGATGGCTTACGAAAAAGGTCCTCAAGTCCGCTTGTGTCTTTTTCATTTTGTGCTTTCTCCGCAGCCGCATCAAATTTACTTAGCTGAATCCGCACCGTCACGAAGCGCACACCACTCTGAGCGGCCTCGCCAATCATCTTGATGACTTTGATGATTTCAGGAAGGTTTTGAAACAGTGTTACAATCCCCGTGACGATGGCAGATACAGGCATCGCCTTAAGCCTTAACCGGGAAAAGCTTGTCTTTAATTGTTCTCAGCACGTTACTCACAAGCTGAAATACGCTGTTTGCTTTGACCGCAGGAATTAAAGCGAGTACTTCGCTCAAAGCAAGTAACAGTACAAGAATCGCTGGGATCGCAAGGGACCAATCCATGGTAGCCTCTCTTTCAAATACCTAGTGTAGGGGTAAATTACTTACTTCTCGATCATTTTCTCAATGAACTGCTGTGCTCCACGCATTCCGTAAAGTTTGTACTCGATATGCACCCGGGACCAGCGGCACGACAGGGAGAGTTCATTATGTGGGCAATCGAGGGCGGCAAAGCCCCCTCCCCAGCGAAGGCCAATTTTATCGCAAGTATCTTCATACAGCGCCCACACTTTGTCGGTGGAGCGGGGCCAGAGGGGCTGGCTTCCTTCCCATGTGGTCCAGTCGCTTGCACACCCGTAATTGTGGGGGCTTTGCCCCCCCTTGGCGTTCGTGACTGTTTTTCCTGGGGTTTGTCGCCCTTGTGCCCATAGGAGGTCTTGCTCCTCGATCGTCCGAATCCCATAATACGGTTGCCACTCCTCAGACAGCAAATCGCAAAGGGCATCGTAATAAGGTAAGTACAACGTGGAGAGCCCTTTTCTAAATTTGGTGCGTCTACTTTCGGTCATCCCGAACCCCGAGCTTGTATTTAATGAGCCTGATGTCGGACCTAATGGTCGCTACGTCCTCACTGTAGAGGTCTTGCTTGGTTTTGATTTCAAAAAGAACCCGTGCACTTTCTTGGACCGTGCCCGCTAGGACCGTGAGCCAAGCCGAGCCCCCACCAATCACGACGATTGCTATGCCAATCGGTACGAGAGTTTTATCGGTGAGAGCCTTCATAAGTCACCTTTCCCAAATCGACTGATCGCAGCCCCACTCTTGGTCGGGGTCGTTAATCATTTTGACGACATCGAGCTGTTGCTTAGCTAGAACTGGCTGACAATTCTTTCGAACCACACGAACTGTTCCGCATCCACTCAACATTAATAAAACTAGGAACGGGATGAGGAGTTTCATTTAGTAGTTACCCACTCTTTCAATGGTGAGATAGTTTGAGCGGTTATCGCCACTCAACGAGAAGTCGCCGCCGGTTCTATTGTGGTCTGCATGGATGTTTATGGTATCGCCAGCAAGAAGTTTCAACGTCCCCTGTACGACTGTCTGAAACTCCATTGTAACTGAGGTTTGCACCGACTCTGAGCTAACGTAGACGTTCGTGCCATTTTTCCTGATGTAAATTCCAAAGAAATTGCCTGCTGCCCACGCTACTGATGCCGACATAATTTGTGAATATACCCGGTATCGACCAGACCCCAGAGCAGTAAAGATGCCCGTTGCAGCGTTGTATGACCCGTGAGAGTCATCGCTTTCAACTTCAAAAATGATAGTTTCTCCGCTACCCGACGCTTCTAGTAATTGTGCCGACGTTTGCCCAGCGGAAACAGCCACACTCTCACTCGCAGCCACGGCGCTAGAACCTTGGACTTTTTCGACAGCGAAGTAAGAATAACCTGCTGTGCTAAAAGCAGCTGCAGAGGGATTTTGATTTGCTCGAAGAGTAATAGTGTCCCCAGCAATACAATTTACAAGTACATAGCCTTGAGGCATCACACGATTAGTGACACTGCTCCAAAAATTTACACGGTCCAGTAGGGCATGAAATGAGCCGTTTTTGTAAACGCTCAAGTCTACGTTGTTCCCCGAAGTCCATGCACTATTTGAAGTGGTGTACATCCCTCCTGCCCGATAGACACCCGGAACTTTAACCGTATACGTTCCTGTCGCCGCATTCATCGCGTCGCCGAGCGTATCAAATTCAGCACTTGCGAAGGTTAAGGTAGTGTCAGTTAGTCCAATTGTCGTTGATGTATTGATTGCTTTCGCAGCAACAACCCGCCCATCCCCCGCGTCCGCGCTCATGATCGTGGAGGATGACCAGCCGGAGACAGCTACTTTCGCAAAGAATGAAATTTTTGTCGCATTGTTGAAGTTGGTGCCAAGTAGTTTTGTTAGTGGGTTTTGAGAGCTAGCAGACCTTCCGAAAGTAATGTACCCAACGCTAGGCTCTATTAATGTGTTTTGAGTTACGGTAATAGCGGCGTTCTCACCAGCCCACCCAGCAATGCGAACTGAACCAATCTTGTCAGTGCCTGAGCTTGTCGCATTGTTAGGCAGCGACACACGCGCTTCAGCTCCCGTGTTAGTTCCACAGGTGAAAGCTCCCGTGATTTCCACCTCATCACCAACTCGACGCCAAAATGTTTCAACGGATGTTGCAGTTCCAAAACCAGTGAATGTCGGTGTATAGCTTGACCAATCAGTAACAGGCACACCACGCGGCGCAGACTTTTGCGGACCGACATAAAAATCATCAATCTTAAGTGTGTAGCCCGTGGCAATCGTCGCTTGATGAATCAAAATCTTGTAATAAAGATTAGACGCGTGCGATTGAAACACGCCTTTGAACATCTCAACTCCGGATGCTTTTTGGATTTGATGAGGTGCAAGTTGCGTCACTTCAAGATTGGTTGTGTAGCCCGAATCAGACGCGCTCACTGCCCATACGGTCATATCGCCCGTAGTGTACGATGCAAATGTTCCTAGCTCATAAGGGAAGCTCACTTCCATCATTGATGCTAAGTCGCGACGATTTAGAATGAACGAGAATGCAGCTCCTTCGCCAACAGCTGCTGCGACCGGAGTAATAAGAAGTGAACCGCCCCCGTGGAGCGTGCTTGACGTTGTCCTAGCTGAGGTCAAGCTAACTGTCCCGCCCAGTCCGGCAACCGGAGTTGCTGCGGCGTCGTCGTATGTAGACCAGCCCGTACCTAATAGGGTTTCAAAATCCGCGTCGTCGCCTGTTGCGTAGTTGTTTGAATCCCCACCGCCACCGCTGGCCATATCCCCCCAAGACACACCGTCGTGGTAGCGAGGCGTGTTGGTGGTCGTATTAAAATACATGCGGCTCTTCACCGCGCCCGTACCTGTTGGGTCAGAGGCCAGCTGTTCGAGTTGCGCTACTTTGAGTTGTCCGTAAATATTTGCCATTTGAATCTCCCTTACTCAATTCCAATGAGGCGATAGCTTCCCGCAGGCAAAGGCACGCTCACCGTGAGTGTGACTTGGGTTGCGGAGATCGCCTTGATAGATCCTTCAATGCGGTCGAAGTCGTTCGCGTTGTCTGTTAATTGCCAAATACATCTTCTAGCGTCCGCCACACTCGCTGAAACCGTAACGGTTTTAGTCGTGTCTGTTCCATTCCAAACGGTATCGGATATAAATTTGGAAACCCCTAAAACCTTCCAAGTCCCACCTTGGTCCACGTAGGCTTTGGTTTCGTCGATCGTGTAGACTAATCTCCCGATGGCACTCGCTGAAGCGGTAGCCGCTGCAATCGTTGCTACGTTTTCAATGCGAAAGCCGTAGAATTGCCCCTTGGTGTAAATGTCTTTGAAGGACGTGGCCGCTGCGCCAATGTCCCGGGTGTTATCGGCGTCCGCTGCAAGTGTACCCACGTGGACGATGGAACCCGTCGTGGTGTTGGCCGAGTTCGGACGCAGCGTGAGACTTTGAGTCGTAAGCGTTCCACCCGTTAGCGTCTGCCCACCTGAGCGCCCTGCAAGGAGAGCGTACTGGGTGTGGTCGTCGTCAGAGAGGCCGGAAATTGTGCCGTGATCCACTTCAGAATCCGGCAAGCTTCCGACCCACTTCGAGCCGTCCCAAAAGAGAGTCATCCCTGCGCCAATGCCTGTGTTGATGTCGCGAAGGCTTTGGAGCGTGGCAGAACTAATTGAAGTCGTGCCGTCGTGAATCGAGGTGCCCAGGTACAGTGTACGGAAACGTCCGCCGCCTACACCCAAGTCTTTTGTGTTATCCGCCGAAGGCGTAATGCTTGACGAGGACTGAACAACCCCGGATCCGTCTGGAGTCAGAAGTAAGTTCCCGTTCGTATTCAGAGTGGAAATAGTATTCCCATCCATACGAATGTTGTCCGATTGGACGTAACCCGTGACAACTAGGAGTCCAGTCACCGTCTGACTGATCGTGGTCATCGAGCGTTGAACGTCTAGGATCCCCGCAGCGTCGGGAGCGAGGATGATGTTTCCACCCGCATTGGTGGAGGAAATTGTATTGCCTAGGATGCGAATGTTGCCTGCGTCGAGCTGGGTTACTGTCGTTACTCCCGCCGACAGGGTGCCTGTGGTCGAGAGGTTTTCATTGCTGAAGCTAATCGCTCCTGAGACGGACGTGATGGAGCCCACACCTAAAATCAAGTCGGCGCTAATCGTCAGCACACCACTGGCAAGGGTGCCCGTAGTCAAGAGATTCTCATTATCGAATGAGATGGCACCCGTAGCCGACGTGATCGATCCTGTGGCAATGAGTAGGGCACTGCCTCCGGAGTTCACGGTCAGGGTGGTTGAAACCGTCGCTGCTCCCGTTACCGAGAGCGCGCCCGAGGCTAGGGTGCCACTTGTAGAAAGGTTGAGAGCCCCGAAGCTGATTGCGCCGCTGGAATCAGTCACGGAGCCTGAGGTTGCCGTGAGCGTACCCGCTTTGACGGTACCCGAGTGGAGTGTGCTCCATTTCAGAGCAGTCGTCCCCAAGTCTAAAGTGCCATCGGCGGTCGGTCGGATGGAGTTGTCGGATTGTACGTATCCGGTCGTGTTGAAGGAGTTGGCGTTGAAGGTGAGATTTTGCCCAGTCAGTACGCCGCCATAGATGCGTTGACCGGCATAGATACCGCCAATGGCACTGCCCGCATCGTCCGAGTCGGTCATCCCGTACTTGTGGACGTACATGTATTGCGTGCGGTTAATCGTCTCGCCGAGAATGCTCTCGGTCGTCCAATCGACATCGTAAAACTTTTTCCAAGCCGAGACGCCCTCGATCGAACGGTATACGTAGCCTGCGGCCCGCCCGTCGCCATCGTCGAGTACGACTACATAGTCATTGGTAGCGGGCGTGGGGTTAGCGGCCGTAGCGGCGGCAAGTGTGGCGTAGGACCCAATGTGGTTGGGGTAAATTACGGAGATCAGGTAATTGAGGATGTCTTCTAAGTTCGAAGTGCCTGGTACGGCCGCATTCGAATAGAAAAACTCAGACACGTCATGTTTGTAGGGGTGCTGAGCCTGGGACATGACTTTAAACCGGGTATGATCAAAAATACCCATTAGATATCCATCGTGGCAGAAACCCACGCACTGATGGATTCTTTAAATTTAACCACCCGAGAGCTGCCCCCCGAGTACGTATACTCGGTCAGCAAGCAAGAGTCGCCGTTAAGCGCACTAGACGTAGCTTCGTAAACTTGAATCGGACGGTCCGAGCCATCATATACAATGTATTGCTTGATGGCCTGCTTGCCAAAAGCCCTAATAAAGTCTGTTGGGTGCGGTTGACCTAGCGGTTCCATGCTTAGTCGTCCCTCTCTCTTTTATACAGTCTACTGGCCTTGTTTCTTACATACAAACCATTTAGTACTGCCTCAACTACCTAAAAGTAGGGTGAGACATAAATCTGACGTTACGCTTGAATAAGTGCATTGAATCGGTCCACATATGCCTTGAAAGTCGATCCGCCATAAGCTTGAAATTGAATGTCAACGACTCCAGCCTCAGTCGGTGTGAAGGTTATTGAAATCGTTTCGTAGGTGTCTACAGCTGCTGCTGCGGTAGCAACTACATCAGCAACAACCCCAGCTATTTGACCACCTGGACAAACTAGGCGGAGAGTCAATCCAAGGTTATCGCGTTTCACACGCGCTGAAACTGTGACAGCAAGGTTTGCAGCACACGCAACTTTAAACCCTTCATGACTTGCAATGGTACCAAAGATTAATGGATTGTCAGAGTCTCTAAGCGTCGCACTTGTGACTTCAATCATCCAACATGAGCCCGATGCTTTTTCTCGATTCGCATCAGTTACGCTTGAGATTCGCCCACCTTGTTTAGTGATCCGGTATGTATTAGCAACCCCGTTAAAGTTGTGGTGATAGATATGTGGCTCTAAATGAGTCGTCGTGCTCGAAACCTGGTTTGCATCGTCCAGCGTGACGTTAAATAAAAAGTTGCGCCCAGAATCTATAAGTATTGAGCCCGATGCAGCGAGGTTATTACCGACAAACGTGTCGTAAACACGATTTTGACCATGGTTCAAAAAGTCTACTCCATAGTTATTATTCCGGATTGTAGAACTTTTTACGACGTTGCTACTGGCGCCAAAGACTAAACCTCTGGATACATTTCCGTAAACTTTTACACCCGTTGCCAACGATGAATAACTCAGTCCTAAGCCGCCGACTGCATTTAGCTGTGTATTTGTATTGGTGTAGGTATTCCTTGCGGCAAGAGTGTTTGCAAGTACTCCATAATTCGAATGCCCGTTTGAATGGACAGAATCTAGGGTGATGTTAGTGGCGCCGGGTTGATAAAACCCATACTGATGATGTATAAAATTAATTTTTGAAACTGTTATATAAGCGCAAGTACTCGCAAATCTAATTCCGATATCACTATTTGACCGCATCGTAAACCAAGACTCACCGGTTTGAGTCGTCATGTCCGTTGTGTTCCATCCACCTGAAATTATAATCGGACTTGCTTGCGTGCCTGCGTTAGTGAGTGATCCCCAAGACGAGGCCGTAGTGCTCCCATTATCAATTCCTACAACGGGTTCAATTTTATACAAACTCACTGTCTCGGTCGTTCCCGTGTATCCGAATAAGGATGCGGAATTCCCGTTCAGACTCACACCGCCGCCTAAAATTAGTGTAGTCCCTGAAATAGATTGGAGAGGTAGGAATGATTCGCCTGATGTATTTTTTCCGATTGCTGAGGTGAGACTGAGAGAATCATCTGCTGAAGAAGCAAGGCACGCATTTATGTTATCCAGCATGATAGTAACATTTCCTGGGTCGCTCACCGCATTCAGAGCGATAGATTGGATTGCGCTTCCCAACGCCGATCCCTTGTCGATTGTGACCGGCATCCAGAATCCTGCTTTTAAAGCGACGTTAATAACTAGCGTGTCAACTGCGGTCACACCGGCAACGTCGGAGCAAAGTCTAAGAGATAGGACGCCTGAAGCAATTGCTATACCGGCTCGAATCCAAAATGTGACCTGCTGGTAACCACTGAAATCGGTTGAGGTCATCGCTTTGTACGCAATAATACCGGTCGTAAAAGCAGCTGCCACAAGCAAGTTTGCTGCGGCAGTACCTTCCTTAAATGTCACCGTTCCAGCCGTAGCGGTTACGTTAGCTGACCCTGTCCATACCGTCTCGCAGTCTTGTATTAGGAGATTTTTAGCAGTGGCTAAAGTAATCGTTTTAGATAGGTCCGTAAACGTAGCGTTTCCGACTAAAGTTGCGTCAGGAGTTTTTGCAACTCGAACTGTATCGCCCGCAGCTAAAGTGACTCCACTCATGTCTTTTTTTCTAAGAGCAAACGTCAGCCCACTATTTGCATTGTCTCCACCGCTTCGATCAAAGTACCAAGTCGCCATAACTTATCCTTTTGCGTAGGCAACAAACGGTGCCGCGCAATAAACATAATCCATTATTTTTAAATCGATAGCACCGCTCGCCGGTACGAAACAAAAAGGGGAACCGCAGTAGACCGTGCTCAACTGAATTAAAGTTCTTCTTGTGCCGCGCTGGCCAGCATAAATCCATGTGGCCATTACGGCGTACTCTTTAGGGAAAATGATAAGTCAGATGCACTAGCCGATGCGCTTATAATTAGAGCGATCGTAGTTCCTGACCCAACGACATTAGCGGCGGTTGCCGTGAACGTCTGCTCTGTTGTAGTAATCGACAAAGCCGCATGTCCCGTAACATTCACTCCATCAATCTGAATCGCTACAGTGCAAGTTCCGCTTGCGAGCTGAATCACAAGGTCAGTTAGCGTCTTAGTCCCTTTTGCCGATAGTTCTAGCCGGTAGGTTTTGTCTTCGACGAATCCGATTAGGCCATTTATGATTCCGGGTTCACCGCTAGTTCCAGTAGCGCCCGTAGTTCCCGTCGCTCCTGTCGCACCGTTAGTTCCGTTGGTTCCGTTAGTTCCATCTGCACCCGCAGTGCCTGTCGGTCCCGTTGGCCCGGTTGGTCCCGTTGGTCCTGTGTTCCCAGTTGCAAGCGTCTCAACCCCGAGATCGTCTTTAATGTACATAAGCCCATCGGCTTTTGCATAAATATAGACGTAGCCAGATGGTGGCGTTCCGGGTGCGGCATCTTCTTTGATAATAATTTTTGCCATAATTTATCCTAAGAGAACTAAGTCGCCGTCTAGTGTTAGGTCGCCGTCTATGGTGACATTATCGAATAAAATAAATTGATGATTCGTCGGAAGCACGTAGGTAAATCCATCGGCAGGTATAATGGTTTTTTGAAACAGATTAGCTGCAGCTGCAATCGTAAGTACGTTATTCATGACAGCATTCAATGTCCCGTCAGGGTCCGCTTTCCAGGGGCTCGGCCCTGATCCGCTTCCGATTAACGCCATTTAGCCAATCTCCAATATCCAAACAAAGCTTGTTTTACCGGTCTCACAAACGCCCCAGATATCAACCGCCGCTCCTGCGATAATGTCTGCAGCAATCTCTTCAAGTTGATATTTAGGATAACCCGCGTTTACAAATATTCCAGACGCAGCCGGTGTTTCAACTCCAGCAACGGTGACACTCGAATTGCCAACGTAAATAGGCTCAAGCCCGCCAATACGAATGCTCACTGTATTTCTGAGAGAGTATGGGACTGAAGGCAATTTAACGGGGACATCACCCACCGTCATTTTAGTTGTCCGAATGCCTTGGCTGAGTCCCGTTGCACTGAACGAACCCGTAGTAGTGCCTGAAATTTTCAGGAATCCACCAGCATCGACGATCAGTTTTCTAAAATCGAGCGCAGTACCGCCCAGGGAGGGGTCCAGCACCGCAACGGTATTTTGATTTGCTCCCATTCCTCACCCCTAATAAGAAGGCGGGGCGGGATAAGTCCCGCCCCTTCCTTGGACCTTATTGATACTGAACGTAAGCGACAATCTTACC
>Ga0163149_10002976_pt1 | contig 19780 bp, 17 predicted proteins | sample OliLakLV19MP5G1_FD_148604 | JGI IMG/M metagenome (GOLD analysis project Ga0163149, IMG submission 148604) | Freshwater microbial mat bacterial communities from Lake Vanda, McMurdo Dry Valleys, Antarctica - Oligotrophic Lake LV.19.MP5.G1 | ecosystem: Environmental > Aquatic > Freshwater > Lake >...
AAGAAATACAGCGGTAATCGGTGGCGCAATGTATGACTGAACCGACTGCAGGTATTCATACAACACGCCTGAGATATTTTGCATGATCGGAATCCAGGCAATGCCCAACACCACTACAATCGCAGTGGCAATGCGGCCAATGCGAAGCAAATCTTTTTCAGAAGTTTCAGGTTTCAGTTTTTTATAAACATCCACGGTAAATAAGGTGGAACACGAGTTGAAAACGGAAGCCAATGAACTCATCAGGGCTGCCATCAATCCGGCTGCCACCAGTCCGCGAAGGCCGGCTGGCATTTTATTCATCAACAAAGCAGCAAAAGCCTGATCGGGAGAATCCCATGAAAGCTCACCTTTGTTTTTTAATGCAAGAGCCACCACCCCCGGAATAAGAAAAAGAAACACAGGAAGCAGTTTCAGAAAACCACCAAAGATAGTACCGCGTCTTCCTTCTTTAATATTCTTAGCAGCCAATACGCGCTGCACAATGTATTGATCGGTGCACCAATACCAAATTCCTACCACCGTGCTGGTGATAACCAAACTCGGCCACGGAAAATCCGGATCGGTAGCTGGACGCCACATATTCAAATAACCGGGCTCCAAGGATTGCTTCATGCCATCCCAACCTCCTACCGATTGAAGTCCGATGTACGTTAATGCTCCCGCACCAATCACCAAGACGAAAGTCTGCAGCGCTTCGGTATAAACCACCGCACGCATCCCGCCAAGGATGGTATAGATACCGGTAAGCACCACCGTCATCAAAGCACCAAACCAAAAATCAATATGAAGAATGGATGAGATAACAATGCCACCGGCATAAACAGTAACCGAAATTTTTGTGAGCACATAGGCGACCAAGGAGAACACACTTAAAAACCAGCGCGTGCGGGAGTCGAACCGTCTCTCTAAAAACTCAGGCATGGTGAAAACTCCACTGCGGATATAAAATGGTAAGAACACCCAACCCAAGGTGATCACCAGCCAGGCATGCAATTCATAAATCAACATGGGGATTTTACCACCGGCACCGGCACCTGCCAAACCGACAACGTGTTCTGATCCGATGTTCGAAGCAAATATGGATGCGCCAACTACAAACCACCCCATGTTGCGCCCTGCGAGGAAGTAATCTTCCGTAGTCTGCTGCTTGCGGGTCATTACCCATGCTGCCAGTGCAGCAATGAGCGCAAAATAGATTCCAATAACGATCCAGTCGAGGGTTTCAAATCCTTGCATAGTGAGGGGCTACAAAATGTTTAGTGCTTGTTATCAACTAAAATACGGATATAATTTCGCGGTATGCAAATGCGAAATACGTTCTTCAATTCAGAAACACCGACCTGAGGTAAAACAGCCTGAATCAAACCAAATTCGGAAACCAGGCAAAACAGGCGGAAATTTTACATTCACTTTGTAATAAATTGCCAACGAGCTTTGCTTATTATTTTTCGGTCACCGGCAACACCTTGCTTCCACTCACCATGTTCATTCTTCAAATCTTCCTCTGTCAATGTTTCTACTGTAAGGATTCCAGTCACCGAAATTTCTTTGCCCACAACAGCAGTCTCCCAGGAGTCCAACCCGTTTATATAGTAAGCGATATTCTCTTTCGTTATAATCAGCGCATTGCCTTTTCCATTACGCGCAGTTCCAATGACGGTTGCCTCCTTATCTTTCATATCATTATTATTTGATTTGCTGTTAGGATGGCACGAGATGAAAAGGACTGCCATTAACCCGATCAATTTAATGCCTTTCATCGATTCGCAATTAAAAATAAATGCCATTACTATTTGTTCTATTTGCTTTGCAAAGCTTTGATCAAATACCCCCTATGGAAATCAATAATAAGTGGCATTCAGGTAAAATCCATAATCTCCTGTTCACACCAGATGGACAGATACTGATATCTATACCCGAAGATAAAACTATCAGAATCTGGAATGTTAGAGATTCCCAAACCAGAATCAGATGACTGTTAATATCGCTCTAAATAAAAATTACAAATTCCCCTTATTTATCTCGTCCACAGCATAATTCGCTGCACGCGCTGTCATGGCCATAAACGTGAGAGAAGGATTTTGATTTCCGACAGAAGTCATACAAGCACCATCAGTGACAAACACATTCTTGCAGCTATGGAATTGATTCCACTTATTTAATAAAGAAGTTTTCGGATCCCTTCCCATTCGCACGCCACCCATCTCGTGGATATCTAAACCGGGTGCCTGATTGCTGTCGCGTGGAGTAATGTTTTTGCAACCGCTTTTATCAAGCATCTCCTGTGCCTGCTCTAAGAAATCGTTCATCACTTTCACATCGTTGTCGGTGTGCTCGATGGAGATGATCAACTGTGGAATTCCCCAGGCATCTTTTTGATCGGTGCTCAGGCGCACATGGTTGCTTTCAATTGGAACGGTTTCGCCCTGCATCATCATGCCTACATACCAGGTGCCTGGCTTGGTCGCTGCTTCCTTCAGTTCTGCACCGATGGCCTCTGACTGTGTGCTCATTCGGGAAGCCGAGTAGAATGTCATATAACCGCGCATGAAATCCTCTTCCTGCTTGCGCACATTGCGGAACGAAGGCAACATGATCGCGGTAGGCCTGCGTCCATAATAATACGAGTCTTCAAAGCCTTCAAACGTAGCACCCACCGTGCCGCGGTAATTATGGAACGCTACAAATTTTCCAAGCAACCCACTATCGTTACCCAAACCATTCGGGAAACGATTGGACGTTGAGTTCAATAAAAGTAAGTTGCTATTGATGGTGGCTGCGTTCACGAAAATGATGCGCGCATAATATTCAAACACTTCTTTGGTTTGTGAGTCGATCACCCGCACACCGGAAGCCTTCCCTTTTTTCTCATCATAAATAATAGAGTGCACCACCGAGTACGGACGCAACGTCATGTTACCTGTTTTCATCGCCCATGGCAACGTAGAAGAAACCGAACTGAAGTATCCGCCAAACGGACAACCACGGTCACACAACGAACGTGCCTGGCATTGTCCCCGGCCCTGCTGCTTATGAATTTCTTGTGGCTCGGTAAGGTGTGCACAGCGGCCAATCACAAAATTGCGATCTTTATAACTTTCTTTGATTCTTTGCTGAATGTGTTTCTCCACACAATTCATTTCCCACGCTTTCATCACTTCACTGTCGGGCAATGTTTCAAGGCCATCGCGATTACCGCTGATGCCCACAAATTTTTCTACGTACGAATACCATGGTGCCAGATCATCGTAACGAATCGGCCAGTCCACCGCAAAGCCATCGCGACCGGGCGCTTCAAATTCAAAACGGCTCCAACGCTGCACCTGGCGGGCCCACAATAATGACTTGCCACCGGTTTGATATCCGCGAATCCAATCGAATGGTTTTTCCTGCACATAAGGATGCTCTCCATCTTTCACAAAAAAATGCTTGGTGGCATCACCAAAGGCATAGCACCGCTCCGCAATAGGGTTTGCTTCATTCACTTCAAGTGGCAACTGGCCCCGGTAAGGGAAATCCCATGGGTTTTTTGTTGCAGTCGGATAATCTTCCAGGTGTTTCACTTCGCGTCCACGCTCCAGCACAAGGGTTTTAAGTCCTTTGTCGCACAATTCCTTGGCCGCCCAGCCACCGCTCATTCCAGAACCAATCACGATTGCATCGTAGGTCATCTCTTTGGCAGCATCTCCCTGTATATTCATTGTCAGAAAATTTTACGGATGTAAATTAAGAAGGTTTTCCATCTGATCAAGGCGAAAATAGGATGAGTGCAACCAAATGAAAAGTAAAAGGTCTTTGACCGCAACCTTTTTCGAAAATCGTAGTCCTATGAATAATAATCCTCCATTATGATACGAAATTATCTGAAAGTAGCTCTACGCTCCATTTTTCGAAACAAGCTCACTGCCTTTATTAATATTGCCGGGCTGGCCATGGCCATGATGTGCTGCATATTGATCTATCTGTTTGTGGCTGATGAATTAAGTTATGATCGGTATCACGCCAAAGCCGAGAGAACGTATCGGGTAACCCGGAATTTTCTTAATAAAGATGGCGTGCCCAACCTGCACCTTGCCAATGTGGCTCCGCCCATCGGGCCGTTATTAAAAAATGACTTTGGGGAAATTGAAGTGATGGCGCGCACGATCAATTATGGATTGGTGATTGGCCGGGAGGAAAATGGGGAACTGGTAAAAAACTTTTCAGAGAACTATCTCTTCGTAGCAGAACCGGACATCTTTAAAATCTTTGACATCGAAGTGACAGCCGGAGATAAAAACACCGCCCTCACGCGTCCGTTCACCATCATGCTGTCAGAAAAATCCGCAAAGAAATTTTTTGATAATGAAAATGCATTAGGTAAACGGCTGCGTGCCAATAATCAATTTGATTTAGAAGTGACAGGCGTGTTTGCTGATTTCCCCACTCAGTCGCACTGGCACCCGGAATACATGGTTTCGTTCAGCACTCTGGAAGATGATAATATCTATGGAAGGCAAGGGCTCGAAACTAATTGGGGTAATAATTCCTTTGGTACGTATGTACTACTGGAAGAAGGATCAGATCCCAGAAAAGTAGAAGCAGGTCTGCCCGATTTTATGGAGCGGCACTTTGCGAACTTTGCACGGACAAACTGGGGTGCCACGCCAGACTTTACGGCTTCTAAAGCCACTACACTCTTTCTTCAAAAACTTACTGACATTCATCTACGCTCTCACCTTGATGACGAACTAGAGGTGAATGGCAACATCAACAACGTACGCATGATGTCGGTGATTGGCATTTTCATTATTCTGATTGCTTGTTTCAATTTCATCAACTTATCAACAGCACGCGCCACCAAACGATCAAAAGAAGTAGGATTAAGAAAAGTAGTGGGTGCATTTAAAAGTCAGTTGATCAATCAATACCTGAGTGAGTCGGTGTTGATTTCATCGCTTGCCCTGGTGTTGGGCATTGGCCTGGCATTGGTATGCATCTCCTGGTTGAATGGATTTACCGGCAAGTCGTTAAGCATGAATCCGGTTACCAACTGGCAGCTTTATGCAGGCCTCATTGGTTTTGCCGTGATCGTTGGCGTGCTCGCAGGAATGTATCCGGCTTTCATTCTATCCGGTTTTAAACCGGCCCTTGCTTTAAAAGGTCAGCATGGTTCTGTAAAAGGAAAAGGGTTGGTAAGAAGAACTCTGGTAGTGACACAGTTTTCTATTTCCATTGTGTTGTTGATTGCGACTGCCATCACCTTTCAACAGTTGGATTATCTGAATACAAGAAACCTTGGCTACGACAAAGACCAGATTGTTACACTCTTTTATTACAATGAAGTTGACAATAGCTACGAAGCATTCTACAATGAGCTTACGAAATCGGCAGCGGTGGAAAATGTAAGTCGCTCGTCCCGCATACCAACAGGAAGACTGCTCGATAGCTCGGGCCCACCGTTGATCACCAAAGGAGATAGCCTGATCACCTCTTCGGTCACCACAAAATATGTGGCCATTGACGTGGAGTTTTTCAGAACGTATGGCATGGAAATGCAAGCCGGCAGAGATTTATCGAAATCAATCCCCACCGATGACTCACTCGCCTTTATCATCAACGAGACAGCCGCCAAAGCCTATGGATGGACTAAAATAGATGATGGAATCGACAAAGATTTTAGTTATGCCAACATCAAAGGCAAGCTGGTAGGCGTTGTGAAAGACTTTCACTTTGAGTCGTTGCATCAGTCCATTGTTCCCCTTGTTTTCTTTTCGCGCCCTGGAATTTACAGCGACCTTTCCATTAAGATTTCCGGCAACCAGGTGACACAAGGGCTGGAGCACATTGAAAAAGTATGGAAGGAGTTTTTACCCAAGCGTCCATTCAGCTATAAGTTTCTGAGTGAAAACTATCTGCGTCTTTATGAAGAAGAACAGAAGCAAAGTCAGCTGTTTACGATCTTCTCAGGTTTAGCCATCTTCATTGCTTGTCTTGGTCTGTTTGGTTTAGCTACCTTCAATACGTTGCAACGCGTGAAGGAAATTGGTATCCGCAAAGTAATGGGGGCTTCCATACCTAGTATACTCACGCTTCTTTCCAAAGAGATTGTGATTCTCTTAATAGCCGCTAACCTGATCGCCTGGCCGCTGGCCTGGTATTTCATGAATCAATGGCTCAGCACCTTCGCCTATCATATTGATATGAATGTGGCCATCTATCTGCTGGCTGCGATGGCCGCTGTTACGCTTGCCCTGATAACGGTGAGCACGCAAACCCTGAAAGCTGCGATGACCAACCCGGGCGATACGTTGCGGTATGAATAATGTGATCACTCCACGTGCATCTTGCGCATCGCCACATGTTTGATGGTGTAGCCTATCAGGATGCCGAGTGTGCCGAAGCCAAGGATGATGAAGAGGATGTTTTCTTCGAACGATTGAATACGTAATTCAAGTATCCTGCCAATCCAGTAACCTGTAGTGCTAACCGAAGCCGCCCACAACAGACCTGTTGCTGTGCTATAGAACAGAAATTTTACGGGACGAAGTCCACTCATGCCTATGACTAAGGGAATGATAATCCTAAAGCCATAGAGAAAGCGATAGCTGAAAAGGATTTGAAATTTATGACGGTGAAAGAAATCCGTCACAGGCTTAACCTTCTCACTGAGTTTGGGCCGGGTGGCCAGAAAATATTTTCCATTCAGTCTTCCAATGAAATAATAGATCCAGTCACTGATGAACGAACCAGTGAAGGCAGCCAACACCGTGAGTGGGAAATTAAAAAGACCTTTATAGATGAGTGATGAAGCCATGAGGATAGCAGTCTCTCCTTCCATAAAGGTGCCAATCAGCAGCGCGATGTATCCATATTGGTCGAGAAACTTTTCCATCCGTTGGTTGAGGTTAAAAAACTTTTATAAAAATGAACTAACAATTGAAATATTCGTTCCTTATTATATTATTTTTGTGAAAAATTTTCTGATGCATTTTATCTGACGATTTAAACGCAACAACTGAAATTGAAAACAACCATTGCCCCTTTTGAGCCTGCTGACTCCACAATCAGCTTTGCCCTCCCGGCAACTATGCTCATTTGCATCGAACTCTCCCCCCGACCGGGGTTCAAGAGCTTCCGAAGGCAAATCAGAATCTGATACCTTTCTTACTAACATACGTATGGCGGATCTGCAAGGCAGATTTCGCCTGAAGTGCTTTTATCGCATTTCTTTTACATCATTCATTTAACATAGAATTTACATTGGAACAAAATATAATTGTCAGAGCAGCCACCGTTGCCGACACACATTACGCAGAAACCATCACTCACGAGATGGCTGAATCCGCGAAAGCGAGAGGCACCGGCATTGCCAAGCGTTCTCCTGATTACATCAGAATGAAAATGGAAGAAGGCAAAGCCGTGATTGCCCTAACACCCGATGGCACATGGGTGGGCTTTTGCTACATCGAAGCCTGGGAACTTGAAAACTATGTGGCCAACTCAGGTCTCATCGTTTCTCCTGCGTTCCGCAAGTCGGGCGTTGCCACGCTAATCAAACGCAAAGTGTTTGAACTGTCACGCAAGAAATATCCCAACGCAAAAATCTTCGGGCTAACCACCGGTCTGGCCGTGATGAAAATCAACTCCGACCTGGGTTACGAACCTGTTACCTATTCAGAACTTACCACCGATGAAGAGTTTTGGAAAGGTTGCCGCAGTTGTGTGAACTTTGAAATTCTCATGAGCAAGGAGCGGAAGAACTGCATGTGCACCGCCATGCTTTTTGATCCGGTAGAAGACGCAAAGAAAAAAGTGGAGCTTGCTAAAACGGTAGTAACTCCATCAGGTGATTTAGAACACCACCGCAAGCGCGAGTTTGCCGGTAACTTTAAGTTGTTTGAGCGCTGGGTGCAATTCAAGCAATTCGTCCTGCTGAAAGGTTGGAAGAAAAAAGAAGGAGATGAAGGAAAGAAGCCTTCGATATTAAGTTTTTTGTTTTTCTGGTAATCAATACTTGTCGATGAAGAAAGTTGTTTTAGCATTTAGCGGAGGATTGGATACCTCCTACTGTGCCATCTATTTATCCAAGGACCTTGGCTATGAAGTGCACACCATTACTGTGAACACCGGTGGTTTTGGCCCTGAGGAAATTAAGGAAATAGAAAAGCGCGCCCTGAGTTTAGGGGTGACTTCACATAAGACGGTGGACGAAACAAAAACGTATTACGAAAAAGTAATTCGCTACCTCGTGTTCGGAAACGTGTTGAAGAATGGAACGTATCCGTTAAGCGTAAGTGCTGAGCGCATGTCGCAGGCATTGGCATCCGCGCAATACGCAAAAGCAATAAAGGCCGATGCCGTAGCACACGGAAGCACTGGTGCAGGCAACGATCAGGTTCGCTTCGACATGATCATTCAGATTTTGGCTCCCGGCACGGAGATCATCACTCCGATCCGCGATATGAAGCTGAGCCGCGAAGCAGAGATTGAATACCTGAAATCGAAAGGTGTTGTCTTCAATTTCGAGAAAGCCAAATACTCTATTAATAAAGGTATCTGGGGAACTTCTGTAGGCGGAAGAGAAACGCTGAATTCATTAGGTCAATTGCCAGAAGAAGCATGGCCAACACAAGTGACCAAACAGGGCAGCGAAGAGGTGAAGCTGGGATTTGAAAAAGGTGAATTGAAGACCGTGAATGGAAAAACATTTTCTCATTCTGTAGAAGCGATTCATTATTTGCAAGCACTCGCTGGACCTTACGGGATTGGTCGCGACATTCATGTAGGAGATACGATCATTGGAATAAAAGGCCGCGTAGGATTTGAGGCTGCCGCTCCGGTATTGATCATCAAAGCCCATCATGCTTTGGAGAAGCACGTGCTCACCAAGTGGCAGTTGAGCTGGAAAGATCAGCTGGCGCAATTCTACGGCAACTGGTTGCACGAAGGCCAATACCTCGATCCGATCATGCGCGACATGGAAGCATTCTTAACCAGCTCACAGCAAAATGTAACGGGTGAAGTTTCGATTACCTTACATCCTTATCGCTATCAGATCAATGGCATTGAATCCAAATATGATTTGATGTCGGCCAAGTTTGGCAAGTACGGTGAGATGAACGTAGGCTGGACAGCGGATGATGTAAAAGGGTTTACAAAGATATTCGGAAACCAGGTGTCGATTTATCATCAGGTGAAAAATGAAGCGGAGAAGTAGTTAGTTAAAAGTTGTAAGTTGAAAGTAGCTTTGAACTAATTTGACTTTAAACTTTCCGCTTTAAACTTTTAACTTAACATTAATGGCAAACAAAATAAAAGCAGGCATCATCGGTGGGGCCGGATATACCGGAGGGGAAACCCTGCGTCTTCTATTGCTTCATCCGCAGGTAGAAGTTGCTTTTGTACAAAGTAGAAGTCAGGCGGGCAAACCCGTAACAGCAACTCATGCAGACTTACTGGGTGAAACCGATCTTATTTACACCTCCGATTTTAATCAACCGGTGGATGTTCTTTTTCTTTGTCTGAGTCATGGAGAAAGCAAAACGTTGTTAAATGAAAATAGTTTCCCTGCAACAACGCGTATCATTGATCTTGGAAATGATTTTAGATTGGGTGATACTGCAGCAGATCGCGAGTTTGTTTATGGTCTTCCTGAATTTCAGCGCGATAAAATTAAGTCAGCAAAAAACATTGCCAACCCGGGCTGTTTTGCTACTACCATTCAATTGGGATTGCTGCCATTAGCGGCAGCAGGTTTGCTGAAAGAAGTTCACACTACTGGAATTACAGGATCCACCGGTGCCGGACAAAAATTACAAGACGCTACACACTTCACGTGGAGAGCTAATAATATTTCTGGCTACAAAACATTAACGCACCAGCATTTAGGTGAAATCAATCAAACATTGAAAAGCCTGCAACCAAACTTTGCAGATGCCGTGAACTTTGTTCCCTGGCGTGGTGATTTTACACGAGGCATTTTTGTGACTTCTGTTTTAGAATGCTCACTCACCCTTGAGGAGGCAAATAAACTCTATAAAGAATATTACACTTCTCATCCCTTCACTCATGTGATTGATCAGATGATCGACCTGAAGCAAGTGGTGAACACCAACAAGTGTTTAATTCATTTGGAGAAAGTTGGAAGCAAACTCGCGATTCATTCCATTACCGATAACTTATTAAAGGGAGCCAGCGGCCAGGCAGTTCAGAATATGAATTTGATGTTTGGGTTTGATGAGCGTGAGGGACTGAAGTTGAAAGGAATGATTTTTTAGCAAAAGTTAGAAGTACTAAGTTGAAAGTGAAAAGTTTGGCTGGAGTATCAATCAAAAACTAGGCATCTATGCAAAATTTCAAAGATCTCATCGTTTGGCAAAAAGCTCATGAAAATGCTCTCTTAATTTATAGTTCGACCAAAGGATTTCCCAAAGAAGAACTATTCGGTATAACTAGCCAAATCAGAAGAGCTGCGGTCTTTATACCTACAAATGTAGCTGAAGGGTGTGGAAAATTTACGAAGAAGGATTTTGCTCATTTTCTTCAAATTGCTTTTGGATCAGCCCGGGAAGTAGAATATCTCTCCCTTCTTTCTTCTGAACTTAATTACTTTAACAAAACAGAATACCAAAAAATAGAATCTCTTAACAATGAAGTAAAAGCTATGCTCATCTCGTTAATCAAAAAAGTAAGAGCATAAAACTTTTAACTTTATGCTTTCAACTTATAACTTTTAAAAAGTGAAATTATTCGATGTCTACTCCCTCTTCCCCATTGAGCCCGTAAAAGCTACCGGCTCCTGGCTTTGGGATAGTGAAGGAAAAAAATATTTAGACTTATACGGAGGTCATGCGGTGATTTCCATCGGCCACAACCATCCGCATTTTGTGGAAGCGCTGAAAAGTCAGTTGGATAAAATCAGTTTCTATTCCAACAGCGTTCAGAATTCCTTACAGGAAAAACTGGCTGAAAAATTGGGACAGCTTTCAGGGTATCCGAATCATCAGCTCTTCCTTTGCAACTCCGGAGCGGAAGCGAATGAAAATGCATTGAAGCTTGCTTCGTTCGTTACCGGAAGAAAAAAGGTAATCGCTTTCAAGAAAGCCTTTCATGGAAGAACTTCTGGTGCTGTAGCGGCAACGGATAATCCAAAGATTGTAGCTCCCTTCAATGCGGGTCATGATATCGTATTTCTGCCCTTCAATGATGAGAGGGCCTTTGCTCACGCGATCAACAAAGATATCGCTGCTGTTATCATTGAAGGCATTCAGGGTGTCGGTGGAATTCATTTACCTTCGGATTCATTCTTGCAATTGCTTTCCGCGAAGTGTAAAGAAGTGGGTGCGTTATTAATCCTTGATGAGGTGCAGTCCGGCTATGGAAGAACCGGAAAGTTTTTTGCCCACCAGTTCTCAGGAATTGTGGCTGACTTGATCACTATCGCTAAAGGTATGGGTAATGGTTTTCCTGTGGGCGGTGTATTAATTCATCCCGACATAAAACCATGGAGCGGAATGCTGGGCACTACGTTTGGCGGAAATTATTTAGCCTGCGCGGCTGCTTTATCCGTGCTGGAAGTAATTGAACAGGAAGACCTGATGACCACTGCATCCACCATTGGAAATTACTGGATGGAACAACTTAACTCGTTTGCTTCCATTACCGAAGTACGCGGCAAAGGCCTGATGATTGGATTTGATTTACCCGATTCGCTATCTTCGCTGAGAAAAGATTTATTATTCAAGCACAATATATTTACTGGTGAAGCCAAACCCAACACCGTGCGACTTCTTCCTTCCCTGGCTTTATCAAAAGATGAAGCTGATATTTTGCTGGAGGCGCTCTCCGTAGAACTTAAAAAGCCTGTGTTACTATGAAGCATTTTCTCTCTGTAAACGAAGTAACGAATCTATCTCAACTGGTTGATAGTGCGCTTGCCTATAAAGCCAATCCATTCAAAGACGCAGCCCTCGGTCATAACAAAAGATTGGGCATGCTCTTTCTTAATCCCAGCATGCGCACCCGCATCAGCACACAGATAGCTGCAAAAAATCTGGGCATGGATGCGATCGTATTTAATGTAGGTCAGGACGGCTGGTCGCTCGAATTTGAAGATGAAGCCATCATGAGTGGCACTACCGTGGAGCACGTAAAAGATGCGGCCCCGGTGCTTGGTAACTATTTTGACATCCTGGGTGTTCGCACATTTCCTTCGCTGAAAAATAAAGAAGATGATTACAGCGAACTCTATGTCAATCAATTTATAAAATATGCGGGCGTGCCAATTTTGAGTTTGGAGAGCGCCACCCTGCATCCGCTGCAAAGTCTTACGGATGTCATTACCATTCAGGAGACCTTCAAAGAAAAAAGAAAACCTAAAATTGTATTGACCTGGGCACCGCATGTGAAAGCCTTGCCGCAATGTGTGTCGAATAGCTTCTCTCAGTGGATCAATGCCTGGGGCGGGGCCGACTTCGTTATCACGCATCCGGAAGATTATGAACTAGACAGTAAGTTCACAAAAGGCGCAACGATCACACACGATCAGGACGAAGCACTGAAAGACGCTGACTTTGTCTACGTCAAAAACTGGAGCACCTATGCTGACTACGGAAAGATTTATTGCAACGACCCGGAGTGGATGCTTACCAATGAAAAACTCGCTACGACAAACAACGCAAAAGTAATGCATTGCCTTCCGGTAAGAAGAAATGTGGAACTAAGCGATGAAATATTAGACGGCTCAAGCAGCATTGTAACACAACAAGCCGGAAATCGCGTGTGGGCGGCACAGGCAGTATTGGCGGAATTATTAAAGAGTAAATAGTCCTGAGTCGTAAGTATTTAGGAATACAAGATCAATGAACATAACTCAACACTAAATTACTGAGGACTAATTACTCAAGACTAACGACTCAGGACTAGAAATATGAACAAACTATACATTATCAAAATAGGTGGCAACGTACTGGACGATGAAAAGTCATTGAAGAGTTTTCTGAAAGACTTCGCTTCCATTCAGGCACCAAAAATATTGATACACGGTGGTGGAAAGATTGCTACCAAGTTGGGTGAACAACTGGGTATCGAATCACACTATGTAAAAGGGAGAAGAATCACGGATGCTCAAACGCTCGACCTGGTGACGATGGTCTATGGTGGCCTGGTGAACAAACAAATTGTAGCGCAGCTTCAATCCCATCACTGCAATGCAATGGGCGTAACCGGTGCCGATGGCAACCTGATCAAAGCCGTGAAGCGTCCGGTAGGTGAAGTGGATTTTGGTTTTGTGGGTGACATCACACCCGACAGTGTAAACAGTACCTTGTTGTACTTTCTATTAAAGCAAAATGTCATTCCAATTTTTGCACCCCTTACGCACGCCAACGGAGTGATGCTGAATACCAATGCCGATACCATTGCTTCGGTATTGGCAATTTCGTTAAGCAAGCATTTTGATGTGCGATTGATTTTCTGTTTTGAAAAACAAGGTGTACTGACAGATGTGAATAAAGACGACTCGGTCATTCGCAACCTCAATCTCACAGTGTATAAGGAATTACTAGCAAAAGGTTCTTTTCACGATGGTATCCTGCCAAAACTTGAAAATGCGTTTAGTGCCATTCAATCCGGAGTAAAAGAAGTGCTGATTGGAGAACATACCAACCTGCTGGCAAACACCGGTTACGAAACGAAAGGTACCCTGATCACCCAATCATGAGAGAACACCTGCCTTCAATTGCCATCGGCTTGCTTCAGCAGTTGATTTCTATTCCTTCATTTAGCAAGGAAGAAGAAAAAACAGCTAACCTGCTGATGGGTTTTTTCAAGCACCATGGCATGGAGGCAATGCGAAAAGGAAATAATGTGTGGTCAAAAAATAAATTCTTTGATCCCATCAAACCAACGATCCTGCTGAATTCTCATCATGATACTGTAAAGCCGAATCCCGGTTATACACGCGATCCATTTTGGGCAGATCTTGAAGATGGAAAACTTTACGGACTCGGCAGTAATGATGCTGGTGGTCCGCTCGTGTCATTGATCATGACGTTCTTCTATTTCTACAATGAGCAGAATCTAACCTACAATTTAGTAATGGCCGCCACTGCCGAAGAAGAAATTTCAGGTACCAATGGTGTTGAACTGATCTGGAATGATCTTCCTAAAATTGATTTTGCTCTTGTAGGCGAACCTACGTTAACTGACATCGCTGTTGCAGAAAAAGGTTTACTGGTGTTGGATTGTGTAGCCAAAGGTAAAGCCGGTCATGCTGCACGTGAAGAAGGAGTGAACGCTATCTATAAATCCCTGAAAGACATTGAATGGTTTCACACTTTTCAGTTTCCGAAAGTATCTGATTCATTAGGCAAAGTAAAAATGTCGGTGACAGTGATTCATGCCGGACAAGCTCACAACCAGGTGCCGGCCGAGTGCACGTTCACCGTTGATGTGCGCGTGACGGATGCATACACCCTGGAAGAAGTGCTGGATATCATCAATCATCATGTGTCTTGTGAAGTAATGCCTCGCTCAATGAGGTTGCGGTCTTCTGGTGTTGCTGAAGATCATCCGCTGGCAGCAGCCGGAAAATCTTTGGGCAAGAAATTATATGGCTCCCCTACCACATCTGATCAGGCATTGATTCCTGTGCCTTCGATTAAAATGGGACCGGGAGACTCGGCACGATCGCACAGCGCGGATGAATTTATATTTGTAAAAGAAATTGAAGAAGGAATTGATTCGTACATTTCACTCTTAGAAAAAATAATCCAATGACCGACCATGTACGCATCCTGAAAACAGAAATCCTGTCCGACAATTGGTACACGCTAAAAAAGGTAACCTTCGATTACCTGCGAAACAACGGAACCTGGGCGCAACAAAATCGCGAGGCGTATGATCGCGGCAATGGCGCCACGATTTTGCTTTATAATAAAGAAACGAAAACCGTCATTCTTACCAGGCAATTCCGTTTGCCCACGTATATCAATGGAAATGCCGATGGTATGCTCATCGAAGCTTGCGCAGGGCTACTCGAGCTTGACAACGCTGAAGATTGCATTCGCAAAGAAACCGAAGAAGAAACGGGCTTCACCATTAGCGATGTGAAAAAAATCTTTGAAGCCTACATGTCACCGGGTTCTGTTACAGAAATTTTGCATTTCTTCATTGCCGAATACACGAAAGACATGAAGACCTCTGAAGGTGGTGGCGTGGGTGATAATGAAGACATCGAGGTGCTGGAGTTACCATTTACCAAAGCCCTGCACATGATAGAGACCGGAGAAATCAAAGATGCAAAAACGATCATGCTGCTGCAATACCTGAAACTTCACACTATTTTATAAACTTAGTGTAACTTGGCGCGTGTCTTCGTGGCTCATAAAGCTTGTGGAACCACTCAGGCTCAAAGACACGAAGGTTCACTAAGATCAATGGATATGAAACTCTGGACCAAAGACAAAGAATCACTCAAAGAAGTAACGGACTTCACCACCGGGCAGGATAACGTATTGGATTTACATTTAGCTCCCTTTGATGTGCTGGGCTCACTCGCGCACATAACCATGCTCGAATCGATTGGGCTGCTTTCAAAAGAAGAACTTTCACTTCTCAGCAAAGAGCTAAAAAATATTTATACGCAGATTATCGCTGGTGATTTCAAAAGCGAAGAAGGCGTTGAAGACATTCATTCACAGGTAGAATTACTGTTGACGCGAAAGTTAGGCGATGTAGGCAAGAAGATTCACAGCGGCCGTTCGCGCAATGATCAGGTGCTGGTGGACGTAAAACTTTTTCTGAGAAATGAAATTGAAGAATTAGTCACTCAGATAAAATCGCTCTTTGAACTACTGATTTCTAAAAGCGAAGAACACAAAGAAAAACTCCTGCCGGGCTATACGCATTTGCAATTGGCCATGCCCTCTTCTTTTGGATTGTGGTTTGGCGCGTATGCCGAAAGCCTGGTGGACGATACCATTACCCTGCATGCTGCATACCGGATCGTGAACAAAAATCCGTTGGGATCGGCAGCTGGTTATGGCTCATCGTTCCCACTCAACCGCACGCTCACTACACAATTACTTGGATTCGAAGACTTGAATTACAATGTCGTGTATGCGCAAATGGGTCGCGGTAAAACAGAGCGCATTATGGCGCAAGGCATGAGCAATGTTGCCGCTACGTTAGGTAAACTGGCGATGGATGCTACGCTGTTTTTAAATCAGAACTTCAGTTTTATTTCCTTTCCGGATGAACTGACCACGGGCTCCAGCATTATGCCGCATAAAAAAAATCCGGATGTATTTGAGCTCATCCGGGCGAAGTGCAATGCCTTACAAGCACTGCCCAACGAACTCACCTTACTTACCTCCAATCTTCCTTCGGGCTATCACCGCGATCTGCAATTGCTGAAGGAAAAATTATTTCCAGCAATCGGCACCTTGAAAGACTGCCTGCGCATGACGCACCTGATGATCTCTGCCATTCAGGTAAAAGAAACCATTCTGGCTGATGAAAAGTATAAATATCTCTTTAGTGTGGAGGAAGTCAATAAACTGGTTTTAACAGGCATACCTTTCCGTGATGCCTATAAAAAAGTGGGGATGGACATTGAGCAAGGAAAGTTCACCTATTCGACACAGGTTCAGCACACCCACGAAGGGAGTATTGGGAATCTCATGAATGACAAAATAAAAGATAATTTTGAAAATGTGTTGACTGGATTTCAATTTGAAAAAACTGCCGGAGCCTTCAGTCACTTACTAAAGAACTAAATCACACATGAAGCCTGAACTCATCCTCTTCGTTATACTAAGTATTTCAATCCTAAGTTATTTGTTCGACCAGATTCTTGATTACATCAACCTGAAGGCACAACGCAAAGACATTCCGGCCGAAGTAGAAGGTTTTTATAATAAGGAGAAATATCAGAAATCGCTCAACTATCAGAAAGACCAAACGAGGTTCTCATTCATCACCGCTGCTTTTAGTTTCCTCCTTTCATTGGGCATGTTGATTTTCGGTGGCTTCGGCTGGCTTGATAGTGAGCTGCGACCTTTCTTTAACAATGAGATCACATTGGCTCTTGTATTTTTTGGCGTGATCATGATTGTCTCTGATCTCCTCACAATCCCATTTCAATGGTATGGCACGTTCGTGATAGAGGAAAAGTATGGCTTCAATAAAACCACGGTAAAAACTTTCATTACCGATAAACTCAAAGGTTATGTATTGGGCGCATTGATCGGAGGTGCATTACTTTCCGTGTTGATCTATCTCATTAACTCAATAGGACCTGATTTCTGGATGTGGTTTGGCATACTGGCAGCCACCTTCATCCTGTTTGTAAATATGTTTTACACTTCGCTCATTCTTCCGCTGTTCAATAAACTTACTCCGCTGGCGGAAGGCGAGTTGAAAACATCCATAGAAGAGTTCGCACGAAAAATAAATTTCCCACTCGACAACATCTTTGTCATGGATGGCTCCAAACGATCCGCGAAAGCGAATGCCTTCTTTTCCGGCATCGGCAAAAAGAAAAAGATTGTATTGTATGATACGCTCATTAACAATCATACCACAGAAGAACTGGTGGCTGTGCTGGCCCATGAAGTAGGCCATTTCAAAAAGAAACACATCATCTGGAGCTATCTCATCTCTATCATTCAGATCTTCTTTGTGCTCTTTGTGCTTTCAAGAATGGTGTTCAATGAAAATCTTTCCATCGCACTCGGTGGAAGTCAGCAGGCAATCCATCTCAACCTGATCGCCTTTGGCATTCTCTTCTCCCCGATCTCCGGTATCACCGGTTTGCTGATGAGCATGCTGAGTCGCAAGAATGAATTTGAGGCCGATGCCTACGCGAAAGAAACGTTTGATGGAAAAGCATTGTCCAACGCACTGAAAAAACTTTCGGTGGATTCACTCAGTAACTTATATCCGCATCCGGCCTACGTATTTTTTCATTACTCGCACCCTCCACTCTTACAAAGACTGGAAGCGCTCAAATAAAGCAAGATGTCACTCGAGCTCATTCTTCGTTACCTCCACTTCGTCAGCATTTTTGCGATTGTGAGCGCATTGGTTTCTGAGCATCTGCTACTCAAGAATACGATGACCAGAGGTGAGCTGCGTAGACTTGCCAGGATTGATTCTATATATGGATTGGCCGCTATTACTTTACTGGGTGTCGTACTTACTCTTTGGCTTGGATCCATTGGCAAGCCTGCTGAGTTCTATAGTAAAAACTGAATCTTTCAAATTAAAATTTCCCTGTTCATTGCGATCGGCCTGTTGTCCATCTATCCTATGGTATTTTTTATTAAGAACCGAAAGGGACAACCTGACGAAACGGTATAAATACCAAAAGCAATCTTCTGGATGCTGCGCATAGAACTTTTGCTCGTCTTCATCATTCCTATTCTCGCTGGCCTCATTGCAAAGGGAGTCGGACTTTCCATCGCATAGGCCATTAGAAGTAAATTCAAATTTCTTCTAACTTGCCCGCATGGTTCTTGAAAAAAATAACCGGCTGCTTTTACTTGATTTTCTGCGCGGCTTCATCAAGATGATTGTTACACCGCTCTGTATTTTTGCACTCGAGTGGAGACTGTGCTACTTCCTGTACCGAAAAAAGATTTTCTCTAAGCTCTGATTGATTTCGAGAAGCTCGATTTCGAGAAGCTCAATCGGACAAATTCAATAAGGATCTTATTTCAACTTGTCAATAAACGATTTTTGTTCGGGTGTTAACACCAGGTTGGGATTACCATCCAAATGGATAAATTTCAGATTGGTGAGTTTGGTGATGCTTGCCGGAAGTGCCGTAAGTTGGTTGTTGCCAAGGTAGAGTGATTGAAGATACGTAAGCTTGCCAATACTCTCGGGCAAGGCAGTCAATTGATTTCCTGCTAAGCCCAGCGAGGTGAGTTTGGAAAGATTACCGATACTCGCTGGCAGGGAAGTAATCATATTATCATCCAATTGAAGGGCAACAAGTTCAGTCAGCTTGCCAATGGTTTCGGGCAATGTAGTGAGTTGGTTATTGACCAGGTCCAGCTTAATCAACTTCGGAAGATTGCCGATACTGCCAGGTAATTCGGTGAGTTTATTATCACTGAGTCCCAGGTTTTTCAGGTTGGCAAGTTTGCCAATACTTTCCGGCAACCTGATGAGAGAGTTCGTGCCCATGCTCAAATTTCTAAGGCCGTTTAATTTACCAATGCTTTCCGGGAGCGCGGTTAATTTGTTGGCGCTTAAATACAGTTCTCTCAGATTGGATAAGGTTCCAATGTTTTCCGGCACTTCATCCAATTCGCCCAGCGTAAGATCGAGGGAGAAAACAATATTTGGATTTTTTAAGGCTTCATCAAAGGATGTATAAATCTTGCCTTCCTGCGCCTGGCCTTTTAAAATGACTAAACATAACAGACATAAAAGTGTAACTCTCATGGTGTGTGTCTTACAGATTAGTTATAAGAATAAATGGAATAAATAGAATGCTATCCCCTATTGCCAACTAACCAAAGATCAGAATAAAAATTCAGAAACAATAATGAATAGAGGCCTAAACAAACACCGATTCTATTGCCTTTTGAGCGCGGAATTTCTAATTTGGAATGAAATAAGCGGGAGTAGCTCAGTTGGTAGAGTGTCAGCTTCCCAAGCTGAAAGTCGCGGGTTCGATTCCCGTTTCCCGCTCATAGTAGAGTAAGAAATATATTAGGACATACTTACTTGTATATACTTGTTAGCAATAATAGGGTCAAAGACAATTTGGTCATCCACCCAC